>Ga0265296_1002055_pt1 | contig 21130 bp, 27 predicted proteins | sample MunlanPumphouse1_FD_189073 | JGI IMG/M metagenome (GOLD analysis project Ga0265296, IMG submission 189073) | Groundwater microbial communities from a municipal landfill in Southern Ontario, Canada - Pumphouse #1 | ecosystem: Environmental > Aquatic > Deep subsurface > Groundwater | place... | reverse complement strand
AGGCATGCCCGCACACAATTGTCCATGAGCTTCGCGTGATCAAGCCCTTGTCTTGAAATTTCCTCTCGATCCCCCATCTTCGTTCCTTCAATGAATTCCATCGTCAAAACTTTTGAGGTCGTTTGCGGCCAATAAATTTTTGGAATCTTCACGCCCGTATCCAAACGAAACAGATACGCAAAACGATCGGCATGTCTTCCTTCAACCTCGTAATCCAATTCTTTCCACAGCGATTTCGTGAAGGTGTCCAGAGCCTGGTCAAGACGCATCGGACGAAGCTCCGGCATATGGCGCTCCGCTTTCTCAAGCGCCATGTGCAAAATACGCAGATCCTGTTTGAGTCCTTTTTTAATCTCAGGGCGCTGAATTTTGACGGCGACAAGCTCGCCGTTTGGAAGAGTCGCGCGGTGAACCTGACCCAGCGATGCCGAGGCAATAGGCTCATTGGAAAATGAGGCAAAAATTTCCGTGAGGGGTTTTTTGAATTCTGTTTCGATGATCTCCTCCACGTGTTTAAAAGAAAAAGCTGGGGCGTGATCCTGCAACCGGGAAAATTCTTTAACGTACTCCTTTGGAATAAGGTCGGGTCGCATGCTTAACACCTGCCCCAATTTTATAAACGCCGGACCAAGACGTTCAAACGCAAGGCGCAATTTTTCCGGTGTCCCTTTCGGCGGAGTTTTTATGAACAGGCATCGAACATGGCAAATGGCTTCTACATACCAACCAAGATGCATCTTGCGAAGCAGTTCGGAAAAGCCGGCCAGAAGCAACTCCGTCCCGACTTGGACAACGCGACGGATGTCTCTGACAACGCGGATAAAATGCATCATACGTCGGAGTATTATACGTCCGATTTGCAATCAAGACAAAAGTAAAAGCGGATTCCTGTCGACGTCTCGCCAATCACCACAGCGTCACCCGCCTTCATCTCTAATTCGCAGGTCTTACAAGCTCTCTTCTGAGCCAGGATCCCTTTGTGGTAGCTGACAAGTTCAGCGTCTTTTGAGTCTCCATTCGCTTTCGTAAGCACCTCGGACGAAATATCGGCAACGGTATTAATGCTATCGTCAATCAATGTGCGAATAAGACCCGAAGCCGTATCTTTGTTCTTTTTGGCTCGCACCTTAATTTTATCAAACGTTTCTTTCGAAACTCGCAAATTGATTACGTAATCCTTAGTTGAGTACTTCATAGATTCGATGACTTAATTCACTTAATGGTAAGTGTAATACAAATGTAATACATAACTTCCTATCCGTCAACCTCCACCTTCCCTATCATAAAACCACCACTTGGTTTAACAAAAAAACCTGCTATTACTGGCAGGATTTTTTGTGGCAGGGGCTATGCGAAATTGTTAGAACCGCCATTCTTTCCGGGAACGGCACAATGGCGGTTCTGATTTGATTACCCAGGGATCCTACTTGCCCTCTCTTAACTTCCGCATGATCGCCTCTTTAGATGGTTGTCTGAAGCAGCTCCTTTCGGTGATTTCTAAATAGCCTCCAATAGAGATAGACGACCGAGAGTAAGAGTAGGTTGGTGATGATAATCGGCTCAGTTGTTCCAAGATGGTCAGCTACCAAAAACCCAGAGGCGAATGATCCGGTCACTTGGGAAAAATAAACGATGGCGATTGGGCTAAATTTTTGATGGTGGGGAGTAGATGCCCTCCTCCCATCTTTTCACCATGTCCGAAGGAACAAGGAGATCATTAGTTTGATATGCATTAACCAGTCGAAAAATTTCATCTGGTCCCACAGTGATGAGTATAATCGTTTCGTGGTGACTATTTTTTCTCGCTGCCACTGCCTGCCAGGATGAACCAGCCATGTATCGTCTAGCGAGTAGTAAAGCCCAAGCTGTGTCCGAATATTCAGGAAAGAGGTCGGTTGTCGTCGTTTCTTTCACCGGTGACGTTAATATCTGTTCGATTTTCTTCTCATCGTAATCGCTTTTCAGAATATGATCCAACGCTGATGCGACGCCGGCAGATGTTAAAAATTTTGATTGCGCGAAACCAGTGACGATAATGACTCGTGGTTTTCCCGCCTCTCGAACCCCAATGGCATCCCCAATAGACAATGTTCGGCGAACGAGATCTTGCGCTGATGGATCAGTCAATAGGCGATCAGCGGAAAGAATGTTCACAGCAGCTCCACCAAGTTCAAAACCCTCAACAAACAAGCGAGCAATAACAGATTCGCGTTCCACGTCTTTAATAGATCCAGTGGAAAAATATCCTGTATTGCCAACATACTCATTCGATTCAGGAACGTTCCATTCAATGGTGTGGATGATGCTTTGTTCGCGCTCTGAAAGCGGGACATCACCCAAGCGCAATAATCCATCTTGGGAGGCGTCCTTGGATGACTTCAAAATGGACTGATCCATTGAACAAGTCTTGCATGAGTATGGTGACTGATCATGAGGACAGTGTATTTCTAGTCCTTTCTGTCCAGCAGACGATTCCTTAAACATAGATTTTAGAATAAGTTTCAGGTTCCGGCTGGAGTTGAGTATATATCTTGTTTCAGCAAAATTTTTCGTGGTCAGGTCTTCGTCAAGGCTACGGCCGACCAGTCGAAGCTTTAGCGAAGAATGGCAGGGGCGGTGGGAATCGAACCCACGACAGGGGTTTTGGAGACCCATGTGATACCATTTCACCACGCCCCTATTTTTTGTATCCAAGACGTTTGAGTAGTTGAATGTAGGACGAACCGTACTGCTTCAACTTACGCTCGCGCATTTTTGCTTGGACCTCATCGAGATAAGCTTCATAGTACACAAGCATCCATGGACGATACCGCTTTGTGTAGTAAACCTTCCCTTGATGATGTTCAGAAAGACGTCTTTTTTAATCGCCCGAATATCCGACATAGAAATGATCCTCGCTGACACTCTTTAAGATGTACACGTAAAGCATAAGGGGTTTTGGATCCCGCCCATGGTCAACCACGTTTGTAGGTTTACCAATGGACGGAGCCGTAGGCGCCTAGCGGCTTCCTCTGTCAGGATCAAGAAGGACGTATTGGACCATGAGCGGGATGGAGACCCATGTGATACCATTTCACCACGCCCCTATGTTATTTCATCACCCCTTTCGCGAAAGGGGGGATCACTACGCCCCTATGTGATTGTCGCGTGCATTATACACGGCTCTCATGTTCTGGAAAGATATGCGTTGCATTCTTCGTGGAAATTTGTTAGGATCACCATGATTTACACTCCTATGAAATTACGTTCTCGTTTCATGATTGTTTTGCTTCTCACCACAGTCTTCTCAAGTGGTTCGTTGATGTTGGGTATGCCAAAGCAGGTGAGCGCTGGGTCTGTGTCACAGATGTTTGCCTCTGGTGATCAGATGTCTACGGCGCACGAGGCGCCCATGAGTGTTCCGTCGCCATGCAAGGAAGTCATCTGTGTTGTTCAGCTTGGTAACTGTGAAACACATTGTGTCAGCTCGTCCACGCAACAAGCGAGTACGGATGCTATCGTGTCAACACATTTTGAACGCATCCCTCTGTGTGAGGTTTTTTTCTGGAGCATTGAACGTCAAACGGATGAACGGCGTGGATGTGACGGATCCATCAGCGCGTCCCCCGTGCTTGAGTTGATCAGATCAGTCGTCAAGCGAGAATAAAATTCGAAACAGATATGAGAGAGGCAAGGCTCTTTAAGATATTTGTTTCGTTTTTTAATTTAGTACGTTCTTCACTATGAAAAAACAACAAAAGTCAGTGGTTCTAGGAGTCGTGGCGGTTGTCGTCTTGCTGATAGGTATAAAAGCTTTTTCTTCAGACGCATCTCAAACAGCAACAGTCGTCGTAAATGGTTCGCTTGCGTTTGCTGAAACGAATTGGGACTTCGGTGATATTATTATGTCGGATGGTGTCGTGACAAAGCAAGTCACATTCACAAATGACTCGGCGACGCCGATCACCGTCACTCAAATGGAAACCTCTTGTATGTGTACGACCGCGCAGATTGTGCATGAAGATGGAAGCAAAAGTGGTTTGAAGGGGATGGTGGGGCACGGAGGTGGAAACGCGTCCTTGTCTGAAATCATTGAGGTTGGAGAGACGGCTACTCTTCTTGTAAACTTTGATCCCAACGCGCATGGGCCAGAGGCAACCGGACCGATCACACGGACCGTGATGTTGCGTACCAACAGCCAAGCACAGTCACAGACCGAGCTGACGTTTTCAGGGAACGTCCTCAAATAACGAGCGTAAAGACAGAACACCTATGGACGTTCATACTCCTCTTAAAGTTCACCCACATGGCAAGACCATCTTGATACTTGTGGCGTTGTTGGTGGTCGTCGCGTTTGGAGTGATAGCGAACGGATTTACTGAAAAGCGTGTCGTGCAACCGCCTGTGCCGACCGTGGAAGTGAATCCTCCGTCGGTCGACTTTGGAGATGTCCCTCAAGCTGGAGGTATTGTTTCCGCGGATGTTGAGGTGACAAATAGCGGAAGCCAGACACTCACGATCTACCGCCTCTCAACGAGTTGCGGATGCACGACCGCCACGATGGACACGTCGCCCATTGAGCCTGGTGGCTCTCGAACCCTGACAATTCGTTTTGATCCCATGGCGCATCCCGATCAGAGTGGACTCATCACTCGTGTTGTCTATCTTCAGACATCCGATGCACAACGTCCAGAAGTGGAAATTGATGTGACTGGGAACGTCATCCCAGCAAACTAACCCCTATGAAAAAAATATTGATGACGGTTGTCTTGGGGGCTCTGCTCCTCTCTGGCACACACGCTGTTCACGCAAGTGCCGCAACACAACAAACGGCGACGGTCTTCTTCAACGAAGCCTGCGAGGACTGCGGGGAAATGGTGAAGGAAATGTATCCCGCGTTGTTTGGCGAGTACGGATACACACTCGAGCTTCGCGATTACATCAACGAACGTGAGAATCGCAAAATGCTCACCGACTACAACGAACGCTTAGGCGTGCCGTTTGAATTGCAAAGCCACATCGAGACGTTTATCGACGAGAGACTCTTGATCGGCGGGCATGTGCCAGAAGCAGTGATACGATACTTGCTCGAGAACCCGAACGCCTACGATAAACTCCTCGTCGTCCAAGACAAGATGCACGGCGAGGAAACCGAGTATCAAGTCTGGGACTTCAAGGGAGAGGTGAAGACGTACGCGATTGATGAGCCGATCACGACCTATCTTGCAGAAGCTGACGTGGCAGTGGAGACGAACGCTCCTCAACAAAAAAAGTTCTGGGGACTGTTCGCTGTCATCACGACCTCCGCTTTCTTCGACGGCTTGAACCCCTGTGCCTTTGCTGTTCTGCTGTTCTTCATCGGATTTCTGTTCACCATCAAAAAGACGCGGGCGATCATCTGGAAAATGGGACTCGTCTACATCGGTGCGATCTACCTGGCGTACCTTCTGATCGGACTTGGGATCGCACAGGCGATCGTGATTTCCAGCGCGCCGCATCTGATGGCCAAGATTGGCGCGTATCTCGTGATAGGTTTGGGGATCATCCAACTCTTAGGCATTTCCTTTCCAGCGTTTCCCATTCGGTTGCGCATTCCGCTGAACACAAAAGCGACGCTTGAAAAGTGGATGTACAAGGCGACACTGCCAACCTCCTTTGTCGGGGGGTTCCTTGTTGGACTGTGCACATTTCCTTGCTCCGGCGGTATCTACGTCGCTATCATCGGTATGTTGAGCGCGCAGACCACAAGGGCATCTGGCACGCTGTGGATGCTGTGGTACAACCTGATCTTTGTTGCCCCGCTACTCATCCTGCTTCTGCTTGCGTCCAACAATAAAACTACCGAGAAGCTCCAACGGCTCGAGCAGGCCGAATCGGTTCGTATGAAATTTATTATCGGCGGAGTCATGATCGCGCTGGGAGCTGTGATTCTTTTGTTCTTCACATAACCTCTTATGATCTTCATTCCTCTTATTACCATCCCACTGTTCTTCTTTGCCTTCGCGCTTCTCAAACCGCATCGGCAAAAGCAGACCCCATTGGGGCTGTGCGCGATCTGTGTTGCCGTCAGTGGAACTTGGATCCTCTTGCTTGTGCTTAGCGCCTTGGCCTTACCCATCGATCCACTCATGATCGGTGTCTTGATGGGCATGAGCGTTGTGGGCGTGATGTCTAAACTGGAAGCCGTCTATCTTGCGTACCGACTGAAGCATCTGTGGCTGGCACGTCTTGTCATGATTCTCGGAGGGTTCTACACCGTCGTGTTGCTCCTTAGCGGTCAGACAACGTGGGCGCTCATGATCAGCATTGCGACCGTTATCGTCCTTACGCTTGTGAGCTTTCTTCTGCAAGGCGTTACGCATGGGGAAGCTCTCGCTGGCGCACAGACAGACGGACAGTCGAAGTCCGTTATCAAAAAATTAGATGACTGTTGTTAAGCTTATGAAACATTTTCTCATTATTTTGCTAACCGCCGTAAGCGGGATAGTGGCTGTATCTCTCTTCACTCGTCCAAATCAAGCTCCACAGGATTCAACGGATACCGATGTCGTTGTGCAACAAGCAGTGGTCGATGTGGGTAAAGCCACGACAAATACATTTTCGCAATCCGAAAATGGTATCGAGGTCATCATCACTGATCTCATACAGCTCGAAGATTCAACGGTCATCAAATTGACATTGGACAATCATCAATACGATCTTAATCAGGAGACGATTTATGAAGGAGCGCTTCTTGACGGCGCGCCTGTTCAGTCCTTCACCATTCTTTCGAAAGCTTCCGGTGGACATCATGTAGAAGTTGAGCTCGTGTTTAGAGCAAGAGAGGCTGGTGCGTTTGTCATTACGCCCGTTGCGGGAACGACCTTTACGTTTGACGATCTATGGAAGTAAACGCTCATCATTTCTCTCCATACCTTTGGGGTGTGGGAGGCGCGTTTTGCATCACCTCGATCTTCTACCTCGTGCAAGCGCTTGGCATGCAAAGTTTAGAAGCGCCGGTCGGGTTCATGCTCGATCGCTGGTATCTTGTGGCGCCTCTCATTGTCGGATTCGGGATTCAGGTAGGAGTTTTTCGAGCCATTCATCTTCTTGCTCGTCACGGTGGAGGTGGAACGATGGCGGCGTCAGGAAGTATTTCCAGTGGTACGATGCTCATGTGTTGCATGCATAATCTTGTCCTGCTGTTTCCTATTCTTGGAGTGAGTGGTCTTGCCGTATTCTTCTCCACGTATCAGACGCAGGTCTTCCTCGTCAGCATCGTCGTCTCCTATTTTGGGGTTGGGTATATGATATGGAAATACCAAACCATCAGACGCGCGTGCGCGAGCCATCATCCTTCTACAACTTAATCAACATAAAATAATAATCTATGAATCACCAAAAACACGGATCATCCATGCTTTGGATGCTGTTGGGTTGTGCTCTGTTGTTCCTCTTTTTGTTTTTGGCTGGCAACGTCGTGCCTGTCAAAATTCTTTGGCCTGTTCTCATCGGGGTATGTGTCGTCATGCATATCTGGATGATGCGCAGACACGGCTCTCACACACAACATGGCGAACAGGCGACCAAGGCGGGAGTGGACGAGCAGAAAGAAAACACAGGACATTCAGGTGGATGTTGTTCGCCGAAAACAAAATAACAATTGGAGAGGTCTCTTATGTCTGTTTTCTAAACAAGAGAAAAGCAACCGTGCCGCCCAACAGTCCTAGAAGAAGATCTGACATGGTATCTTGCAAGGAGACTTGTGCTTGTGGCCAGTTGAGCCAGACGGTGAGTGTGTTGTCCAGAAGATATTCGTAGAACTCCCAGAGGACAGCTATGAGTATTGTGAATCCAATCACAAACAGATAGTGGTACCAAAAAGAGACTTGTTTGGTTTTCCATCGGCTGGATTCAAATAGGTGAATGGCGAGCGCCAACATTGCCATCACGAAGCCACCGGCAACATGCATTGGCTTATCGAGCCACTCAATCAAAAAATAGGCATCGGTGAACATGAACACGATGTGGAACAACAAGACCGCTGTGATCGCCAAGAGCGCTGTTGAAAATTTCATACGGCAGATAGTGTATCATGGTTCTGCATTCCGTATGGAGAGTAAATTTTTGTGTCTTAATCTCTGGCAAGGAGGGAACTTAATGGACGAGATTTTGGCGTTCGTGCGATGATGAGGATGATGTCTCTGATCATCAGGCCATGACCGCCACTTTAGAAATCAACTAACTTCACGCGTATGTTTACTCTCCCGGATCTTCCTTTTGTGAAAGACGCGCTCGCTCCTTGGACGAGTGCACAGACTCTCGAGTTTCACCATGGCAAGCATCACGCTGGCTATGTGAGCAAATTAAATGATGCCGTCCTCGGCACGGAGTTTGTCGATAAGAGTCTTACTGAAGTGATCGCCGCCTCTCGTGATCGAAACCAAAAAGTGTTCAACCTCGCGGCACAGCATTTTAACCACAGCTTTTTTTGGAACTGTTTGAGCGGAACAGCACAGGAGCCAACAGAGAAACTTCTCTCGATGCTCGTGCGCGATTTTGTTTCTCTTGATGCGTTTCGTGATCAGTTCACCGCCACAGCCGTTGCGCACTTTGGTTCAGGCTGGACATGGTTGGTACAAGATGCCGCTGGGAAACTCTTAGTGAAAGATTATCACGACGCTGATACTCCTGTTGGCACAGACCTGCGTCCAATCTTGACTCTGGATGTCTGGGAGCACGCCTACTACCTAGACCATAAAAACGATCGCGCGAGTTTCATCAAAGGTTTTTGGGATCATGTGAACTGGGAGTTCGCGTCCGAACAATTTGACATCCGCTCTTGAGTCTGGTAAAAAGAATGCAATTAATCTTTAACGCCGAATGCATGCTATGACAAAGACATACCCAGTTCGTATGTTCATGGCCATCGATACGGATTATTCCGTTTCGGGCATCTCTTTTGATTCGGCGTGTGGTCTCAAGGTTTAGGCAAAAAACTTGAAACGTCCCGCCGAGGCGGGACGTATTTTGTTCCTTTCATCTTGATCAAGGAGAGAGAACCATGGACGACGACATCGTCAACCTGAAAGCAGATACGACGCTCAAGGACTATCTGAAGTCCATGCGCGAAACGTGGGACGTGCTCAAGTGGTGTCACGCGCAGTTCGTGAACCAGACGGCCAGGAAGTACATCAGGCGCATGCTCTTGTGGAGCACTTGTTCGCGCGTAACGAGTCTCACCTATCCCTGGTTCATGGGACTGGGAATCGCCGGGCTCATCAACCACGATGCGAATCATGCGTACATCGCCATCATCGGCATCTGGCTGTCTTACATGTTCGGGGCGTTGTTTGAGTGGCGCGCCGGCCATCACATCGAGCTCACGCTTGGAGAAAATATCCAGACGATGGAGCGCCGCATCAACGAACTGTTCTTCGAGAAGGATCTGGGTCTGCACTTGGAGGAAGGCAGTAAGCTCACGCTTGAGAACATGGAGAAAGGCTGGAACCGTTTTGATTCGGTTCAGAAGTCTCTACTGTTTGGCGCGGTCGACGCGGGTCTTTCATTCCTCATCTCGTTTGTGATGCTGTGCGTCTTGAGTCCGGTGTGCGGCGCGATCGTCTTTTTGATCCTGGTCGCTAACATACTGCTCTCGTTGCACCTCAATCGATTCGTCATGGTGGCGATCGGCCCTGTGGAGTCACAGTTCCGCGCTCTGCATCGCCGGCGCGGCGAGCGGTGGCTGGGCGTGGAACGTGTGGTCACTTCTGGTCGCCATCTGGCGGAAGTTGAGGAGATGGACCAAGGCTTCCGGCAGGCGCTCAAGGACGACCGCCATATATGGCTCACCTACATCCGCAGGATCACGCCACGATCCCTGTTCTCTGGTTTCGCGGTTGCGGCCACGGGTGCATGGGCCGGATGGCGCGTTTGGTCCGGAGAGATGAACGCCGCGGACTTGATCCCGATCCTCACCTGGACGGGCATGGCTACCCAGCAGATCCGTTTCCTCGCTCGTGCGGAGCGGGAAATCAATTTCTGCACGCCCAGCCTCAACTCGTTGCGTGAGGCGCTTACGCTCCCAGTGCGCGTGACGGAACCCGAGAACGCCTACCGGCTACCCGATGGCCCAGTCCGCGTGGAGATCTGCGGCGTGGCGCATCGCTATGAGCACGCGCGTTCCAAGGAGGACGGCGGGGAGCTGCGCGTCCTGCAAGGACTCGATTTTACGATCGAGCCTGGCGAGAAGGTCGCGCTCATCGGTCCTAGTGGCGCTGGCAAGAGCACGGTCACACGGCTTCTTCAACGCTACATGGATCCCGAGCACGGAACGATTCGAGTGAACGGCCGCGATCTGCGCGAGTTGCATCTGGACTCCTGGCGACATCTGGTGGGCTACATTCCACAGCGTCCGCAGGTGTTCGATGGGACGCTCAAGGACAATCTGCTCTACGGATTAACACGCGAGCAACACTCGGTGATCACGGACACGGAGATCTGGCGAGTCATGCGCCTCCTGCGTGTGGACTTCGGCGCGCGGCTGACCCTTGGGCTCCTGACGCCCGTGGGACGCAACGGCGTGAAGCTCTCCGGCGGCGAAGCCCAGCGGGTGATGATCGCCGCCGCCGCTCTCAAGCGTCCGCGTTTCATGATCATCGACGAGGCCACTTCAAGCCTGGACGCAGAGAACCAAGCCGCGGTCCAAGCGGGTCTCGAGTCGCTCCTTACGAGTGTGGCCGCGAGCGCCATCATCATCGCTCATCGGTTTTCCACCATCCTAGCCTGCGACAAGTTCGTGGTCATGAAGTCGGTAGAGACGCTTAACAATGGCAACAGCCAAATCGAATGCATTGCGCACTCGGTAGATGAACTCTTCGCCACCTCGCCAACCTTCCGTAGGTTGGCAGAACTCGAAGGCGTCAGCCTCGGTATCGCCTGACTCTCAACGCACCCCACCATCTCTCGGTGGGGTTTTTGCTTGATCTGCGGGATCTTGGTTCCCGCCTGGCGGGATCTTGGTTCCCGTACTTATTGAGGAAATTGAAAATCCCCCTCGGCCGGAGCGTTGGGGGATGCGAGAGCTAGATGATCGGCACGCGCAGGGTGATGGGGCGTTCCCACTAGCGGCGCTCGCGGCTTTTGGCTGGGATCCGATGGTTGGTCAGACGTAGAGGTCCATCCACTGGTAGCAACCACCGCTGTCAACGAGCCGGTGAAAGCCGTTTTCAGCGTAAGCGTCTACTGGGTTCTGGAGATAGTGCGCCGCGGTCTTGCGAAGAACCGGGAGACGCATCTCGCGAGGGAGCGTCAGCATTTTCCGCACGATGTCCTGCACTTCCTCCGTTCCCCATCCCATGAACGACAGCATGGCCATGAACGCGTACTCCGGACGGTATGCCGTGCCGCCCCAGCGGTAGCCATACGGTTCGCGGATCAGACTGCGGGTCGGGAACGGACGTCCTGCCGGCCACTTGGCGATGTACGCCATGAGCCCGTAGTACTCCATGGCCCACAGGTAGCTTTGCACCGAGTAGTGCGCGTCGATATCGCCGTGCTTGGTCGCTCCGATCATGTGATTGTACGCGCCGATTCCGAGGCACGACATCATGTGATAGGGAGTTACGGACATTGCTTCGCTGAACGTCCCTTCCCCAATGACCGCCCGTACCGTGATCGTCGGCGAGCACGACTGACGCTCGACGACGTGCGCCGACAAGGTCGGGCACTTCGGCAAGCTGTGCAGTACACCGACTTCTTTGTTCATGCGCCTGACTTCGGCCGACGTCATCGACCTCGAAACACTGTGAGCTGATTCCATGTTGTCTTCCTTCCCCGCGTCTCGCAGGGCATTGATGTTGATGAGCACTGTTCGTCGTCTCGCGATTGCTATGAACCGCGTTGAAATCGTTTGGAAGAATAGAAACGATTTCGCATGTGTCACGTGTGTTCAATAGAACAGCAACATAACGTGCAAGGCTACTCCAAAATCTGGATTCTGTCAAACGATGTTTCATTCATCCGAATTCTAAACATATTGCCCCACCCCACCATCTCATGAAAACAAAAACCGCTCGGACGAATCCAAGCGATTTTTGAAAGCTTATTCAGCTTTTGGACGAGCGAGGGACACGCTGATGGCGCGGCCTTCGATCATCATTCCGTCGGCGCCTTCGATGGCGGCGGTTCAGCTTTTAGGCAACAATCTCGTTTCCGTGTTCTCTTACAATCCATTCTTTTACGTCTGTGTTTTCGTTCACTCCATATTCTAAAGAAAGTCTTCGCAGGTTCTCACATTGATCAACTGAAAATTTATTTGGTTCGAGCAGACACATCAGATAATCACGAACGATAATAATTTGACGATGCTTTTCGTGATTTGGGCTTGAGATAGTAAGAAACGATTCACATGCTTGTATTTCTTTTGAGATCTTTGTTTTATTTAGGCTCATAGTATTGTGTGCTTGGCTAAGATTGAGGCGTGTGATATATTGTGTTTAAAGGTTCCACTCTGCCGATACGAGCCCCTGGGCTCTTCCTGAAAAGGATAGGTGGAGTGGTCATTTTTTTAGTAAAACTCATTTGTTCCCGTTCTGAAAATATCGAACATGCTTGTCACATGAGGTTGAATGACCGTAAGCGGCCTCTGTTCGTTCCGCGTTACGCTCACATAGATAGCCCAACCACAGTAGTCTGCGATCTGGCAGTTGATGTCGGAACAGGCGGGATGAAAATAAATTCGGAACGGTTTGTCGAAAGTCTTTTTTAGGAACTGTTTCAGACTTTTAAGTACGTAGCCTTGTTTCGTCGAATTAAACAGAGATCCAAATACTTCGTCCCTTTGGGGCTGAAGTCAAAGTTTCCAGATTCATCTATAAAAATGTAGAGAGTCTTGTCCACAGATAACACTATTTTACAGGAGGAGTGAGGTGACAACAAAGTAAGGAGATCCTAAAACAAAAACCATCTGGACGAATCCAGATGGTTTTTGAAAGCTTATTCAGCTTTTGGACGAGCGAGGGACACGCTGATGGCGCGGCCTTCGATCATCATTCCGTCGGCGCCTTCGATGGCGGCTTGAGCGGCGGCGTCGTCAGCAAACTCGACGAAGCCGAACCCGCGGCTGCGGCCGCTCTCCCGGTCAGTAACGACGCGAGCAGACGTGACTTCGCCGAACTTGGAGAAGATCTCCATGAGAGCGGCATCGTCAGTTGCCCATGGGAGGGAGCCGACAAATAACTTGTTCTTCATAGCAGGAGAAGTGACAAGAGGAACCGAAGTTCCATCAAAGAGTTAGGAGCTTCTCTATACCACGAAGGGAACAAGAGGAAGCGAGAAAAGTATCCCACAAAAGAACAGACCTGTCAATGACAAGACCACATCGGTATACTAGAAGCATCTATGGACTCAAGAAGTTTTCTATTTGTCTTATCGGTCTCATCGGTTTTATTGGTTGGTTGTGGAAGTCCTATTGTGGATAGTGAAACGCCTTCGGACACGGTTGCGCTAAACACCACGGAAGGCACAACCTATGAGAACACACGTTTCGGATACCGATTTATTGTTCCAGACGGCGCACTCGTGTACGCCTTAAACCTTGAGGGTCAAACGGCTCGGTTGGCCGAGCCGCAGGATGAGATTGTTTTTGTGGTCGGAGATGGATCAAACGTTCTCACCATTCGAGGAATCGATGGCGAGGTTTCTTCCCATCAGTGGCTCACCGATCATGTCACTTTTTTTTATCCAACAGGCGAGGCCGCACAGCAGATACAGGAACTGGATGGCAGACAAGCTCTCGCATTGTACGGTGACGGGAGTAGCGGCTCTCCAGCGCGAATCCTTGTCGTTCAAAACGGCGAACAGCTGATCGTGATTACGTTTGAACAGGAGGCAGAGGTCTTTGACAGAATCCTCACATCTTTTTCTTTTATCCTTTGAGCAGTCGGCGTGTTTCTTTTTTATAGAGTTCGACAGATGGTTGGTCAAACGCGTTCACGTTCATGAGCCGTGCCAGGTACATCACCTCGATCATGCGCCACTGCATGTAATATCCAAGCTCGTAGGGATTGACGCCTTCAAGGTCGGTTTCAACATAGGGGCGTTTTTGCGTTTCATAGGCCATCTTTACGCTCTCTACAATTGTTTTCATAATTTGTTCAAGGGATTTGTTTTTGATGTCAGCAACCAAGCCTGGCAAGGCTGGATGTTGTGGAACCTGATTGATGTCCCCACTCATCGAATAGAGAAGATGCGTGAACTTGTCATCGGGACCTTCAAAATACAGTTGAGCTTGTGAATGGAGATCTATGGTTCCGATCGAGACAACCGATGTGATCCCTTTGCCATCTTTGCCAAGACTCTCTCCAGCGAGCTGGCGATACCATTTGCCCAATGACTCGAGTTTTGGAGAGAACAAGAAACTGTTGTGAATCGTGCGACCTGCACGCCTGTGATGGTCTATGATGAGCGCACTTATGAGCGCGGTGTTGAGTTTGAGATTCTTGTGTGTGCCATCCTCGACAGCCTGCCGCGCTCCTTCAAGGATCTCGTCCATGTTGATACCTGCCAAGAGCAGAGGCAGGAGACCAACAGCCGTGAAGACGCTGTATCGTCCACCCACCACTGCAGGGATCGCAAGGCGTGTCATTTTTTTCTCTCCCGCTATGTTCCAAAGCTTGGAGCCCTCATCCGTGATCGCGACAAAACGCGCACGCGGGTCGCCAAAATGTTCTGCCAGATACGCCCACAACACTTCTGTATTCACAATCGTCTCGATCGTGGTGCCGGACTTACTTATGATAAGCACGGCAAAATCGTCTTTGCTTGGGTGACGTTCAAGTGTGCGCGTCACGGCTGTCATCTTTTCATCACTCACCGTGTCTAGGAAGAGGAGTTTGGGGAGTCGGTCGACGAGCAGGTTCATGGATCCTGCAATTGCGTCATAGACAGCTTGAGCTCCAAGACTCGATCCTCCGATGCCGATCACGACAATATACTGGAGTGTATTGGTTTTGACGCTCGTCGCCACTTCGCGCACCCGTTGAAGAATCTGTGTGTCAAATGGAAGATGGAGACAACTCTCCGGCTCTTCGTATCCTTCCTTTTGTGAGATTCTTTCAAGGCGCCGTATCTCATCATGCATGGGCTCGGCTTGCGTGGCGAGATCCGTTTGCGAGACTAGCGCGCCAGTTTTGTAGAAAAATTTCATATCACAAACATGATAACAGATAATGCCTCTGAACCTCCAATATCCAACATCCAACTTCTAACCTCTCTTCATTGTGGATAACCATTTTTAATGAGAGAAGCAAAAAGTGCTACTATAAATGCATAATTTATTTTCTTTTACGGCTTTTACGCTTCGTCAAGCTAAGCTCGACTAGGTTGTGGTAGCCGTTGCAATATGATGCAACAAGGAAAATGCGGCATTCACTGTGTCGCCTGGTGGCTCCTTTGGGTGGGAGGCATCAACTGGGGACTGGTCGGACTTCTCGACTGGAACCTCGTCGAAACCATTATTGGCGGCTGGCCATGGTTGGTAAAGCTCGTGTATATCCTCGTGGGAATTTCCGCTCTGCTCGTTCTGCTCGAGAAAAAGTGTACGAAGTGCAAGTAACGCAGCAGCCTGGCTGCGTTATCCTGAGGCCACATCCAAGGCCGAAGGATCTCTCGGAAGAAAGCCAAGAAGAAATTCTCCTTGGCTTTTATGATACAATCAACGTGTATGAAAAAGGGCATGAACGCTCCCTCGTTTTCTCTTCCTGATCAAGAGGGGACAATCCAAACACTCACCCACTACAAAGGTCAGTGGGTGCTTCTCTATTTTTATCCTAAGGATGACACGCCAGGTTGTACCAAGGAGGCCTGCATGATTCGTGACTCATGGCCGAAATTTAAGAAGCTCGCGCTCAAGGTGTTTGGGGTGAGTGTGGACTCGGTGAAGAGTCATGGGAAATTTGTGAAGAAATATGACTTGCCGTTTACACTGCTCGCCGACCAGGACAAATTACTCGTAAAAAAATATGGCGTCTGGGGAAAGAAAAAGTTTATGGGTCGTGAGTATATGGGAACCAACCGGATGTCGTTTTTGATCACTCCCACAGGCAAGATCGCCAAGGTGTACGAGAACGTGAAGCCAGAGATGCATGCGGAGGAAGTCATCGCAGACTTGAAAGTCCTCATGTCCGGCGGAGCCGGATCCGGCCTTTAGGCCGGAAAATCAAAAGCGCCTGATATTCTGTCGGGCGCTTTTCTTTTATTCTTTACGCATGGCACGCGCCATCGCTTCAAATTCAGTCCCAAGTTTTTTCTGTCGAGCTGGAAGGATTTGTTTATAGACTCTTTGCTGGTCCGTGTTGATACGCGTGAGCCGCGTTTTCAGAAATTTTCCTTTCTCTCCAAACAAGCGCTGGAGGAAGCCAAGCGAGGCGAGTTCTTTTTTCGTGTCTGTTAACTCTTGCGCGAGGATCGCCCACTTTTTTTCTAGGAGCATCTGGCTTTTTTCCTCCACGCTTTCTTTTGTTGGCTCACCAATTTTGGTGATCACTTCATGCGAGCCGCCGATTGCTCCTGTACGCTTTAGCAATGCGTCTCCCGACATCAGGACTTCCTGTGAACCACCGATACCACCCGTGCTCTTGAGGCGCGCGTCCAGAAGCGAACGCTGTTGTTCCCGTATGGTTCCCACGGCATCAGGATTTTTTTCTATCTCCCTCAAGACACGCATGTACGCTAGGTGTGGTAGAACCTTTCTGGCTGAAAAGATCTCCACGTCCTCGTCTCGCATTTCTTCCATGTTGTTTTCAAGAAGTGTTTTGAGTTCCTCTCCATGTTTGAGCAAAGAGGCGACAGTATTTCCACTGGCGAGGTGCGCCAAAACTTTCTCTCTGGCATCGAAGGTCGCCATCACCTTGAGCTGATCTTCCAGCTGTTTGGTTTGGAGGCGATTCTCTTTGACGAGCGTTCCCTGTTTCTCTTCAACAAGCCCGTGACTCAATTGAATCGTTTCTTTTAACTGGTCAAGGATGAGTTGCTTGTATTCGTCCATGTCTGCACCCGTTTTGATTCTTGCTTCAATCATCTCTTGTGCGTCTTTTTGTGCCGCCGCTTCACGGCGTTTTTGATTTTCTTGGTTGGGAATCATCCAGATTTTTCCCGCTGTATCCACAACGTCATCAGGTTGATCAAACCGGAACCTCGCCGGTTTAACGGTTATTTCCTGTTCGACAGATGGTTCTTCATGGAGACTCATAGATTTGCACATTACTTGATTCGTGACATCAGTATAGCGTGTTTCCTTTTTTTCAAAAAATCGGAGTGGATAAGCCCTTGACCCCTCCCTTCGCGAAGGGAGGGGTGAAACGCTATGGTATAATCGGCACAGTATGAAGGTGATCTTGCTTGCGGCAGTCAAGTCGCTTGGAAAAGAAGGAGAGGTAGTCGAGGTGTCGGATGGGCACGCACGCAATTTTTTGTTCCCGCAGAATTTGGCAGTGCCGGCTACATCTGACGCCCTAAAAAAACGCACGGAGCGAGAAAAAATGGAATCGAGTAAAGCCAGCAAGGTCTTGTCGCAGGCAGGTGACTTGGCAGGTAAACTTGATGGGCATGAGGTGATGATAAGCGAGAAGGTCAGCGAAGGTGGTGTTCTGTTTGGTGCCGTGACAAACAAGATGATTGTCACCGCGCTCAAAAAAGATGGGTTCGTCGTTGATCCTGATTGGATCGAGATCGAGAGTCCCATCAAGGAGCCAGGAGAGTTTACTGCCTCGATCAGTCTTCCACACGGTTTTGAGGCTCAGATCAAAATTATCGTCGAAGAAAAATAAAAGCCCCGTGACCCGTGGTTTTCTCTTCCTATGAAACATCGCTATATTTTCGTTGTTGGTGGCGTCATGTCGGGCGTCGGTAAAGGCGTGACGACAGCCTCTATCGGAAAAATTTTGCAGTCTCGTGGGTTGAACGTCACGGCGATCAAGATTGATCCCTACGTGAACGTCGACGCTGGTACGATGAATCCTGTTGAGCATGGAGAGGTGTTTGTGACCGACGACGGTGATGAGACTGATCAAGACATGGGCAACTATGAACGCTTTCTTGGCGCTGATCTTACGAGTGCGAATTACATGACCACTGGGCGCGTATATCAGACGGTCATTCAGAAGGAACGCAATCTTGAGTACAATGGAAAGTGCGTGGAAGTCGTTCCGCATATTCCACTGGAGGTCATTCGCCGCATTAAAAATGCTTCAAAGATCGCCAAGGCCGATGTCACCATGGTCGAAGTCGGTGGCACGGTAGGGGAGTATCAGAACATTTTGTTTTTGGAAGCCGCGCGCATGATGCACTTGGAGGATCCAGAGAACGTACTGTTTGTGTTGGTGAGCTATCTTCCAGTGCCAAAGCATTTGGGAGAGATGAAGACCAAGCCAACGCAATATGCCACGCGCACCTTGAACAGCGCTGGCATTCATCCTGATTTTATTGTCTGTCGTGGTGAGCAGTTTATGGATAAACCTCGGCGGGAAAAGTTGAGCGTTTTTTGTAATGTGAAGCCCGAGGCTGTCATTGCCGCGCCTGACGTTTCTTCCATCTATGACATTCCCGCGTTGTTTGAGGCTCAATGGCTCTCAACGACCATCCTGAAAAAGTTTAGAATGAAGCCGCGTGCTTCAGATTTAAGAAAGTGGAAGGAGATGGCTATCGTTCAAAAGACAGCCAAGCGTACTGTGAAGATCGGTGTGGTGGGAAAGTATTTTGCGACTGGCGATTACACGCTGTCTGATTCCTATATCTCGGTTATCGAGGCGCTCAAGGCCGCGGCGTGGAGTAACAAAGTTAAGATCAAGTTAGACTGGATCAACTCGGAAGATTTTGAAACGAATCCCAAATCGATCGCCCGTCTCAAATCCTACGACGGCATTCTTGTTCCAGGAGGATTTGGAACGCGCGGCATTGAAGGAATCATTGCCGCCATTCGTTATTGTCGTGAAAAAAAAGTTCCGTACTTTGGATTATGCTACGGCATGCAACTCGCGTGCGTTGAGTTCGCGCGCCACGTGCTTGGCAAGGCGAAAGCTCACACGGTTGAGGTCGACAAGACCACTGTGGATCCTATCATCCACGTGAGCCCCATCCAACTCAAGAACATCCGAGAGAATCGCTACGGCGGCACGATGCGTCTTGGAGCGTTTGATTGCAAGGTGAAACCTGGAACGCGGACGGCGAAAGCCTACAACGCGAGTGTTATTTCAGAGCGCCACCGCCATCGCTACGAGTTCAACAATGATTACGCGGCGGCGATTGAAAAGAAAGGTTTGATGATCTCTGGCGTGAATCCAGGTTCAGGTTTAGTGGAGATCGTCGAGCTCAAGGACCATCCGTTTTTCGTCGGCGTCCAGTTTCATCCCGAATTTAAATCCCGTCCTTTGGATCCTCACCCGTTGTTCAAAGCGTTTATTGCGGCAGCGTTGAAATAGGTTCCCCTCCTTTTGACCTGCCAGCCGACCTGTCCCCCGAAGTTTTAACGAAGGGGGAAGCCTTGGCGTAGGTTGGAGGAGGGGTAAGGGGTGGTTATAATGACTTTTCGTAGAATCACGGTTGACAAGACCGTGATTTTTTGATATCTTGAGGCGTTCCGAACCTACAGGAGGAACTCATGCTCGCTTCAGTCTCCAGCTTCTTTGCGTCCATCTACAACCTCCTTCTCTTCGCTCTGGCGATCTGGGGAGCCGTTCGTTTCGGGGCGTTCGTCATTGGCCGCTCATGGCACTGGGTCGTGAAGGCAATCGTGATCCTCATGGTCACCTTTGCGATCTGGGGCTACGTCGGCTACATGGCGGGTGGCGCCAAGACCGACCTGCGCATCGTGACCGAGTTGTGCGCTACGGCCGGAGCGATCTTCGGAGCCGAGTGGCTCTTCCGCCACGTGAGGAACGGATGGGGTCGCGCCGGGATCGTTGTGGTCACGAGTGTCTTCCTCGCCGTCACGTGGACGCAGACGGCTGATCGTCTCGTGGGAATCGCACAGGCCGTTCCATCCGCGGTCGTGAGCCAGCCTGCTTCCCCAGTGCAGGCCCCTGCCACCGACACCGCCAACAGTGGCAGTCGCAAGGACATCTGCGACGAGAACATCTCGTTCTACCAGCGCGAACAGCTCAACTGCCCATAGAGTCCACCGCACTCGCCCACGGCACGTCACTCGCGAGTGACGTGCCACGACCCCGCTTCTAGCGAAGAGACACCTCACGGTAGTCATCGCTGTCGGCGGGGCCTGCCCACCATAGCTTCCAGCGACGGTGGGTGTTTTTTTTCGGCGAGAGCTAATTAAACCTCCGTGACGTACTTGTAACCATACGGACGAAGTTCGTCACTTAGATGGTTTGACAGTTTTTTCGTATTTCGTTATATTCTCCCCGTGCTTCCTACCTCCTACTTCCTACTTCCATATTCCAAATTCACTTTTTTTCTCACTATGGCCCACAAAAAAGCAGGTGGATCTACTCAACTCGGACGTGATTCTGCTGGACAGCGTCTTGGTGTGAAGATCGCCGACGGACAGTATGCATTGGCTGGACAAATTATTGTCCGTCAGCGCGGCACCAAAATCCATCCAGGAAAAGGTGTGTTGCGTGGCAAGGATGATACGCTCTACGCGGCTGTGAAAGGCATCGTGAAGTTCACGCAAAAGAAGGCCGCGAACTTTCATGGGATGCTGAAGCAACGGAAGTTTGCGAACATCCTGATCCAGAAGTAGTTTAGAAAACATCGCTCGAGCGATGTTTTTGTTTGCCGGTTCATTCAAAAAAAGATATCATGAAACGGCTATGATTAAATCTATCGAACAACAGATAGAAAGCGTTCTTGAGGCTGTGCGCCCTGCGCTTCGATTGGACGGCGGTGGAATCGAACTTGTGAAGTACGATGTGAACAGTGGCGTTGTTCACGTGAAGATGCAAGGAGCGTGTGTGGGATGCCCCATGTCCCAGATGACTCTCAAGATGGGAGTGGAAGCCGCGTTGCAAGACGCGATTCCTGAAATTAAAGAAGTGATCGCAGAGTAGTTTTGTGAAACACCATTACAAAAAATCGTTCGAGCAGTTTGGGAAGGACAGCGTGGAACTATGGCGGTCGAGTGGGCTCATCCGTGTGACATTCATCGTGTCGATCTTTT
>Ga0265296_1002054_pt1 | contig 21132 bp, 26 predicted proteins | sample MunlanPumphouse1_FD_189073 | JGI IMG/M metagenome (GOLD analysis project Ga0265296, IMG submission 189073) | Groundwater microbial communities from a municipal landfill in Southern Ontario, Canada - Pumphouse #1 | ecosystem: Environmental > Aquatic > Deep subsurface > Groundwater | place... | reverse complement strand
CCTCCCGCACGGTCAAATCCGACACCGGCACGGGCAAAGGGGCTAGGAAAATGTGCCGCTCGACTTTATCCCCGTAACGCTCGTTTTCAATGACTCCAACGAACTCGTGTTGCCCGAGCGTTAAACCCAGCTCTTCTCGGACCTCCCGCACTGCGGCTTCTTTTGGGGTTTCTCCTTCCTCGATGTGTCCCCCGAAGTAACCCCACTTTTCCCCGTAAGTGCTGATTCCCGCGCGGTTCTGCAACAAGATTCGACCAGCGGTATCGTAAAAGATTATCAGCGCGACTCGTTGGAGTTTCAAGAATCCTCCCTCTTCTCAACTAACTTCATCCACGGCGTCTCGCCTCGGGTAATGAAGGGCTCGATTTTGTCCGCCGCGCGCTTGGGGACTACCCCTGATTCGAGGTCCTTCGAGAACGCGAAACCGTCGAGAACCGAGTACTTGTCGAAGACGCCTTGCTCTTTGAGGAGTTCAACGAAACGCAAGTAATCCGGTGTGCCTTTGGGGGGGAAGGTTTTGCGGGGGTAAAAACGGATTATTAGTTCGGCGTCGCTTCCCTTCAATCTGCCGTAGTTTTCTTTTTTGCTTAACTCGATTACCGCGTCTTTCACGAGGGTGAGTTCACTCTCGATTTCCGCCTTCTTCTCCGATAATTCAGCGTATTTGTTCACGAGTTTCACGCCTTCCTCGCCCTTATAGCGGTTGTCCGCGATGCCTTCCACCCGCAAGAGGTGCTTCCACTCCGGACACAAGTTCTTGTACTCACACCAGTCACACAGCGCCCCACGCTTCGCCGGGAATTTATCGGTTGCCGTAGCCCGCTCGATGTCGTGAATCAACTCTATCGTTTGCTTCTTTAGTGCGTCAAGGTGCTCGGGTTCCCGCTTCGAACGGATTTCCTTGTCAAAAGCAAGGTAGTGCCAGACGAGTTCCACGCTCGTAGCGTCAGGCCACGCCTGCTCCACCCCGATATGGTAAAACGCTAATTGTTTATTCTTCTCGAAGTCGCTCGGCTCGGGAACCCGCATCCCCGTCTTGTAATCGTGAATCTCATAATGCCCCGGCGTTGTCTCAGCCAACCGGTCGATATACCCCTGCAACTTATAGCCGTCCCCCAAATCCACCAGGATGCGCTGCTCCAAACCCAATGTCTTCTCAGTATCAAACGGGGCGTAACGCGCGTAATAGTCAACGAGGCACTTCTCGCCCAGGTTCTGGTAATCCTTCGGCTCGAAACCCTTTTTCACTGTTTTAATCTCTTCCCGCCACTCGCGACGCCAAGAATTATTGAATTCCGCGAGCAAATCCTCGAGGGGCAACTCCTTCTTCATCTGCGCGTTCTTGTATAACCATTCGAGGGCTTCGTGCACTCGCGAGCCGGTGAACGCTTCGATGGACTCGAATTCCGGTTCGACCTTGATTTTCTTGACGTAGTGGTAGTCGAAGTGCAAGGGGCAGTTCTCGAAACAAGAGAGGCGCGAATGGGAGTAGAGCATGAAATCGTTTAGGGAAGCGGCTTTTTTAGGGGTTGCGGGACGTCGCTGCCGGTGCGTTCGCCGCGATTACCAACCCGTGTTCCACGCCGTCATAAAACGCCGGACTCGACTGAGCCAGCTTGTGGTAATCCGCCTCGCTGAAGTAACTGATTGAAACCTTCCTTCCGGTTGCCTTCTCCACTTTTTCAACGGTTTTAGCCAGTTTATCCGCTGCCCCGCGCTTGTCGCCCGTGACGCAAGCCAAGTCGAAATCGCTTTCCTCCGTGTCCCCGCCGGCAGCCGCGCTACCGTAAAGCACGAGTTTACCCGAACCCGCGACTGCCAGGGGCAGCAACGCCAGGCAGTTCGAGAACACTTTGAACGAGCGGGTGGCGGCGTTCGCGAGGTTGGCGCGGTAAAACTTCATTTTGCCCTTCTTCTCGCAAGAAACGAAGCCCTGGCCCGCAAGCGCGTTAAGCGCCGTTGAAGCCGAGCCAACGCTCAAACCCGCCTTTTTGGCGGCTTCGTTCGAGTAAAACGAGGTTTTGGGGTTTCCCGCCAGCAATCCCAACAGGGTTGTTTCCGCCCCGGACAACACTTTCAATTTATTGAACATATGTTCAATATATTGAACGATTGTATTTATGGTTTTCGCCTCCGTTGCGAGGACCGCGTCCGGGTTAAAAAAAGGTTCTAGAGGTGCTTGCCGGTGCTTTTGGGCTTTTTCTTGTACTTTTTGTAGAGGAACTTGTAATCGGATTCCTCGGCGTCCGTGTAAGCCAAGTGCGGGCAATCGTTTTCCAGGCAAACGTAATTCGGGCGGCTCTTGCAATAGCCGGGTTTCCTTGGAACCCGATAATTCGGGTCGTAATCCTCGTTTTCGATTTTTTCAAACGAACCGTTTTTCAACCATTTGCACCTGTGCTTGCATTTTGCATCGCTCACCTTGCGCATGCAATACGCTTCGAGTATGATGTGCGTCCAAAACATGTGTTCGTTCACTTCTTTTTGTAACCGAAGAGCTTGTCGTATTTCTTGTGGTCGAGTAAGTTGATGACGAAGCAAACCACCTCGATCTTGTCTCCCCTCAAGGTGTAAATCATCCGCCAATAGTTCGTCAGTTCTACCCTCCACAAATTCGTCAAACCGTATTTTTCAACCAGTTTTTTCGGCCAGCAATCGCGTGGTATTTTGTCCCCGTAATCCGGGTTGGCTTTGAGTAACTCGCTTTTTTTCTGGATGGAGTTAAGCAACTGCATTTCGTCAGAGTTTTTCGCGCCTTTTGCTTTTTGTTTGCCGACGATCTCGTTTAACTTGTTGAATTCTTCCTCGGCTTCGTCGATTATGAAAACTTGGACGCCCGTCACAGTCGTATTCCCCTCTTTTTCATGGCTTCGATTTCGGCTCGAGGCGCGAAAATCCAGACTATTCCTTTAGTCGTTAGGAGTATCTTGCCGCTTATTTGAAGGTAATCGAGTACGGTTGACAGCGTAGAGTGCATGACTTTCCTCGGCAGCCTACGCTTTAGTTCCGCCAAGCCGATCGGCTCGCCGGCGTTCTCCAGGGTTTCCTCCACCATTAACACGGTGTTCAGCGTGGGCGCGTGCTCGATTTTCTCCAACAACATTGACTTCTGCATAGGTATAAGTGTATGCCTAAAGGGTATATATGTGTGCCTATATTCAAGTGTTTTCGGGTTGGCGCTTTCCAAATCCACAGGAGCTTCCATGTGCTGTGGAGCGCGCTTGGGTTAAAAAAAGGTTCTAGACGTGGTTGCCGGTGCGTTAGCGTTTGTTTATCCTTGCCTTGATCGTTTGGATGAATTCACGTTCGTCACCCTTCAGCCACAACCGCTTTTTGGAGGCGTTCTTGAAGAAGCCGCCCCTTGCCTTTGCGGGCAGTTCGCCCGGCGTCCAGTGAATCCAGTTGATTTCGCGGTTCGCGCGCTTTTGCAGGCGCCCGAACGCTGCTGCGAGCGCGTCGTCCCCCGCGTCGCCGACCACGAGCACGTCCACGTCGCTTTTCTCGCCGTAAGTCCCGTTTGCGAAGCTCCCGTAAACGAACGCGTACTCCACGCCCTTCGCGTTTTCAAGCGCCGCGGCGAGCCCGCCGAGTACCCCCTCGGTCTTCAGGTACAATCCCCGTAGTTCCGCGAGGAACGGGCAGGCGGCATTCGCCTTGAAGAGCACGAGGTTACCCTTTCTTTCGCGCGCTAAGACGCCCAACGCGGTCAGGTTGTCGAGCTCGCGCTTCGCCTCGCAAGGCGAGACGCCCGCTTTCGCGGCAACGCCCCGCAAGTGCAAGCCGTCCTCGAACAGCACCACGCCGAGCACCTTGACCTCCGAACCCGACTTCAGCAAAAACTCCAACATGTTAAATTTAAGTTAACGAGTGTTAATTTAAAGTTAACGGTTGGTTTGTTAGTGGATGAATCCGGCTAGGGATTAAATTGGTTCGCAGGCGTGCTTGCCACTGGCTGGCTAGGGTTTGCCCCGCGCGTTTGAACGAACGGTTTCTAGCAGCTTGCTTCGACGATGCAGCCGTCCGAGCCGCTCACCCAGTTTATTGGACCGCTGTCGTCGCCGATGCATTCCTCTACCGCGTTGATTATGCCTTGGCTGGGCAAATCGCAGTCCGGTGCCTGGCTGCCCGTAATCTGCTCGAGAGCGATTTCCGAGATGGACTTGCACTCGTAGTCAGTCACGCAATCGTGGCTGTCGTAGTTCTCGCGCATCTTGCTGTCGCCGTCTTCCTCGCAGTCGTCGTATTCGGCTTGCGTGGGTGATTCCACGTAGTTGCAGCGTATGAAGTCAATGCATTCGAGTAACGCGGATTCGCCGGACGCCTTGACTGCAGGGGCGCGCGTGAGCCTCCAAGTCGGCATCGTTCCAGCGTCGGTCGGCCAGTCCTCGTCGGTTGCAATGTAAACCGTTATCGAGTACGGCGCGGTTTCGGTGGGTTTGGTGGCGCACGCGATTACCGCGTAAGGTGAACCCTGGGAGTACAATGCGAATTCGGTGCACGGTATGACGCCGTCGCCCGCACCCTTGTTGACTATCGAGATGTTGCCTTTGCTTCCACCCAATAACGAGACGTCGTTGAGTAACAAGGGCTTCGTGGAATCCCATACCTCGCTCGAGGCGAAGTCAACGCCCGCCGAGGCGAAGAGTTCCTGGATGAAGTTCGGGATTATGAATGCCTGGACGGTTTTCGTTGATTCGAATACGAGCCCGCTCTTCTGGGTGAATTCAGTGGAGGCGAGTTCGCCGTCCTCGTAGTAATAAGTGGTTTTCGCCCAGACGGATTCGCTGTCGCCCATTTGCGAGCCGGTTACCGCGTAAACGCCGTTGAACGCTTTTTTGCCCGAGCAAACCGCTTCCTCTTCGAACCAGTAGGTTATCGTCGCCTTGAGTTCGGAACCCGAACCGAAGAAGTCCATGGTTTCGTACTCGAGTTCAATCGGGGTGAACGAAGGCGAAGGCGTCGGGGAAGGCAAGGGCGACGGTTCCACGCTCGGAAGCGCCGTTGGCGTGGGCGTTGGCGTTTCCGTTGAACCCAAGCAACCCGCGAACAACAACGCGAACGCCAGCAAACCGATGTAAACCTTGTTCAAAGCCACAACCACCTTGGAAGCATTAAAAAACCGGCTATTTTAACGGTTTGGATTGGCTCGCGCTCGACGGTTGATAAAAAAACAAGAAAAAGAACGGGGAAATCTAGATGTCGTAGGGCATTACGGTCTGGCGCTTGTTCTCCTTGGCGCGCACGATTGCCATGTCGAGTTTCTTCGCGACTAACTCGGAGACCTTGTCGTACGACGCGCCCGAGAAGCGCATGCCCTTCTTCTTGATGTACTCGCCGACGGCGGACTTCACTACTAAACTAGTTGCCATTCTATCCAACCACCTCTTGGTTAAACGCTTTGGAAGGCATTAACAAGGCGGGTTTAAAAGCGTTTTCGAGGCGCTGAAACAAGCAGTTAAAAAACGAAAACCCCCAAACCCTTTTGTTGCAGGAATAAGCGGCGATGGTCCAACGGTATGATTCGAGCCTTCCAAGTTCGAGACCCGGGTTCGACTCCCGGTCGCCGCACTAGCACGAACGATATGGGCCCGGCCGGATTCGAACCGGCGGTTTTCACCGTGTAAAGGCTACGCGGAAATCGATTCAAAGGGAATCATTTTCCTTGACGTCTTGACCGCTGGACTACGGGCCCATTATTTGGTATATGAGACGAGTAATACATTTAAAAGCCGCGTTTGGTTAATGGTTTCCAAGGTGAGTTACCGGATGCACAGGATTTTGTGGTTCAAGATTGGCGGCCGTCGCATGCACTTGCTCAAGCTCGCGGGCTCGTTCTTCGTGTTGGCGTCCGTGCTCAAAGTCGCGGAAGCCGCGTACAACATTTTCCTGGTAGTCGACAAAATCAACATGGCGCGCATGCGCCCGGACTTGATAGGACAGTTGTTCGGTTGGGCGATGGGTTCCCCGTACTCTTTCAGCGGAGAGGACATGCTCGGCGTGCTCCTCGGGCCCGTGGCGTCGTTCCTGTTCTGGCTCGGCATGGCGGTTGTCGCGTTGATGGTTTACCAATCCGGGAAAGTCGTGTTCCCGATTGAGGAATACGAAACCAAGGTAGCCGACCACCACCGCGCGCTCATCGAGAAGGCGGTTCGGGGTTCCAAGCGCAGGTAATTAGTTTTTTATACCTTCGCCTACCTATAGGTTAACGTTGATGCCCGTATTCTTCGGGTTTTTTACTTTCTAGGAGCGTGTTTGGTTAAAATGGGTTTAAGGCCGGCAAAAACTTGCAGGGAAGTCAAGGGACAAGCGTGGACTCGCACCTCCAGGCACAAGCCCCGCAAGAGTTTCATCAAGGGCGCACCCAACACCAAGATACGCCAGTGGCTCATGGGCACCCGCAAGCGCTTCGAAGTCGAAGTGTCGCTCGTTGCCTTGAAGCCAGTTTACGTGCGCGACAACGCCATCGAGGCGGCACGCCAGGCGGCGAACAAGTACCTCGAAAAGAAGTTGATGCACAACTATTACTTCATACTACTCAAGTACCCGCACTCCATCCACCGCGAGCACGCGGCGCTGGGTGTCGCTGGTGCGGACCGTATCTCTTCGGGTATGAAAGCCGCGTTCGGCCACCCCAAGGGGCGCATGGCGAAAGTGGGTGCAAACGAGAAGTTCTGCATCATTTCGCTCCGCGAGGCGGACGTGCGTGTTGCAAAGGACGCGTTGATGCGCGCCCGGCTCAAGCTCTCAGGTTACTATGACATCGTGGTGCGTGACATCCGGAACGACTCCGAGAACCTCAAGCGTCCGCTGGAGGGCACGGCAATCGTGAGTGTCATCGTGGAAGTCGCACCCAAGCCCGAAGCCGCACCGAAGGCTGCCGGCGATGCCAAGACCGAAGGCGTTACGCCCGAAGGCGAAGCGAAATCCGCCACGGGCGACGCCAAGGCCACGGGCGACGCCAAGAAGTCGGAAGCGTCGGGCAAGAAGGACGACAAGAAGAAGTAACTTTTCCCCTGAAACCCTTTTTTTGGGGTTTTGTTTTTCGTTCGAGCGCGAGCCCTTTACATCTTGTCGGGGGTTTCCATGCCGAGTGCTGCGAGCCCGTCCTCGAGCACGAGGAGGGTTGCCTTCACGAGGGCTATGCGCTTGGCTTTCTCGCTGCCTTCGGCTTTGAGCACCGGGCACGCCGCGTAAAAAGAGTTGAACTCGTCCGTAAGCAAGAGTAAGTATTCACAAAGTCCGTGGATTTCGAGGCTGTTGCACGCCTTGCGCACGACTTGCGGGTAAACCGCCAACTTGGCTATCAACCGTTTCTCTTGTTCGTTGAATTCGCCTTTCTTGAACGCCGCCACCCGTCCGGCTTTCTCGAGTATGCCCTTGCAGCGGACCGCGGAGTACTGCACGAATGCACCCGTGTGTCCCTCGAAGCGAACGGCTTCCTCGGCGTTGAACACAATGTTCTTTTCAGGGGAAACGCGGAGCAACGCGAATTTAACCGCAGCCAAACCCGTCTTCCCGGCGATTTCCTTCACGAGCGCCGCGGGGTATTTTTGGCGTTCGGTTACTTCCTTCGCCGCCGCGCCGGTAGCGCGTTCGAGCAAGTCATCCACCAAAATCACGCGTCCCTCGCGCGTCGAGAGCTTTCCCTCGGGGAGCGAAACGAGCCCGTAACCAACGTGCTTCAAGCGCTTCGCGTAAGCGCGCCCGAGCAACTCGAGCGTCTTGAAGAACTGCTGGAAGTGTAAATTCTGCGCCGAAGCCGTAACATAAACGCACTCCTTGAACGCGTGCCTCGCGAAACGGTAATCCGCCAGCGCGAGGTCGCGCGTAGCGTAAAGCGTGGTGCCATTCGAGCGCAGCAAGACGTAATTGGGCAATTCTTCCTTGTTGCAAACCTGTTGGTTTGCTACACCCGAAGACGGCGCGATCGCCGTCTTCTTGGTGAAGTCAACGATTGTCTCGCCCTCGACGTCCTTGCGGGCGACTTTCTTCGCCACGGCTTCCGCTGCGAGCTTCTTCGCCGCGTCCACGAAGTCGCTATCGAATAACTCTTCGTCGAACCGCACGCCGAGGCGCTCGTACGCCGCATGCAACGGTTTAACCGAAAGCGCGCGCACTTTCCTCAATTCAGTTAGTGTTTCCGGGTCGCCTGCTTCCATCAACGCGAGCTTGGCTGTAACGCGTTCAGCGAACGCTTCTTCGGCGAGTTGCTTGTTTCCTGCCTCGTAAATCGAGAGCAAGGCGCGTTCGTCCTTCGGCTTTGTTTTCGCGTCCTCAAGAGCAACCAAGAGGAGGGCGACTTGCTTGCCCGCTTCCCCTAGGAAAGTCGAGCGCACCACCTTGTAACCGTTGAGTTCGATTATGTTCGCGAGGGCATCGCCGTACACCGTGCACCGCAAGTGCCCCACATGCAACGGTTTCCCAACATTCGGGGAAGAATGCTCGACTACCACGGTCGCGTGCGCGCCATCGTTGTTCGCCCCGTAACCCGCCTTCATCTCCGCGAGCGCTTCCGCGTAGAAGGCGTCCGAATAATACAAATTGACGAAGCCGCCCGCAGCCTCCGCACGCCCGAAGTATTTGAGCCCCGCCAGTTTTTCGGCTGTTTCCTTCGCGTCGTCGAACGGTTTCCTCTTGTTGGCTGCCGCGTGCTCGAAGCACGGCACCGCCACGTTCCCAAAGCCAAGGGGTGCCGCCTGTATTCTGGGGTTGTTGGTGAAACCGATTTTTTCGAGCGCACGCGCGAGTTCGCGTTCCGCCTTGTCCGCAGTCACGAAAAGGGTTATAACCGTTGTAAATTAAAAGCGTTTGATGAAGCCCGTTTCCCGCGCGTTGTATGCTGTTTTCTTCGTTGCCCTCCTGTTCGGCTCGGGCGTCGGGTTCCTCCTCGCGGAACGCGGGGTGAGCATGGTTGAAAATCCGGCGGACGCGTGGAACGCAGCGTTCTTCATGGGCTACATCCTCGCCGCCACCGCAGTGCTCCTCCTCGTCCTCAAGTTTTATTCCGGCAAGTTACTATTCACCTTGCTCGAGCTCGTCCTGGAATTCTTCACCCTCCAAATCGTGGCGGGCTTGTTCCTCGACGACTTTTACTCGCTCGTCGCCGCACTTGTTTGGGTTGGCTTGCGCCTCGCTTTCCCCGTTGCCCGCTCGTTCTTCCTCGGGACGGGTGCGGTAGTCGTGGGCGCGCTCCTCGGCTCGAGTTTGGATTTGATTCCCTGCCTTGCCCTTGCCGTGCTCCTCGCGGTTTACGATTACTACGCGGTGTTCAAAACCAAGCACATGGTGAAACTCGCCGAAGCGCTCCACAAGCGTGGCGCGGCGTTCGCGATTACCGTGCGCGCGGGCAAACAATGGATTCAACTCGGCACGGGCGACTTGGTGGTGCCAGTTGCGCTCGTTGTCTCCGTGCTCAAGGAATCAATCATCGGTGGACTCTTCGTGTTCGCGGGAGCGATGCTCGGGATGACCGTACTCGTGTGGTTACTCGACCAACGCAAGGGTTACTGGCCCGCATTGCCGCCCATCGTGGGCGGTTTGGTGGTGGGCTTAGTCGCGTGGTTTCTCGTTAACCCTCTGGTTTTAAAACTCGTGGGAGCCTAATTCTTTCTCTAATGTCCGACGGTTACGAAGCGTTACTGGATTCCGTTTACGAGTCGATGCCCAAACGCACCGAGAGCGGGGAACGGTTCGAGACGCCCGTTGCGAAAACATTCATCCAGGGGAGCAAGACGATAGTCGAGAACTTCGATTTCCTCTGCCAGAAACTCCGCCGCACCCCCCGCCAGTTATCCAAATACTTGTTCAACGAGTTGGCTGCACCCGGCGAAGTCACCGGACGCACGCTCACCCTGCAAGGCAAAGTGAACAACCGGCTGGTGAACGAGAAGCTCGCGGTTTACGTGAAGCAGTGCGTTATGTGTTCGGAGTGCAACCGCCCGGACACCCGCATCGAGGAACAAGGACGCGGGGTTTCATTACTGGTTTGCGAGGCGTGCGGCGCCCGCAAGCCGTTGAGGATTTGATATTTTGAATGGCTGAACCCGAAACATCATTGGAAGGAAGCCGGCTGCGTTTGCCGCGTCCCGGCGAAGTGTTCGGGGTAGTCATGCAGCTCGTGGGCGGCGCACGAATGCGCGTGCAGTGCCAGGACGGCAAACTTCGTATGGTGCGCGTCCCCGGGAAAATCAGGCGTCGCATCTGGGTTCGCGAGGGCGACGTGGTGCTCGTGAAGCCGTGGAGCGTCGAAGGCGACGAAAAAGCCGATATCGCTTACCGTTACCGCCAGATTCAAGTCGAGCAGTTACGCCGCGGCGGTTATCTCTCGAACTGAGTTTTGCGCGCATCGCGCGGTAACTAACCTAAATTAGGATCATGATAAATTTCATTAATTTTGTTTACTATGAATGGCAAAGCCATAACGTCGTCTTTGTTGTAGTCTTTAAACTTCTTCCAATCGGGTTCTTTTTTTGTAGATAAGTATTGACTGTAAGTGAGCCCCACCTCAAACCCACTAAGGTCTTGATGTTTGAATTTGTAGCCTAGTCGCGGTGCTAAATCTTTTAGTTTATAGCCCGTAAATGGACCAAATAATTTTTGTCGAATTTCTATAAGTATATCGCGATCCTTAGCTAGGATTAGTGAAGGATCTATTCCATATTTGTTTAGGGCTTGATTTAGTACATTTCTCTCAAAACAACAACCGCTATAGCTTATCAACTGTGGAAAACTAAATTTTTCTAGGTAATCAATAAAATTTTGTAGCATTCTTTTTTGCTTGCGCGGATTCTTTTCAAAGAACTGAATAAATTTTTTATCCATTGGATTAAAGACACCAATAAGCCACACATGCTCGGGTAATGAGCCGAACGCTAGGTCTGTTTCAATGTCATAAAATAAATGATTTGTTTCTAAGGTTATTTCACCATAGGCGGTTGTCCTATTTTCCGTTAATGCTTTTGCATGTCTTTTCCATTGACTAATATGCCATTTGCCTACGCCTGGCAAGCTGGCTAATAGCTCTTCGGGTGCAGTTAGAACTTTTTCTACGCTATCTATACCTATGTGCTTTAGTTGTTTAGCACGAGATGGACCACACTGAACAAGTTGTCGCAATTCTTCTGTCACCCACTGAATCGAAGCGTCGTCGATATTTATCAGCGCTATTTTTCCTTCACTTTCGTCTCCAGAGTTATCTCCTGACGCAACATTAACTACTACGCAATCCCCCAAAGGTTCACTTCTACCGCCATGTGAGTGAACGTGTCCGCATATGTTGAATTTTATTCTTCTATTGGCAAGAATGACTTTTCTTAGCGCCTTAGAACCGATATTTTGGATTCCAAACCGTATTCCAACATCAAGAACCTCAAAAGGAGGATTGTGCGAAACCATTACAATTGTTTTTGCTTTTTTTACTGCTTTCAATTGTTGCTCCAAATGTCGTGTTATATACTTTCCATTGTGAAGGGTATAACCTATAGGATTTGCAATTTCGGATGTACCCCCTTCGAGGCCTAAAAAACCAATTTTGTCAAACATCATTGGTTTTTCGTGTAGATCGAAAACTTTTTCTCCCTTTAAAATGCGCTTATCTTCGGAAGAGCAGTCGTTTCCAACAATGCCTACAAGCCCATACTTAGTGTGTTTTGCAATTTCTTCAAATAAATTCAGTTTACTGCTTTTGTTCCAGAAGCGGTTTACATCGTCACCCGCATACACCACCAAGTCAGGTTTTAATCTTTTAGCCTCATTAAGCGGTAACTGGACATCCTGTATTCTCCAGTCAGAAAACGCCATTATTCGCATAAAGCCATCATGGCTAGCTTTGCTAATAAATTCGATTGATTTCTAGCAAAGTGTATGCGCCGTCGATCGTCAGTCGTTTATTTTCAGCGCTTGCGTATGGTTTCAGCAACTAGACGGATGTCCGCCTCGCTTAATGCGGGATGAACGGGCAGCGAGAGGACGGTCTTGCACAACGCTTTTGTTACGGGACAGGCGCCGCGCCCCTTGAAGATGGAAAGCGAATGCAACGGTGCGGGGTAGTAAACCCCGGAACCGATGCCTGCGAGCTTCAACTTTTCCTGGAGCTTGTCGCGGCGCTTGGATTTGATGGTGTACTGGTGGTAGACGTGCTTGCAACGCGAGTCAACGAACGGCGTCTCGACCGCACCCTCCAAAAGCTCATTGTATAATCGCGCGTTCTCCCTGCGTTTCGCAGTCCAACCGTCGAGTTTGCGCAACTGGGCGATTCCGATTGCCGCGTGAATGCTCGACATCCGGTAATTGTACCCTGAATGGACATATTCGTAGCGTCCTTTTTGTCCGATGTTCCGCCACAAACGCGCGTCTTCCGCGAGCGCGTCGTCGTCCGTTAAGAGCGCCCCGCCCTCACCCGTAGTCATGTTCTTCGTGGGATAGAACGAGAGCGTTGCAAACGAGTCCCTCAAGTTCCGCGAGTTGTTGTACTCCGCGCCGATTGCCTGGCAGTTATCCGAGACTATTTTCACGCCTTGCGGGGCGCACGCTTCGCGGAGCGCGTCAACGTCATAGCATTGCCCGTACAACGAAACGGGTATCACGGCTTTTGTCTTCGGGGTTATCGCCTGTTTGACCGCGTTGGGTTCGATGTTAAAGGTGCGCGCGTTGACATCAACGAAAACCGGTTTCGCGCCAGTATACCGTACGGCGTTCGCGGTAGCGATGAATGTGAAGTCGGGGATGATGACTTCGTCGCCCTTCCCCACGCCGAGCGAGAGCAATGCGACGTGGAGCGCCGCCGTTCCGCTCGACGCTGAAATGCAGTGCTTATAGCCCTCGTAACGCGCGACCGCGTCCTCGAACTCCTTAACCGCGGGGCCTTGCGTGAGTGCGCCGGATTCGATTACTTTGCGTATTTCCTCTAGTTCCTCTGCGCCAACGAGGGGTTTTGCAATCGAAATCATTTTTTTGTTTCACCTTTAAGCGCGAACCCGCACTTCGGGCATTTTTTGCTCGTGTCCAAGCGGGCGCCGCACTTGCACGCCCAACCGCGTTGTTTCGCGGGGTTGCCGTAAACGAGCGCGTGCGCAGGCACGTCCTCGGTGATAATTGAACCCGAACCCGCAAGCGCCCATTCGCCCACGGTTACCCCTGGAAGAACAATGGAGCCGGCGCCGAGCGAGCAGCCTGTCTTGAGGGTGACACCTGCTGCCTCCCAGTCGTTCGCGACTTTCAGGGTGCCGTCGGGGTTGACTGCGCGCGGGTGCTTGTCGTTCGCGAGCACGCAATGCGGCCCGATGAATACGCCGTCTTCGACGGTGGCGCCGTGGAATAAACTCGAGTTGTTTTGTATCTTGCAGTTGCGCCCGATTTTCACGCCCGAGTCAACGTAAACGTTTTTTCCCAGCACGCAACCGTCGCCGATGGTGACTCCCTCGCGTATGTGGCAGTAGTGCCAGATTTTCGCGCCCTTCCCAATGCGCGCCTCTTTTGAAACTTCAGCGGTTTCGTGTACGAAGTGGTCACTCATTTTCAATCACCCTGCCTTTTTTTGTTGTGCGGCACGAATAACGCGCCCCAAGCCCATCAACCATGTCTTCAACGGGCGGCGTATCGGAAGCTGGCCGCGCATTTCTAGCGAATACAACAACTCGGAGTGGTTTCCCGCGTTCAACAGATCTTTTTCAGTTTTATTCAGTTTAATTAACCCAGCCTTTTGCAGTTGCCTGATTCGCAGTATTGATGGTAGCGTGCTAGTGCTTGCCGTTGATATGTTGTGAGTGGTTTTCGCCTTCGTTAAAGCTATTGCTTCTAGGAAAGCTCCGAGTCCGGGGGCAGCCCATCCTGCGGTCCACAGGTCCCCTTTCGGGGCATACTGCCTACTGTATGCTGTGCTCCCGGAAATTAAGTAATTCAACATCCCTATTTTTCGTTGCCTTTTTTCTCCCAGAACTGCTGCCAGTTCTTCTCGCAACCAACTAGGTACTTTTTTTGTGACCACCAACTGCGCGCCGGCGGGTGTGGACTGCTCCGGCCCGCTGGCGACGTGGAATTCGTAACTCAAGGGATATATCTCGAAGTCGTCGCGCTGGTAGACTCGCAAGTGCAACCCTTCCTCGTGCGCGGCTAGGCGGGGCATATCAGGCTTCACCGATTATTTTGGCGAGCCCGTCCTCGAGCGTGCACCTGGGAACGAAACCCAAGTCCTTCTTGGCTTTCGACGCGTCCGCGCGCGAGCGCGGGACGTCGCCGGGGCGCGGCTTGTTGTCGCGCTTGAGTGCGAGCTTTTGTTTGGTTAAGCGGTTGATTGTTTCCGCGAGCTCGTTCACGCTCGTTTCAACACCCGAACCCACGTTATACACGCCGCGTCCCTTTTCGGCGGCGAGGATGAAGGCGCGGCAGGCGTCGTCCACGAACACGAAGTCGCGCGTCTGCTTGCCGTCCCCGTGGATTTCGAACGGCTTGCCTTGCTTTGCCGAGGCGAGGAACGCGGGCACCACGGATGCGTAGCCGCTGATTTTCTGTCCGGCGCCGTAAACGTTGAATAGGCGGAGTGCGACGCCGTTCGCGTACTCGGTTACGAATTGTTCGCCGGCGAGCTTTGCTTCAGCGTAAGGCGACGAGGGCGCGAGCACGTCGGTTTCCTTCGAGGGCACGCAGGGTTTGTCACCGTAAACCGCGCACGTCGAGGCGTAGGCAAGGCGGCATTCGGCTTTCTCGCACGCTTCCACCACGCGCTGGGTGCCCTGCACGTTCGAGCGCTCGCATTCCTCCTTGTGCTTGAAGCTCTCGGGGACGCTCACGAAGGCGGCGAGGTGGAACACGCGGTCGTAACTCGAGAAGTCCAACTTCGCCGAAGCGACGTCGCGTTTCTCGAAGAACGCGTCTTCGGGTACGTTATCGCGTTTCCCGGTGCTCAAGTCGTCGATTACCGTGACGCTGCCGTGCTCGAGCAATAGTTCTGCGAGCCGCGAGCCGATGAACCCGGCGCCGCCGGTTACTAGATACTCCATTCAAGCACCTTGTCAACTATTTTTTTCGCAGCCGCGCCGTCCCCGTACGGGTTCCTCCAGCCCTTGAGCAGGGAAGCTTTGCGCGCCGCAGCGACTATGCCTTCCTTTGTTACGCCGCCGAGCACGGCTGCCCCGGCGTCAATGGACTCCGGGCGGTCGCTCGATTTACGCAATACAACGCAGGGCGTGCCGAGCGCGCAGCCTTCCTCCTGTACACCGCCTGAGTCGGTGAGTATGAGAGACGCGTGCTTTTCAAGTAAGAGGAATTCGAGGTAGCCGGGCGGCTTAATCAGTTCGACGCCCTCGGGCGCCGCGAGGTTGAATTCTTGGAGGCGCTTGCGTGAGCGCGGGTGCACGGCGTAAACGACTTTCTTCTCGCGGGCGAGTTCGCCGAACGCCTCGAGGAACTCCTTGAATACGATTGGGTCGTCCACGTTCTCGGCGCGGTGCGCGGTCGCCAGATAGTAGCCGTCATCCTTGAGTCCGTGCGCGTTCAACGCGTTCGCGCGGGCTTCCTCGGCGAGCTTGATGTTCTGGAGGGTGGCGTCCACGCTCGTGTTCCCGGTCACGAAGATTTTGGGTGTGAAGGAGCCGCGGCTGGTTATCAACTCGTGTTTTCCAACGCCTTCATCCAACAGGTTCTTCTCCGCGTTCTGCGTCGGGGGAAAGAGGTAGTCCGCGAGGTGGTCGGTGAGCACGCGGTTCGCTTCCTCGGGCATGCGACGGTCGAACGAACGCAAACCCGCTTCCACGTGCCCTATGCGTATGCCCAGCTTGTAAGCGGTGAGTGCGGCGGCGAGCACGGTGTTCGTGTCCCCCTGCACCAAGAGGACGTCGGGCTTCTCCTTGGTGAACACCTGTTCGATTCCCAGCATTATCTTGGCGGTCTGCTCGGCGTGCGTGCCCGAACCCGCTTTGAGGTTGTACTTGGGTTTCGGCAACGCGAGCTCTTTCAGGAATACCTCGTCGAGTTCGTAAGAGTAGTGCTGGTTCGAGTGGATTATGTAGTAGTCCAAACCACGCGATTCGAGTTCGCGGATTATGGGCGAGCACTTGATGATTTCAGGCCTGGTTCCAAAGGCTACGGCTATTTTCATGTTAAACACCCAAGAAATGCGTAATTATTAAAGCGAGCGATTTAAAACCCATTGCTAGTTAAAGCGAGGCAGGCGAACGGTTTTGGTTTACAAGATACTGGTTTTAAACGCGGGCCCCTTCGGCAGCACGATGGGCGGCGCCCTACGCCTCTCGAGTCTGTTCCTTGGACGCAAAGGCGTGGAACTAATCTGGGCGGGGCCCGAAGGCGCGGCAAGCACGGAGAACGCCACCGTGTTGCCTCCACTCAAGAAGTCAAGCCACCGCTTAACCGAGTGGTGGCGCCGCGAGGAATACTACCTCAAAGCCGCGAGGGAGAACGAGTGTGATGCCGCGATATTCTGCAATGCGTGGGGCACCCGCCGCGCCCGCGCCCTGCTCAAGAAGAAGGGGGTTACCGTGGCGTTCGACTACAGCGACTTGATGCACGCCTTCCACTCCGGACTCGCTAAGCTCGTGGCACGCAAGGAAACCGTGCGCGCACTCAAGGACGCCTCGCTCACCATCGTCACGGCGCAGGCGCTCGCCGAAGACGCGGGGCAGTACAACAAGCGCGTGGAACTCGTTGCGAACGGCGTGGACCTCGAGTTCTACTCCAAAGCACGCGCCCGCCGCCTCGAGCACCCGAACGCGGGTTTCGTGGGTGCGTTGGGTGCTTGGATTGACGGGGAAGCACTCGCAGCCGCGTCGCACGGTTTGCCTGACAACAAGTTTTACCTTGTCGGTGAGGGTCCCGCGTCCGCCTGGCTCAAGAGCGCGGCGGACAAAAATACGGTGTTCGCGGGACGCGTGAGCCACGAGGAGGCGCGCGACTACGCCGCCGGCTTCGATGTTGCCCTCGTGCCCTTCAAGAAAAACGATTTAACCGACGCAGTGTGCCCCATAAAACTTTTTGAATACTGGGCGCTCGGCAAACCAGTTGTTTCCTCCCATCTGCGGGAAGTCAAGCGCATTGCGGATGACGCCGTGGCTTATGCCACGACGCCAAAGGAGTGGAGTGACGTCGTAGGTGAAGTGCTCGCGGACGAGAACCTCGCCCGCGAACTCGCCGAGAAAGGCAAGCGCCTCGTCAAGAACTACGACTGGCGCAAGCTCGGCGGCGACTACTTGACGGCGCTTGAGCGCGCCGGGGAAAAATAATCGTGTCCACCCGTTCAACAATCGAGGCGTTTCTCGACGAGCACACCGCGCACTGCAAGAAGGCAATCGACTTGGGTTGCGGTGAACGCCCTTACGCCGAAAAAATCCATTGCAACTGCCGGGGTTTGGATGTCAACCGGAAAGTGAAGCCGGATTTAACCGCTGATTTCAACGAACCGTTGCCGTTGCCCGACGAGTGCGCGGATTTTGTTTTCAGCATCAACACAATCAACTACGTGCGCGAGAAAAAATTGTTCGCCCGCGAGATGCACCGCATCCTGCGCCGAAAAGGTAGCTGCCTCGTGGGTTGTATGAACTTCTTCGTGCCCCACAACTCGCGTTTCGACACGATGACTGTTTTCGGTTTGTGGCGCTTGTTGAAAGAAGCGGGTTTTAAACGCATCCGGCCAATTGATTTCGTTCACGCGGGCTTCGGTGGAACGGTTTTATTATACGCTGAAAAATGATTGAAGGGTTGAATTGCATTGTTTAAGAAAATCGCGCGTTCAGGCGCGGCGCTCGTGGCGCCGCTCTCCTGGCGCCTGTACCTGCGGAAGAACAAGAAGGAGTGGCCGCGCGGCGCGCGCTGTGCGGTGACATTCTCGTTCGATTACGATTACGTTTCGGACGTGATGTGCGTCCGTGATTTGTGCGAGGCGTTCAACTCGCACGGTTTGACTGCGAGTCACGCGGTCGTGGGCAAGTACGTGGAAGCGTTCCCCCGCGACCACGCGCTTTTGGTGGATGCCGGACACGAGTTGATCAACCACTCGTACTCGCACCCCGACGGACCGTTGAACCACAGCGAGCGTTTTAACGAGTTGTCCCCGAAGCGCCTCGAGGAAGAGGTGGCGGGTTGCGAACACGCCTGCAAAAAGGCGTTGGGCGTGAAACCCGTTGGCTTCCGCGCCCCTCACTTCGGGCTCTTGAATACTCAGAAAATCTACGAAATCCTCGACAAGCGCAAGTACCTTTATTCCTCGTCCACGAACCTGACTACTACACAGTCGCACGGCACGCCTTATCACCCGAACAAGCAGGACTTCCACAAGGCGGGCGCGCCCCACTACCGCGTGCTCGAACTACCGTTATTCGCCTGCCCGACGCACTATTATCCTGTATTCGACTCGTGGCACTGCTTTGAAACCGGAGCGCACGCACGCGAGGGACAATTCAAGGGGTTGTTTTCACGCGCCCTGCACCTCGCCGAGAAATACGGTGCACACTTGAACCTTTATTTTGACCCGCACCACGTGGCGCACTTGCGCGAGTTCAACGCCGTTCTCGAGGAGGCGGCGCGCTCGCGCGCCTGGGTGGCGTCGAGCCGCGAAGTGGCGGAGTGGTGGCGAAAGTGAACTGGCGGCTTGAGCGCACGCTCGCGTTCGTGAAAGGCAAGCGCACGCTGGACGTGGGCTGCTGGACGGGCGAGTACACTGCCGCGATAGCCCGCAAGACTCGCGGTGAGGTAATCGGTGTTGACATACTGCCTTCCGCGATAGCGAAGGCGCGCAAGCGCCACCCCGGAATAAGGTTCGAGGTGCGCGATGTCGTCCGCAAGCCGTTCCCCCCGAATTCGTTCGATTGCATCACGTTCCTCGAAGTCATCGAGCACGTTGAGAACCCTGCGGGGTTTTTGCGCGCGTTCCACAAGATGCTCAAGCCGGGCGGGCTGCTTGTCATAAGCACGCCGAACGCCGGCTCGTATTACGGTCCGCTCCGCTACTTCAGGAGCCTGGATGGAAAACTGCGGAGCATCGAGCGCGAGGAACAGAACACGGGCACGCACTTGGACCACATTTACTCGTGGGATTTGTTCACGCTCTACCGCCTCCTCTACCGGAACGGGTTCGAGCATTCCGGGCACGCTTTCGCGAACGTTTCCCTCGGGAACATGAACCTAGACTTCCTCACGCCCCTGGCGGGGCGCTTTTCAACTAGCGTCATCATTGCGGCGCGCAAGCGAAGTCAGCGCAAGTAAGCTCGGATTGCGGCGCACTCGCGTTCGAGTACCGCGCCGCGCGAGTATTTTTTCACTACGAAAGCCCGCGCCTTCGCGCCCCGCGCCGTCCAATCGCCTTTCTCGAGCAGGCGCACCGCAGCGTCAACGAGTTCGCGTTCGTCCCCCAGGAAAGACGAGCGCGCGGTGTTCTCCCTTAACGCGCCCACGGGGCGGGCGAACGAAGGCAAGCCGCACGCCTGCGCCTCGATTACGGGGATGCCGAAACTCTCATAGTGCGTGAGCGTGACGAATGCGCGTGCCGAAGCGTAAACGCGGGGCAGGGCGTCGTGCGGCACCGCCCCTAGGTAACTCACGCCCGGCGCCTTGAGTTTCGAGGCGAGCGGTCCCTCGCCCGCAACTGCCAGGGTGGCGCGGGGGACGCGTTGCCTTACGGCGCGGATGAACGCGAGCAAGCCGTCGATGTTCTTGACGCGTTGCAGGGAGCCCACGTAAACGAAATCGTATTTTTTCTTGGCGTTCGAGGGCTTGAATTTTTCCGTGTCAACATAGAGCGTGGAGACGCGGCTCTTGCCACGGTAACGCGAAGCCGTCTCGCGCGAGTTCGCGAGCACGAGCGCACCCGAGTGCGCGAGGAGCCACTCGGCAACGCGCATCGCAGGTGCCCACTTGCTCCAGCCGTAATATTTTGCGAGCGCGGTGTGGTGTCCGTGCAACGAGACGACGAGTGGCTTGCCCGTTGCTTTCGAGGCGAGCACACCCGCGAACGCCTTCGTGAACGTGCCGCCTTCGAAGACGCGGATGAAGTCAACGCCGCGCGCGTGTTTTATCAGTGCGCGCGCTTGGTTCCAGGGGCGCGGGAAGCGTGCGGGTTCGCGCGCGAAACCGATTTTCCCCTTTGTCTTTGCGGGGATTTTCCCCCAGTCGATTATCGTCACCGCACCCAAGCGTTCGCGGTAGTATTCAAGGCGATCCAGGAACTGGGGGAGGTTGCCCTGTTTCTCGTAAGCCGATAGGGCGTCGTTCGGGAGCACTACGCACGAAGGCATTCTAGAATCACTTCTCGAGGAGGAACATTTCGTCCTCGTTCCCCGAATTATCCTTGTAAGCGTAACGCGCGTTTTCCACGAGGCGGAGCTCCGGGCGGCGCTCGAGGTAGGTGCGTTTGAAGTCGTTCTTCCACAACAAGTCGCGGTTGCCGCGGTATTCTATTTCCGTTGGCTTCGGCGAATAATACTCGAAACCCCACACCCACTTCTTGGAGACGCGGCTTATCTCGTCCAGGGCGCGCGGCAAATCCGCGGGCGCGATGTGAATGAGGACGCCGCTCGTGAAAACCAAGTCAAAAAAATTGTCTTCGAACGGGAGGCTGAGCGCGGAGGCGTTTGACAATTTAGCCGAAGGAATAATTTGTTTCGCCTTGTTCAGGGCGTAATCCGAGATTTCCACGCCCGACAAGTCCGTGAAACCCATTTCGTTGAGCACGACGAGTTGGGAGCCAGTGTTGGTGCCCACTTCGAGTATGCGCGCGTCCTTGGGCACAGCTGCGAGGAAGCGCCCGTTCATCGCGGTGCGCGTGACGCCGAAGCGCTTGGCGTAGAGTTCGTTAACTTCGCTGCCGCTCGACGGGTTCCGGTCGGTGTATCCTGCGCCGAAATCGCCTTGCCACTCGCGTTCTTGTTTTGTAGCCACGTTAATCGTTATTGATGTGCGGGAACGCGTTTTTTAAGGCATATCACTTGCCGAGCCGCTTCTGCTTTACCAGGGAATTGATTTTCGCTACGTCGGGATTCGCCTTCAGGAATCGCGTTATCCCGACTGCGCCCGCGTCCCCTCCAAGCGCCCGCGCGGTCGCGCGCACGACCGCAAGGTCCTCGGGGGTGTCCACGCAGACGCGGTAATGCGGGAACGCGAGCGAGCGGGGCGCCTTCACGCCCGCCAAAT
>Ga0265296_1002053_pt1 | contig 21137 bp, 14 predicted proteins | sample MunlanPumphouse1_FD_189073 | JGI IMG/M metagenome (GOLD analysis project Ga0265296, IMG submission 189073) | Groundwater microbial communities from a municipal landfill in Southern Ontario, Canada - Pumphouse #1 | ecosystem: Environmental > Aquatic > Deep subsurface > Groundwater | place... | reverse complement strand
TCGAACAGGCGTCCACAGCCCAGGCTGAACAACGAATCTCCGCTGAAAAGCTGTTCAGCGGTGTGAAACGCGATGTGGCTGCGGGTGTGCCCGGGGACGGATAGTACGTGGAACATCTGGCCCAGTGCCTGAACACGTTCACCTTCGCCGACCCGCTCGGTGGCCATCGGGATGCGCGCTTCGACCGGTGCGACCACGCGCACGCCAGGGAAACGCGCCTGCAGCGCCGCTACCCCGCCGATGTGATCGTCGTGGTGATGGGTGAGCAGGATGGTGTCCACGCGCACGCCTTGGGCAGCCAGCGCCAGTACCGGCGCAGCATCGCCGGGATCGACGACCACGGCAGCACCGTCGTCGGCGATCAGCATCCAGATGTAATTGTCCGCAAATGCGGGCAGGGCAGTCAGTCGCATAGAATTGGACCATGCCCGCGCTGCAGAGCACCCGTCAAGCGAGCCAGGCCCCGTGGTTCGACAGCGAACCGGCGGAGGCCTTGCGCGTGCTTGAACGGCAACTGCTGCTGCCGCAGCTGTCGCTGCTGCCGGCCCGGCCCTGGTTGTGGATCGCCCCCAGCGCCGCCTGGCTGGCCGATGCGCAGCTGGGCGGGCGTGGCCTGCGCCTGCACCGCGAGGGCAGTGGTTACGCCGGCGATACCCGCTGCGCACTGCCGTTGCCGCTGCCCAACGAGAGCGTCAACGCCATCGTGCTGCAGCATGTGACCGTCGGTGATGCCGACCATCTGCTGGACGAATGCGAACGCGTGTTGATGCCCGGCGGCCATCTGTGGCTGACCAGCCTCAATCCGTTCAGCCCGTTCCGCACCCGATGGCGCCAGCACGGGCTGGCGGTGCGCACGCCGCAGCGGATCCGCCAGCTGCTTGAGCGCCATGGGCTGGAATGCGAGGACACGCGCTACCTGGGGCCGATGTGGCAGGGGGCCGGCAGCCGCCGTCGCGGCGGCTGGGCCCCCCTGCGCGCGGCCTGCCTGTTCCACGCTGAAAAACGCACGCTGGCCCTGCCCGGGCCGACCCCGTTGCCCGTGCGCTGGCACGGCACCGTTGCTACCTGATCTGGAGTTGTATTGAAAACCATCGAAATCCACACCGACGGTTCCTGCCTCGGCAATCCCGGCCCCGGCGGCTGGGCGGCGCTGCTGCGCTACAAGGGGCACGAGCGCGAACTGAGCGGTGGTGAAGCGCATACCACCAACAATCGGATGGAGCTGATGGCGGCCATTTCCGGCCTGGAGTCGCTGACCGAGCCCTGCGAGATCGTCCTCTACACCGATTCGCAGTACGTACGGCAGGGCCTGACCCAGTGGCTGCCGGGCTGGATCCGCAAGAACTGGAAGACCGCCGGCGGTGATCCGGTGAAGAACCGTGAACTGTGGGAGCGCCTGCAGGCCGCCACGCTGCGGCACCAGATCGATTGGCGCTGGGTGAAAGGACACTCCGGCGACCCGGACAATGAACGCGTGGATACCCTGGCCCGCAACGCCGCGATCCAGATCCGCGACGGCAGCCCGGTAAACTGAGCCCATGCGTCAGATCATCCTTGATACCGAAACCACCGGCCTGGAGTGGAAGAAGGGCAACCGCGTCGTCGAAATCGGCTGCGTCGAGTTGTTCAAGCGCCGCCCGACCGGCAACACCTATCACCAGTACCTGAAGCCCGACTGCGAATTCGAACAGGGCGCGCAGGAAGTCACCGGCCTGACCCTGGAATTCCTGGCAGACAAGCCGGAGTTTGCGCAGGTCGTGGAGGAGTTCCTGGCCTTCATCGATGGCGCCGAGCTGATCATCCACAACGCCGCGTTCGATCTGGGCTTCCTCGACAACGAGCTGTCCCTGCTCGGCGAGCAGTACGGGAAGATCACCGATCGCTGCACGGTGATCGATACCCTGGCGCTGGCGCGCGAGCGTTTCCCGGGTCAACGCAACTCGCTCGATGCGCTGTGCAAGCGGCTGGGCGTGGACAACTCGCACCGCGCCCTGCATGGCGGTCTGCTGGATGCGCAGATCCTGGGCGATGTGTACATCGCACTGACCTCGGGCCAGGAGGAGATCGGCTTCGGGCTGGGCGATGATGATGCCGGTGGCGCTGCGGTGTTGCAGGCGTTCGATGCGTCCAAGCTGCTGCCGCGCCCGCGCGTGGTGGCCACGCCGTCGGAACAGGAAGCACATGCGGCGCGCCTGGAGCGGCTGCGCAAGAAGGCCGGCCACGCATTGTGGGACGGCCCGAAGGTGGAAGAGGCTGCGAGCGCGTAGGCGACCGCGGCATGCTACGCATGGCGGGGTGACAGGTGCGAAATGCAGCCACGCATGGCGTGGCTCTACTGTAGATCCACGCCATGCGTGGATGGCGCTGGTCAGTGGCAGCGCACCAGAATCACGGTGATGTTGTCCGATGACGCGCCAGCGCAATCGCGCTGCCGCCCCACAATTTGCGTTGCAAATCGTGGGCCCCGTCTCACCAGCATCCATACCCCCGCCGCTTCGCGGCCGCCCCCTGACTCAGGGGGCTTCCCTCCAGCCGGCTTCAGTGGCAGCGCACCAGGATCACGGTGATGTTGTCCGAGCCGCCGCCGTCGAGGGCGGTGGCGACCAGGCTGTCCACGCATTCCTGCGCGCTGGCATCGTCGAAGGCGAGGGTGCGGGCGATGCCGCGGTCATCCACTTCCTCGGTCAGGCCATCACTGCACAGCAGCAACTGCATGCCCGGGCGCAGCTCGCCGCTGGTGGTTGCCACATTCAGGTGTGCCGGGTCGGTGACGCCCAGTGCCTGGGTGACCACGTTGCGGTGCGGATGAGCGCGCGCCTGCTCGGCGGTCAGGTTGCCCTGCGCGACCAGTTCCTGCACCACACTGTGGTCCTGGCTGAGCTGGGCAAGCTGGCCATCGCGCCACAGATAGGCGCGGCTGTCGCCGACCCAGGCCACTTCGTAGCGGTTGCCCTGCACCCGTGCAGCGACCACGGTGGTGCCCATCGGCAGGCTGTCGTTGCGCCGGCGCGAGGCGCGGATGATCTCTTCGTCGGCCGTGCGGATCGCCTGCGCCAACGGCGCGCCACGACGGATCTCGCGGACGATGGTCTCGCGCGCCAGTGCGCTGGCCACCTCGCCGCAGGCGTGCCCGCCCATGCCGTCGGCCACCAGCCACAGGGCCAGCTCGCCGTCACCGTAATAGGTGTCCTCGTTGAGCTCGCGGCGCAGGCCGGGGTGGGTGAGATGTCCGAATTCGATCATGGTGGCTGCTGGGGACCGGGTAATGCCGGGGAGAACGGCATCATCACGGCCAAGCGGACATCCGGCAAGCCATGCAGTCAGGAAAATTTCACTTCATCGGGCGTAATGACTTGTCGTCAGCCGCGCTTCCTCGTATGATGCGCGTCCCCGGTTCGCCGGGGAACATCTGGAGAGGTGGCAGAGCGGTTGAATGTACCTGACTCGAAATCAGGCAGGCGTTTATAGCGCCTCGGGGGTTCGAATCCCCCCCTCTCCGCCAGATAAAGAAAAAAGCCGTCCCATGGGGCGGCTTTTTTCATGGCCCGCGTTCGAGCAGTGCACGCGCATGCAGCAACGATCTGCGCCGACCCTGCGGGGGGGATGAGAAGCCCCGACGGGGTTCGACGGTTCTGCAGGAGCAGAACCGGACAGCCGCAGGCTGGCCCTGGAGCGCGCAGCGCGCAAGGGCGGGGTGCATGGATGCACCCCGCAATCCCCCCTCTCCGCCAGATTAAAAAAGAAGGGCTGCCGAAAGTCAGCCCTTCTTTTTTAATCTGGCGCTGGGATGCGACGATGCTGCGCGCGTCGCCCCAAACGTTGCGATGCAACGTTCGGGCCCCTCCCTTTGCCGGCCTCTCCCCGCCCCTGTCGGGGCAGCCCCTCAACAGAGGGGCTTGTTCCTCCAGACAGATCAGTAGATCCACGCCATGCGTGGATGCCTCTGCCCGCCGTGCGCTGCGGGTTACCATGTGCGCATCATTTGCTGGAGCGCCCCCATGACCGCTGAAATCCTCGTCCCCGTTTCATTCGGCGAGCTGCTGGACAAGATCTCGATCCTGCAGATCAAGTCCGAGCGCATTAGTGACGAAGGCAAGCTGGCCAACGTACGCAAGGAGCTGTCCGCGCTGGAAACCACCTGGATGGCGCACCCGGCGGCAGTGAAGGACATCGCCAAGCTGCGTGCCGAGCTGAAGGCGGTCAACGAGCAGCTGTGGGAGATCGAGGACGACATCCGCCTGAAGGACAAGGCGCAGGCCTTCGATCAGGGGTTCATCGACCTGGCGCGCAGCGTGTACCTGCGCAACGATGAGCGCGCGCGGATCAAGAAGGCGATCAACCTGGCGCTGGGCTCGGCCTATGTGGAAGAGAAGTCCTACCAGGACTACACGCAGCGCGCGTAATCCCACGTAGCCCGATGCAACGGATCCACGCCATGCGTGGATGAAACCGCAGGCTGCCGGACGGTGCGGACCAAGGTCCGCGCCCATCAGGCACCGCTCAGCCGCTTGGCCCGTCACTCACCCCAGGTGGTCGGCCACGTAGCGCTCGAACGCGGCAATGCCGTCCTCGACGGTGATCAGTTCCATCACGTCGTCGAATTCGATCTTGGTGCCCCACTTGAGGTCGGCGGCCTGCTTGCCCAGGTACTTGCGCGCCGCGTCGTCGTAGCGGTCCGCGCAGTAGCGGCGGTCCGAGTACGGGCCGCTGCGGTTCGGGTTGCTGGCCGCGTGCAGGCCCAGCACTTTGGTACCCATGGCATTGGCGATGTGCATCGGACCCGAGTCCGGCGTCATCACCAGGTTGGCGCGGGCCAGCAATGCCGGCAACTGCTTCAGCGTGTCCTTGCCGACCATATCCAGCGCCGGAACATCCAGCTGGGCCAGGATGGCGTCGGCCATGCTGCGCTCCAGTTCGCTGCGACCACCGCACAGCACGATCCGCCAACCACGCGTGACGGCATGGTTGGCGACCTCGGCATAGCGGTCGGCGTACCAGTTGCGGCGCACGTGGCTGGAGCAGGGCGAGATCATCAGCACCGGCCTGCCATCGTCCTGCCATTGCGCAGCGGCCCAGTCATAGGCGGCCTGCGGTACGGCCAGGTCCCAGCTGACGTCGGTCTGGCGCAGGCCCAGCGGCTCGCAGAAGCTGCCGATGGCATCGAGCACATGGATGCCCGGGCGATCAGCGATGCGTTCGTTGATGAAGAGGCCGTGCAGGTCCTTGGAGCGGCTGCGGTCGTAACCGATGCGGCGCTCGGCGGGAATGAAGGCCGACAGCACGTTCGCGCGGAACGCCACCTGCATCTGCAGCAGCGCCTCGAAACGCCCGGGCGGCAGCTGCTTGCGCAGTTCCTTCACCCCGGCCATGCCGGTCTTCTTGTCGTAGGCATGGAAGGTGACGCCCGGCAGGCCATCAAGCAGCTTCTGCCCGACCTTGTCGATGATCCAGTGGATCGGCGTGTCCGGGCGCGCGGCCTGCAGGGTGCGCACCAGCGGCACTACGTGGGTCACATCGCCAAGAGCGGACAGGCGCAGAAGACACAAGGAGGAGGACGCTGATGCCATGTGTTGTTAGACTCAAAGGAATGGTCGCATTCGACGCCAATGAAGCGCTGACGCCATGCCGCGAGGGTCGCGGCATCGGGGCCATTCTGTTCGACCGCGAGCGGCTGCGGCAAGCCGACATCGGTCTGTTCTCGCCACAGCACTGGGCCGGCAAGGCCCGGCCGGTGGGTGAGGGCGGCCGCGGCAGTGCCTGGTTCGTGGATGCGCCGTTCGGTCCCAGCGTGCTGCGGCACTACCTGCGCGGGGGGCTGGCGGCCCGGATCAGCCACGACCAGTACATCTGGCGGGGCGCGGACCGGACCCGCAGTTTTGCCGAATTCCGGCTGATGCGCGCGCTGCGCGAGAAGAAGCTGCCGGTGCCCAGGCCGATTGCCGCCTTCTACATGCGTGAAGGCCTGCGCTACCGCGCCGCGATCCTGATGGAACGGATCGAAGGGGTGCGCTCGCTGGCCGACCGCGCGCTGGTGGCCGGGCGCGGTGCGCCGTGGGAGGAAACCGGGCGGATGATCGCGCGCTTCCACCGTGCCGGCCTGGACCATGCCGATCTCAATGCGCACAACATCCTGTTCGACGGCAACGGCCATGGCTGGCTGATCGACTTCGATCGCGGGGTGATCCGCATCCCGGCCACCGCCTGGCGCGAGCGCAATCTCAAGCGCCTGCTGCGCTCGCTGATCAAGCTGCGCGGCGAGCGCAGCGTGGAAGACGTGGAAAAAGACTACGCGCGTCTGCGTCGCGCCTATGACATGGCCTGGAACCGGGGCACCTGATGGACTGGTCGTTGCGTTTCCTCGGCGTCGGCAATGCGTCGGCGGTCGAGCTGGGTTCGCCGATGTCGGTGATCGAGCGCGATGGCCGGCCGTGGCTGACCATCGACTGCGGCGGCGAAGGCCTGACCGCGTTCAAGGCGCACTACGGGCATATGCCGCAGGCGCTGTTCGTCACCCATGTACACCTGGACCATGTGGCGGGTTTCGAGCGGCTGTTCGTGGACACCTTCTTCAGCGCGCAGCGGCGCGGCAAGGTGCGCCTGTACGTGCCGGCCACGGTGGTGCCGCTGCTGCACAAGCGCATCGGCGATTACCCGAACGTGCTGGCCGAGGGCGGCGCCAACTTCTGGGATGCCTTCCAGCTGATCGTGGTGGGCGATGCGTTCTGGCACGAGGGTGTGCGCCTGGAAGTGTTCCCGGTGCGCCACCACTGGCCGGAGACGGCCTATGGCCTGCGCCTGCAGGGCGCGCTGACCTGGAGCGGCGATACCCGGCCGATTCCGGAAATGCTGGCGCGCTTTGCCAATGACAATGAGCTGATCGCCCACGATTGCGGGTTGCATGGCAATCCTTCGCACACCGGCGTGGATGACCTGGAGCGCGAGTACAGCACCGAGCTGCAGGCACGGATGATGCTGTACCACTACGCCAGCGTGGCCGATGGCCAGGCTCTGGCCGCGCGCGGGCACCGGGTGGCACAGCCGGGGCAGCGCGTTGTGCTGGCCACGCCGACTGCTCCGCACGTACTGGCGCAGGATCCGCCGTGAGCAGCGCTGGCCACGCCGCAACGCCGGCGTTGGCTGCCGAGCTGGAGCGACTGGAACGTGCACTGCATTGCCCGCAGGTGCGCGCAGATCATCAGCGTCTGGCGGCATTGCTGGATGAGGATTTCAGCGAGATCGGCAGCTCCGGCCAGTGCTACGGCCGTGAGACCGCGCTGGAAGAGATCCCGCTGGAGCGTGCGCAGGTGGTGATCGAGTCGGGCCAGTACGCCGTGTGGATGCTGGCAGAGGGGCTGGCCCAGGTGCGTTACCGCAGTCGCTATCACGTCGATGGCCAACCGCAGCGCTGGGTGCTGCGCAGCTCGCTGTGGCGTCTGCATCCAACGGGCTGGCGGGTGGCGTTCCATCAGGGGACGCCGGAGGCGCGGTAGCGCCGGGCCATGCCGCGAAGGGCGGCAACCAGGGTTGGCATCCATCAGGGGCGGGGTATCGCCTGAAAAGGCGGTGGCCCCGCCGGCTGACCTCGGCGCCCGCGTCGATCGATACCGTTGCTGCCTTCCGGCCCTGGCGGAGTTTTCGACCTAGCGTCGCGAGGGGCCGACGGGGCCACCATAGAGACGTTGGCCGCCCGGAGGCGGCCGATTCACGGATCAGGGGAAGCAGCGCGTCGTGCGCCGGAGACCACAGCCGGACTGCGCATCAGTTGACCGATGGCAGACGCGCATTCTAGCGCAGGCATGGGTGCTGATGCCAGCTTCACGCGCTGAATCCGATGTAACCCGTTGCCTGCGGCATCGGCCCGGGGCTGCTGCCGTTGCTAGAATCCGGCCGCAGGAGGAACGACCTCCCCCACATCGGGATTCAATGACCAGGACGGCCTGGCCCTACCAAAGGAGGGCTGTCATGGCCTGGATCTATCTGTTGTTTGCCGGCCTGCTGGAAATCGTCTGGGCCGTGTCGATGAAGCAGTCTGAAGGCTTCACCAAACTCACCCCCACCGTCATCACCATCGTCGGCATGATCGCCAGCTTCTGGCTGCTGGCCATCGCCATGCGCAGCCTGCCGCTGGGCACCGCTTATACGATCTGGACCGGCATCGGCGCGGTCGGCGCCTTCGTGGTCGGCATCGTGTTCCTGGGCGAGCAGGTCAGCCCGATGCGGATTGGCGCAGCGGTGCTTATCGTCGCCGGCCTGGTGCTGATGAAACTCTCCAGCAGCTGAGGCTGGTAAATGGTGCGACGGGGATAAGGATATTCCCGTTTAGCCGGAACAAGAGAATATGCATATTCGGCAAAGTCGTGACGACTGCCGTGATTATTTGACGGCCATCATGAAAATAACGTGCCGGATTCACGTGGTGCTGGCGGTGGCGGCCGCACAGTGCGCCCATTCGTCAGGCGAAACCGGGGAGTTTTCGCGATGACGGACGTGCAGGGGCACGCAGCTCCTGCAGTGCTTGGACGTGAAAGTGTGAGTGTTTTCCAGGGTTGATACCGCAGGTCTTGTTCCCAAGGTGGGGCAGGGCGGGACGACATCACCTCAAAAAAACCTGCCTGCTGTGCCACCGGTCATTTCATGGAGATTTACCGATGAACCGCATTTACCGTCTGGTTTTCAATCGTGCCCTTGGCGTAATGCAGGTTGCTTCGGAGGTCGCCCAGAATCCCGGCGGAAGTGCCGCCACCTCGGCAAGGTTGCCGCGATTGCGGACGCACCAGTTGGCGGTGGCCTTAGCCGCCACGCTGGCCAGTGGTTCGGCGTTCGCGGCGTGCAACACGGTGGGCGCAGTCGTTACCTGCGACCCTGGCACTACGGTCAACAACTACACCAACGCTACCTCCGGCATCACGCTGAACGTACTGGCGGGGGCCACGCTGCGCACGCCCCCGGTTATCGGTGGTGGCAACGCGGCGACGTTGAGCGGCGACAACGTGACGGTCAACAACAGTGGCACGATCGATCCGAGCTCGATCATCCTCGCTTCGCCCGGCCTGGTCGTCGGCAATGGTTCGGCCAACAACAGCGCGATCGTCGTCAACAACAATGCAGGCGGCCAGATCAAGGGGGTCGTCAACATCGCAACGCTGCTGGGTTTCGGTGGACAGGCGCTGGTGGCACAGAATGTCAACGGTACCACCACCATCAATAACACCGGCCTGATCAGCACGTCGTTGATCGGCGTTGGCAGTGTGTCCGACGCGACCACGGTGGTGACCTATGGCGGCGCGGCAGCCAATGTGACCAACAGCGGCACCATCGACGGACGCGTCGGCCTGGGAGCCTCTGGCGGCAATACATTCCTCAATGCGGGCACTGTCAACGGCAGCGTGCACCTGGGTGACTCGACCGGCGGCAATACCTTCACGGCCGTTGCCGGTTCCAGCGTCTCCGCGAGTGGCGGCGTTGCAGGCGCGGGTACGCTGACCGGCATTGCCGGCGTAAAGGTTGCGGCTGCAGGCACGGTCAACGCAGGTGCCGGTACCGGTGCGGCCAACAACACGCTGGTACTGCAGGACAACGCCGGCAACAACGGTCCGGTATCCGGCATCGGCTGGAGCAACTATCTGGGCTTCCAGAAGCTGACCGTCAACAGCGGCACCTGGAATCTGCAGGGACCGTGGTCTGGAACAGGGGCGATCACCCTCGGCGGTGGCCAGGTGAACTTCGACAGCAACACGTCGTTCGGTTCCGGGCTGTTCACCGTCAACGGCGGCGCGATCGCTGCAGGTGGTACAGGCCTGTCCCTGGGCAACAACTTCGCCCTCAATGCCGGGCTGACCCTGGGCGGCACCAACGCCTTTGGTTTGAGTGGCGTGCTTTCGGGGGCGGGCGGCCTCACCGTCAACAACACCGGCGTGGTCACGCTGGGCGGCGCCAATCTGTTCTCCGGTGGCGTCAACCTCAACGCCGGTGGCTTGCTGCTTGGCAATGCCGGTGCACTGGGCGGCGGCAGCCTGACGGTAGGCGGCAGCGCATCGCTGGATACCAGCGGGGCCTTCAACCTCGCCAACAACATCGTCGTCAACAGCGGTGGCAACCTCAATCTGCTCGGCAGCAATGCGGTCACCCTCAATGGTTCACTGTCGGGTGCGGGCAACCTGATCAAGAGCGGTGCGGGCACGCTGACCCTGGGCGGCGCGAATTTGCTGACCGGCGGTTTCTCGATCACCGGGGGGGCGCTGGCGCTCGGTGCGGGTGGCAGTCTGTCGCCCACCGGTGCGTTGACGCTGGCCACCGGCACGACGCTGGACCTCACCGTTGCAGCCAACCAGACCGTGGGTTCGCTGGCAGGGCTCGGCGGCACCGTGAACCTGGGCACCCGCACATTGACCCTCGGCGGGCTCGGCAACACCTCCTTCGCTGGCAACTTCACCGGCACCACGGGCGGCTTGATCAAGGTGGGTACCGGCGTGCAGACCCTGTTGGGCAGCAACGCGCTTACCGGCGGCGTGGCCCTCAACGGCGGCGGGCTGCTGCTGGGCAACAGCAACGCGTTGGGCACAGGTACGTTGAGCGTCGGTGCTGAAGTTACTCTGGATGGCACAACCGCGCTTTCGTTGGGCAACGACGTCTCGCTTGGCACCGGAGGTTCGCTGGCGCTGCAGGGCGGGCAGCCGTTGGTATTCAACGGTGTGATTTCCGGCGACGGCAGCCTGGTCAAGAACGGCGCCGCACTGCTCACGTTGAATGGCGCCAACACATTCGGCGGCGGTGTGGTCGTCAATGGCGGCAACCTGCTGCTGGGCAGCAACACGGCACTGGGTACCGGCCTGTTGGACATCAACAATGCCGCCACGCTGGATGCAAGCGCGGCGTTGAACCTGACCAACAACATCAACCTTGCCGCAGGTGGTTCGCTGAACGTGCTGGGCGGCCAGCCGGTGACGCTGGGCGGCGTCCTGGGTGGCAATGGCGGCCTGATAAAGAGCGGCGCTTCGACCCTGACGCTGACCGGCGCCAATACCTTCACCGGCGGCCTGAACGTTGCTGCCGGTACGGTGGCGCTGGGCAGCGGCGGCAGCCTGGCCGCGACCGGTGCGGTCAGCCTGTCGGGGGCCGGGGCGGCGCTGGATCTTTCCCTGGGGGGCAATCAGACCATCGGTGCACTGTCCGGCGTGGCAGGTACCACCGTGGCCCTGGGTGCCAACACGCTCGCCTTTGGCGGCGCGACCAACCAGACCTTTGCCGGTGTGATCAGTGGCGTCGGCGGAGGCCTGGTAAAGAACGGCAGTGGCGTACAGACATTGACCGGTGCAAACACCTTTACCGGCGGCGTCGCACTCAATGCCGGCGGGCTGCTGCTGGGCAACAGCGGCGCGCTGGGAACCGGTGCGCTGAGCATCACCGGTGCTGCGACGCTGGACGGCACTACCGCGCTCAACCTGGGCAACCTCGTCAACCTTGGCGCGGAGCTGACGTTGGGGGGCAGCAACAACATCACCTTGGCCGGCGACATCTCCGGCGTCGGCAGCCTGACCAAGAACGGCGCCTCGCTGCTGACCTTGAACGGCGCCAATGGCTTCAGCGGAGGTCTGAACCTCAATGCCGGCAGCGTGGTGCTGGGCAGCAGCGCAGCGGCAGGGACCGGCGCGCTGAACATCGGTGGCAACGTGTCGCTGGACGGATCGACCGCACTGAACCTGACCAACAACGTTGCATTGGCTACCGGTGCGATCCTTACGCTCCCCGGCAGCCAGAACGTCACCCTGGGCGGCGTGGTGTCCGGCGACGGTGGCCTGGTGAAGAACGGCGCCACGGTGTTGACGCTCAATGGTGCCAATACCTTCGGTGGAGGCCTGAGCCTGGCCGGCGGCGGCCTGCTGCTGGGCAACAGTGCAGCGCTGGGAACCGGCGCGCTGAACGTTGCTGCGAACGCCAGCCTGGATGGCATCGTTGCGCTTGATCTGACCAATGCGGTCAACCTTGGCGCAGGCTCGGCACTGACGCTGATCGGCAGCAACGCACTGACGCTCGGTGGTGTAGTGTCCGGTACCGGCGGTCTGGTCAAGAACGGCGCAGGTACACTGACTCTCGGTAGCGCCAACGGCTTCAGTGGTGGCCTGGCGTTGAACGGTGGCAACCTGCAGCTGGGCAATGCCGGCGCTCTGGGAACGGGCGCGCTCAACGTCGGCGGCAATGCAACGCTGGATACTGCCGCCGCCTACACCGTAGGCAACGCGATCAATCTGGCTTCGGGTACCACGCTTGCCCTGCAGGGCAGCAATGCGCTGACGCTCGGCGGTGTGGTGGCCGGCAATGGTGCACTGGTCAAGAACGGTGCGGCCTCGTTGACCCTGACCAATGCGAACACCTACGTCGGCGGTACCACGATCAACGCTGGAACCCTGGCACTTGGCGCGGGAGGCAGCCTGGCTCTCGGTGGTGACGTCACCCTCGGCGGTGCTGGCGCGGGCTTTGACATATCGGCGGCAACCGGCAGCCAGACCATTGGTGCGCTGAATGGCGTGCTCGATTCGACGGTTGCGCTGGGCGGAAATTCACTGACCTTCGGCACCGCCACCAATGCGGTGTTCGGCGGCGTGATCAGCGGAGGCGGTGGCCTGGTCAAGGTGGGCGCAGGGGTGCAGACCCTGTCCGGCGTCAACACCTTCGGCGGCGGCGTCAGCCTCAATGCCGGTGGCCTGGTGATCGGCAATGACGCGGCGCTGGGCAGCGGTGCGCTGACCGTGGGCGGTGCGGCGACGCTCGATACCAGCCTGGCAGCGACGCTGGTCAACAACATCGCACTCAACGCCGGCTTGACCGTGCTGGGCAGCAATGCGCTGACGCTCAACGGGGTGATCTCCGGCACCGGCGGCCTGACCAAGAACGGCGCTGCCACGCTCACCTTGAACGGTGTGAACAGCTATACCGGCGGCACCAATGTCAATGCCGGCACGCTGGCACTGGGGGCAGGTGCAAGCCTGGCCGCCAGCGGCATCGTCAACCTGGCCACCGGCGCCATCCTGGATCTCTCTGCTGGCAGTGGTACCCAGACCTTCGGCACGCTGACCGGCAATGGCACGGTCAACCTGGGGGCGAACTCGATCACTGTCGGCGGACCGACCAACGGTGTCTTCAGCGGCTCCATCGCCGGCACCGGTGGCCTGATCAAGGAGGGGACCGGCACTGAAACGCTGACCGGTACCAACACCTTCACCGGTGGCACGCTGATCAATGCGGGCACGCTGGCGATCGGTGCCGGCGGCAGCCTGGCGGCAACAGGCGCGGTTACGCTGTCCGCGCCGGGCACCGGCTTCGATATCTCGGCCGCGGGCAACCAGGCGATCGGCGCGCTCAACGGCGTCGCCGGCAGCGCCGTGGCGCTGGGTGGCAACACGCTGACCTTTGGCGGCACCGACAACGGCACCTTCGATGGCGTGATCGGTGGTACCGGCGGGCTTGTCAAGAACGGCGCGGGCATCCAGACGCTGGGCGCTGCCAACCTCTTCAGTGGTGGGGTGGCACTCAACGGTGGCGGTCTGGTGGTCGGCAACAATGCCGCGCTGGGTACCGGCGCGCTGACCGTGGGCGCCAACGCGTCGCTGGACAGCAGCATTGCCGCGACTCTCGGCAACGACATCGGCCTGCTGGCCGGCGCGACGCTCAATCTGCTCGGCAGCAATGCATTGACGTTGGGCGGGGCAGTCACTGGCGACGGTGGCCTGATCAAGAACGGCGCGGCAACGGTGACCCTGACCGGCAGCAATACCTTCACCGGCGGTACGGTCATCAACAGCGGCACGCTGGCGATCGGCGCGGGCGGAAGCCTGTCGCCGACCGGTGCGGTGAACCTGGCCGGTACCGGCACGTTCGACATCTCCGCCGGTGGCAATCAGGGCATCGGTTCGCTGGCGGGCGTGGCCGGCAGCACGGTGTCGCTTGGCGGCAACAACCTGACTCTGGGAGGCACCACCGACGCGACCTTCAACGGCGCCCTGACCGGCAGCGGTGGACTGGTCAAGAATGGCAGCGGCGTGCAGACGCTCAACGGTGCCAGCACCTTCGGTGGCGGCGTCACCCTCAATGCCGGCGGCCTGGTGGTGGGCAACAACACGGCGCTGGGTACGGGCACGCTGACGGTCGGCGGCGCTTCCACGCTTGATTCCAGCAGCGCGGTGACCTTGGCCAACAACATGGTGCTCAACGCCGGCCTGACCGTACTTGGCAGCAACGATCTCACGCTCAATGGCGATCTGTCGGGTACCGGCAGCCTGACCAAGGACGGCGTTGCTACTCTCACGTTGAACGGCACCAACACCTATACCGGCGGGACCAACATCAACGCGGGTACGCTCGCCCTCGGTGCCGGTGCCAGCCTCAGCGCAAGCGGCATCGTCAATCTCGCCACGGGTGCCACCTTCGATCTTTCAGCGGGCAGTGGCACGCAGGTGTTCGGCACGCTGATCGGCAATGGTACGGTCAACCTTGGTGCGAACACGTTGACCATCGGTGATTCCACCAACGGCGTGTTCAGTGGTTCGATCGGCGGCACCGGTGGCCTGATCAAGGCAGGCACGGGTACCGAGACATTGACCGGCACCAACACCTTCACTGGCGGCACCACCATCAACGCCGGCACGCTGGCGATCGGTGCCGGTGGCAGCCTGGCCGCAACCGGCGCGTTGAACCTGGCCAACGCCGGTACCGGTTTTGACATCTCCAGCGGTGGCAACCAGGCCATCGGTATGCTGTCGGGTGTTGCCGGCAGCACGATCAGCCTTGGCGGCAACACGCTGACCACCAACGCAGCGGGCAACAGCACGTTTGCCGGCGACATCAGCGGCACCGGTGGTCTGGTCAAGAACGGTGCGGGCGTGCTCGGCCTGACCGGCAGCAACACCTTCGGTGGGGGAGTGGCGCTCAACGCAGGTGGTCTGTCGCTGGGCAGCAATGGCGCCTTGGGTACCGGTGCGCTGACCGTCGGCGGTGATGCCACGCTGGATGGCAGTGTGCCGCTGACCCTGGGCAACAACGTGCAGCTGGCAAGCGGCACGCTGACCCTGCTGGGCGGTACGCCGCTGACGCTGGACGGCGATATCGCCGGCGCCGGCAACCTGCTGAAGGATGGCGCAGCGACGGTGACCCTGGGCGGTGCCAGCAGCTACACCGGTACCACGACGATCAACAGCGGCACCCTGGCAGTCGCCGCCGGTGGCAGCCTGTCCTCGGCCAGCACGGTGAATCTGGCCGGCGCCGGAACGCTGGACATCAGTGCGGCCGGCAACCAGAGCATCGGTGGCCTGGCCGGTGTTGCCAGCGGCAACGTGGTGCTGGGCGGTTCCACGCTGACCACCGGCGGCAGCAATGCCAGCACCACCTTCGGCGGCACCATCGGTGGAAGCGGTGGGCTGGTGCAGACCGGCACCGGCACGTTGACCCTGACCGGCAACAACACCTACACCGGTGGCACCACCATCAACGGGGGCAGCACGTTGCAGATCGGCAATGGCGGCGCGACCGGTGCGATTGTTGGCGACGTGACCAACAATGGCGCGCTGGTGGTCAACCTGTCGGGCAACACGACACTCGGTGGGACTGTCAGCGGCAGCGGTGGCCTGACCCAGGCCGGCAGCGGCACGCTGACCCTGACCGGCAACAACACCTATACCGGCGGCACCACCATCAATACCGGTGGCACCGTTCAGGTGGGCAATGGTGGAGCAACGGGGGCGATCATCGGCGACGTCGGCAACAACGGCAGCCTGGTGTTCAACGTCGGTGGCAACACCACGCTCGGTGGCGTGGTCAGTGGCAGCGGCGGGCTGACCCAGGCCGGAGCCGGCACGCTGACCTTGACCGGCAACAACACCTACACCGGCGGTACCACCATCAACACCGGCGCTGCGCTGCAGGTCGGCAATGGTGGTGCCAGCGGTGCGATCGCCGGCAACGTCAACAACAACGGCAGCCTGGTGTTCAATGTCGGCGGCAACACCACGCTTGGCGGCGTGGTCAGTGGCAGCGGCGGGTTGACCCAGGCGGGCAGCGGCACACTGACCCTGACCGGCAACAACACCTATACCGGCGGCACCACGATCAACGCTGGTGGCACCGTGCAGATCGGCAACGGCGGCGCCAGCGGCGCGATCACCGGCAACATCACCAACAACGGTGGCCTGGTGGTCAACACCGGCGGCACCACGACACTGGGTGGCAGCATCAGTGGCACGGGCAGCATCGTGCAGGCCGGCCCGGGCCCGCTCAACCTGGGCGGCAACAGTGGCGGATTCACCGGTACCGGCCAGGTCACCGGCGGTGGCCTGAATGTCACCGGCACCATCGGTGGCCAATGGACCATCGGCAGCGGCACCACGTTGTCGGGTACCGGCACCATAGGTGGCAGCGCTGGCGGCGTGACCGTGAGCAATGGCGGCGTGCTGTCGCCGGGCAACGGCCCAGGCAATGGCAGCAGTGGCGGCAACGGTGCGGGCACGATCACCGTGGGGGGCAACCTGACTCTGGCACCGGGCAGCACGCTGTCGGTCGACCTGGGTGCTACCGGCAGTGACGTGGTGCAGGTGGGCGGCAGCGCGAACATCGGCGGTGCATCGGTGGTGGTCAATGCCATCGACCCGAACACCAGCTACCAGCAGGGCCAGCAGTACACGATCATCAACGCAGGCGGCGGCGTCAGCGGGCAGTTCGTGCCGCCAACCACCACCTCGGCGTTCCTCTCACTGAGCCCGGTCTATACACCGAATGCCGCGCAGCTGAAGATCGATGTGAAGCAGACAGCGGCCTTCGTCACGGCTGCGCAGACCCGCAACCAGCTGGGCGTGGCATCGGCGCTGGACAGCCTGCCGCAGACCGGCGCGGCGCTGGGCCTGTACAACACGCTGCTGGCCTACGACACCGCCACCGCGCGCAACGCCTTCAACCAGCTCTCCGGTGAAGTGCATGCGGCCAGCCGTGCAGTGCTGCTGTACGACAACTACCTGGAAGAGGGCATCCGCCAGCGTCTGGGCAGCGAGCTGCCGACGGTGCGTGGCGAGCGCGCTTCGGCATGGCTGGCCGGTAGCGGCAAGGTGTTCAAGCAGGACGGTGATGGCAACGGTGACGAGATCCGTGCCAACCGCAATGCACTGATGGCCGGTGTCGACTGGAAGCTCGGCGAGCATGTAGTGCTGGGTGCGGCGGCGGGCAGCGAGCGGCTGGACACGCGGCTGTACGATCGCCAGTCGCGTGCACGCCTGCGTGGCAATACCTATGGACTGTATGCGCAGGGCGAGTGGAACAACGGGTTTGCGGTCGGCGGCAGCGTGTCGCGCGGTGATTACCGCACGCGCACCACGCGTGAAGTGCCGCTGCTGGCACAGACGCTGCACAGCCGCCAGGATTCGGATGTCACCATCGCCCAGATCGAAGGCAGCTGGACCTGGACCCATGGCAGGACGCAGCTGCAGCCGTACGTGCAGTTCACCAAGCACTGGGTGGACAGCGATCGCGCGGTGGAGCAGGGCGGCAGCGCAGCGCTGGTGCTGGAGGGCGGCAAGGACACGCTCAATGTCAGCACCGTCGGCGTACGCGGCCGCTGGGATGTGGGCAGCGGCGAGCGCTATCCGGCACAGTTGACGGTCGGGCTGGGCTGGCAGCACGCGTCCGGTGACACCGACGTAGCCAGCCGGCAGAGTTTCGCCGTCGGTGGCAATGCGTTCGATGCCTACAGTGCCGTGATGGCGCGCAATGCGCTGGTCAGCCAGGTCGGCGTAGCGGTTGGCCTGGGACGCAGTAGCCAGCTGTCGCTGTTCGTGCAGGGCCAGCATGGTGACGGTCGCAACGATATCGGTGGCCAGTTGAACCTGCGCGTCGGGTTCTGATCTGGCGTGCCAACGGTAGATCCACGGCATGCGTGGATCCGTCGGGAGCAGGGGGCTACAGCACCCGCTCCATTTCCACGGCGTCGATCCCGGCGCCGTGGCCGTCGGCCACTACGCGTACCACCTGGAAGCCGAGGCCGGCATAGAAGCCCTGCGTGTGCTGGCTGGTGCTGAGCGTGATGCGCTGGATCGACCGGTCTGCTTCAGCCTGGTGCAGGCGGGCCACTGCCAGCGCGCGTCCCAGCCCCTGTCTGTGGCGACCTCGTTCAACCATGCCCCAGCAGAAGCTGGCGCTGCCTTCGCCACAGTTCCAGAGGCCGCCACAGGCCACCACCTGGCCCTCGGCTTCGATCACCTGGAATGCGCACTGCGCGGCGTGTTCATGCAGGAAGCGTTCGAAGTCTCCTCGCTCCTGGGGGGCGAAATAGGTGGGCACGTTGCTGTCGAAGATCGACAGGCAGGCGGTGATATCGCTGCAGCGGTAGGGGCGGGGTGTCATGAAGGAACGTCATCGTGGTGGCGCACTCATTGTGCGCGACGTCCGCATCATTGATGTCCGAACATGGCGAGCCCGGAAACCGGTTCGGGCGCAGACTGCAGGTCCCCGTCATCAGGAGGTTTCATGTCGAATGCCCATGCCCGTTTCGTAAAACTCCACCAAGGCGCCGATCTTTACGTGCTGCCCAACGTATGGGATGCCGGTGGCGCCCGCCTGGTCCAGCAGCAGGGGGCGCTCGCGGTGGGAACATCGAGTGCTGCGATGGCGTGGTCCTGCGGTCATGCCGATGGCGGTGCGCTGCCTGATACCGCGCTGCTGCAGCGGGTTTCCGAAATTGTGGGTGTGACCTCGTTGCCGGTCACGGTCGATATCGAGGACGGCTACAGCGATGCCCCCGACGTGGTCGCTGCGAGGGTGCTGCGCCTGGTGGAAGCGGGTGCGGTCGGGATCAACATCGAAGACGGCGCTGGCAGCCCTGAGGTGCTGGTGGCGAAGATCAGCGCCATCCGTTCTGCGCTTGGCGGGCGATCACTGTTCATCAATGCGCGCACCGATGTGTATCTGCGCGGCCTGGCCGAAGGCGATGAGGCGGTCAGGATGAGCATCGATCGGCTGCAGGGCTATGCGCGTGCGGGTGCCGACGGCGGCTTCGTGCCGGGGCTGCGCGCGCTGGACGAGGCTGCTGCAGTTGCCGGTGCCGTGCCGCTGCCTCTCAACCTGATGTGGCTGCCGGGGATGGCGTCGTTTGCTGAGCAGTCGCAGGCCGGCGTGCGGCGGCTGAGCGCAGGGCCCGCGTTGTTCATGCACGCATGGACGGCGATGGCTGCGGCGACCACGGATTTTCTCGGCGGCGCGATGGCGATGCCGGAGGGGGCACCGGGGTATGCGGCCTTGAACCAGCTGTTCAGCGAAAGGTGAGGGCGCTGGGGGACGGGGCCAGCGGGAGGCTGGGGCATGGGGAGGTAGTCGACTCGACCCGGTCGAGACATCCACGCATGGCGTGGATCTACTGCCATATCTGGAGGAACAAGCCCCTCTGTTGAGGGGCTGCCCCGACAGGGGCGAAGCGCGCGCAGCGCACTTCGCGTCCCCAGCCAGATAAATAAAAAAGGCCACCCGAAGGGCAGCCTTTTTTATTTATCTGGCGGAGAGAGGGGGATTCGAACCCCCGAAGCGCGGTTTAGACGCTTACACACTTTCCAGGCGTGCTCCTTCAACCACTCGGACACCTCTCCGGATCCCTGCCATCGGCAAACGCCTCAGCAGGGGCGCAGATTCTAGCGGGCGCAGCGGCAGGACACAAGCACTGGTTTGCAGGGCGAGAGGGCTGGACAGGCGTGGCACAATGGAACATCCGATGGAAGACGGTGGCCTGATGTCCTATCTCGTCCTTGCCCGCAAGTGGCGTCCGAAGCGTTTTGCCGAGCTGGTGGGCCAGGAACACGTGGTCCGTGCGCTCAGCAATGCGCTGGACAGCGGCCGGGTGCACCATGCGTTCCTGTTTACCGGCACCCGCGGGGTGGGCAAGACCACGATCGCGCGTATTTTCGCCAAGTCGCTGAACTGCGAGCAGGGCACCAGCGCCGACCCGTGCGGCCAGTGCCCGGCCTGCCTGGACATCGATTCGGGTCGCTACATCGACCTGCTGGAGATCGATGCCGCATCCAATACCGGTGTCGATGACGTCCGCGAGGTGATCGAGAACGCCCAGTACATGCCGTCCCGCGGCAAGTACAAGGTCTACCTGATCGACGAAGTGCACATGCTGTCCAAGGCGGCGTTCAACGCGCTGCTGAAGACGCTGGAAGAGCCGCCGGAGCACGTGAAGTTCCTGCTGGCCACCACCGATCCGCAGAAGCTGCCGGTGACGGTGCTGTCGCGCTGCCTGCAGTTCAACCTCAAGCGGCTCGACGAGGACCAGATCCAGGGGCAGATGACCCGGATTCTGGCTGCCGAAGAGATCGAATCGGACCCGAGCGCGATCGTCCAGCTGGCAAAGGCGGCCGACGGCAGCCTGCGCGACGGCCTGTCGCTGCTGGACCAGGCCATCGCCTACGCCGGTGGTGCGCTGCGCGAAGACGTGGTGCGCACGATGCTGGGGACGGTCGACCGTACCCAGGTGGCCGCCATGCTCGATGCGCTGGCCGACGGCGACGGCCCCCGCCTGTTGCAGGTGGTCGCGCTGCTGGCGGAATTCTCGCCGGACTGGGGTGGCGTGCTGGAAGCGCTGGCCGAAGGCCTGCACCGCATCCAGGTGCAGCAGCTGGTCCCGGGCGCATCGGCGGCGGGTGAGGGCATCGATGCGGTGGCCTTTGCCGGTCGCCTGCGCCCGGAAGTGGTACAGCTGTGGTACCAGATGGCGCTGAATGGGCGCCGCGATCTGTATCTGGCACCCAGCCCGCGCGCCGGCTTCGAAATGGCCGTGCTGCGCATGCTGGCCTTCCGCCCGGCGGCGGCGGTGCCGCCGGTACCGCGTGATCCGGAGACCGGCACCGGGGTGGGCAGCACCGGTGGCACCGGCAGCGGCCACGGCGTTGGTGCCGTCGCTGCGGCCCCTGCGGCGGCCGTCGCGCCTGCGCCGGCCGCCGCCACGCCGGCCGTGCCGAAAGCGGCCCCGGTGGTGGCGCCGCCGGCGCCCGCCCCAACCCCGACCAAACCCGCGGCCCCCACGCCCGCCGCACCGACGGTGGTCGCCGATCCGGACGACCTGCCGCCGTGGCACCAGGACGGGGCCGCCGACGACCGCGACGAAGCCTTGG
>Ga0265296_1002051_pt1 | contig 21157 bp, 20 predicted proteins | sample MunlanPumphouse1_FD_189073 | JGI IMG/M metagenome (GOLD analysis project Ga0265296, IMG submission 189073) | Groundwater microbial communities from a municipal landfill in Southern Ontario, Canada - Pumphouse #1 | ecosystem: Environmental > Aquatic > Deep subsurface > Groundwater | place... | reverse complement strand
GCCCGGCTCACCGCCGCGGCGGCGCCGGTCGGCACCCGCGCCTCGGCGGCGGCGCGCACGATCTCGCGTACGTGTGTCTCCGCCATCGTCCCGGGGTTGATGCGGATCCCGGCCGCCCCAGCGTCGATGGCCGCCAGGGCCAGGCGCCAGTCGTAGTGGATGTCGGCGATGATCGGCGCCGGGGCCGCGCGCACGACGTGCGCGAATCCCGGCGCCTCGGCGGCCGTCGGCAGGCTCACGCGCACCAGCTCGCACCCGGCCGCCACGAGGGCCCGCACCTGGGCCAGGGTCGCCGCCGCGTCGCCGGTGCGCGTGCAGGTCATCGACTGCACGGCCACCGGCGCGCCGCCGCCGATCGCCACGGGGCCCACCAGAAGGCGCCGGACGCTAGCCACGAAGGCCCTCGCCGGGCGAAGCCGCCCCCCACTCTTGCCGCCCGTACCAGACCCATGTCTCGGCGAGGCCGGCGGCGAAGCCGCTCGCGGCCTCCCAGCCCAGCACCCAGCGGGCGCGGCCCGTGTCGGCGCGCATGTGCCGGATGTCGCCCTCCCGCGCCGCCTCACGGCGGCGTTCGATGCCCGAGCCGGCCAGACGCTCCAGAGCGCTCAGGAGCGCGAGAAGGCTCGTCTGGGTACCCGAACCCGTGTTGAGGACGGCGACGCCCGTGAGCGGCCGCTCAACGGCCCTCACGAGGGCCTCCACCACGTCGCCGACGTAGACGAAGTCGCGCGTCTGCTCGCCGTCGCCGTGGACCGTGACCGCCTCACCCGAGGCGGCCGCCGCCATGAAACGGCTGATCACGCCCGAGTACTCCGAGCCGGGGTCCTGGCGCGGCCCGTACACGTTGAAGAAGCGCAGGCAGACGGCGGCGAGCTGGCCGGCGTCCGCCGCGGCGGCGCAGGCCTCCTCGGAGGCCAGCTTGGCCTCCGCGTACGGGCTCAGGGGCCGCGGCGGCGCGGTCTCGGCGACGGGCAGCCGCGCCGCGTCGCCGTACACGGCGCAGCTCGAGGCGAGCACGAAGCGCGGCACCTCCGCGGCGACCGCCTGGCGCAGCGCGTTCACCGTCCCGCCGTGGGTCACGCTGCCGGTGCCCACGGGATCGGCCAACGACCCGGGCACCGAGGCCACGGCCGCCAGGTGGCACACGGCCGAGCAGCCGTCCACGGCGTCGCGCATCTTGAACTCGTCGCGGACGTCGCCGGCGAACAGCTGGAAGCGCCCGCCGTGAGCGCCCGCCAAAGCCTCACAGCCGCGCAGGTTCTCCTCCCTGCCGGTGCTGAAGTCGTCGAGCACGCGCACGTTGCGCCCCGCGCCCAGGAGCGCCTCCACGAGGTGCGAGCCGATGAATCCGGCGCCGCCGGTGACGAGGACGAAGCCGCTCAACCGCCGAAGATCCGCTTCACGTCGTTGAACGTCAGGAAGAGGAACAGCATCACCAGCAGCACGGTGCCGAACGCGACGACACGCTCGAAGACCCTGGCGTCGAGCCGCCGCCCGCGCACGCGCTCGACCAGGTTGAAGGCGATGTGCCCGCCGTCGAAGGGCAGGATCGGGAGCAGGTTCATGAGCCCGAGGTTGAAGCTGAGGAAGGCGAGCAGCACCGGGTACCAGTCCTGCTGCACGGCCTGGCGGCTGACGTCGATGATACCCACCGGGCCGACGGCGCCGTCCGGCCCCGTGGCGCTGATCCTGCCGCTCACGAGCCACCAGAGACCGGTGAAGGTGCCCACCGCCACGTCCTTGAAGCCCACGAGGCCCAGCCACACGGCGCGCCCCGGGCCAGGCCGCTCGCTCAGGATGCCGGCGCGGACACCGAGGTAGCCACTCCCGGGCACGTTGGGGTTCTCGATCAGCGTCACCTTGACCGTACGCTCGGCCTCCCGGCCGGCAGCTTCGCCGCCGGCCGCCCCCGACTCACCGCCCGGCCGGTACGTCAGGGCGATCGTCTTGCCGGGGCGGGCGCGGAAGTAGGCAGAGGCCTCGTCCCAGGTCGCGAAGCGTTTCCCGTCGGCGCCCACGACCGTATCGCCGGCCTTCAGCCCCGCCTTCGCCGCCGGGTCCCCGGGCACGACCTCGTCCAGCGTGAGGCTCGCCGACGGGATGCCCTGGATGCCGACGAACAGGGTGAGGATGACGGCCGCGGCGACGAAGTTCATCAGCGGCCCCGCGGCGATGGTGATGTTGCGCTTCCAGACCGCCTTGCTGTGGTACACACGGTCCCCGGTGCCGTCCGGGACCTCCTCCTCGGGAGTCATGCCGGTGATCTTGCAGAAGCCGCCGAGGGGGATGATGCCGACGCCGTACTCAGTCTCGCCCCAGGTGCGGCGCAGAGCAGCCGGCGGGAAGCCCACGTAGAACTTCTCGACGCGCATGCCGAAGGCCTTGGCGGCGAGGAAGTGGCCGAACTCGTGCACCGTGATCAGCAGGGCGAGCCCGAGGATCGCCACCACCCAGACCCACTGGCCGGTGGCGAGCGCCACGATCACGGCGCCGCCGAGCAGCAGTGACCAGGGGCTGAGGGAGCGCGGCGGCCCCTCGGCGGAGCCGCCGCCGGGGTCGCTGCCGGTCTTTCGTGCCTCGCCTGTCATGTGCCTCTCACTGGTCCACGGCGTCGCCGGGCGTGCGGCCGGAGGCCGCACCCGATGCCCAGTCGATGGTAGCTTGCCCGCCACGAGCCGGGGCTAACGTGCGCCGCCCCCGTCACGCCGGGCGGCCCGCCGCCTCGTGCGCGAAGCGGCGGGCCTCCGCATCGCAGGCGTAGACGTCGTCGAGGCTCCGCAGCGGCTCGTCGCCCAGCCACGTGAGGCACTTCTCGACGACCTCGGGGATGCCGGTGAACCCCAGGCGCCCCGCCAGGAACGCCTCCACGGCGACCTCGTTGGCGGCGTTGAGCACCACGGGCGCAGCGATGGTGCACGGTTCGCAGCCGGCGGCCGCGGCCGCGCCGGTCGCGGCGGCGGCGGCCTTGCCGGCCTGATAGGCCAGGGCCAGGCAGCGGAACGTGGCCGTGTCCGGCTTGTCGAAGCTGATCTCGCCGGCGAGCAGGTCCAGGCGGCGCACCATGGGCAGCGGTGGGCGCTGCGGGTACGCCAGGGCGTAGCCGATGGGCGTGCGCATGTCGGGGACGCCGAGGTGGGCGAGGATCGCGCCGTCGACGAAGCGCACCATGCTGTGCACGATGCTCTGCGGGTCGAGCACCACGGTGATGCGGTCGTAGGGCACGGCGAACAGGTAGTGCGCCTCGATCACCTCGAGGCCCTTGTTCATGAGCGTGGATGAGTCGACGCTGATCTTGGGACCCATGGCCCAGGTGGGGTGCGCCAGGGCGCGCTTGGGAGTGACGGCGGCGAGGTCCGCGGCCTTCAGGCCTCGGAAGGGGCCGCCGGAGCCGGTCAGCAGGATCTCCTCCACGGCAGGCGACGCGCCGGCCGCGAGGCACTGGAAGATGGCGCTGTGCTCGCTGTCCACGGGCAGGATCAGCGCACCGCTGCGCCGCGCCGCCGCGAGCACGAACGGCCCGCCGGCCACCATGCTCTCCTTGTTGGCGAGGGCCAGGGTCGCGCCCTCCTCGAGGGCGGCGATCGTGGCGCGCAGGCCGGCGGCGCCCACAACGCCGTTGAGCACCGTGAGCTCGGCGCCGGCCGCGGCGGCGCCGGCGGCCGCGCCCTGGACGAGCTCGCGCACGCCGGCTTCGCCGGCGAGCACCACGAGCTCGGGGGCTCGCGCGGCCGCCTCGGCCGCGGCCTTCTCGTCGCGCAGGCACACGGCCGTCACCCCGTGCTTCGCCGCCTGCTCGAGCAGAAGCTCGACCCGCGAGCCGGCGGCGAGGCCGACGACACAGACGCCGCTGAGCGCGGCCACGACCTCCAGGGCCTGCCGGCCGATGGAGCCGGTGGACCCGAGGATCAGCACATGCCGGGGGGGCCTCTCGTTCATGACGGCAAGGGTACCACGGCCGCCGCGGGCGGCCCGCCCCTACTCGCGGGGGAGGCGCGCCAGGACATCGGCCACCGTCTCGTCGGCCGGCCGGCGGTGGATCGCGAAGCCGGCGTCGACGGCGACCGCAGGGTAGCCGAACCCCGCCGTACAGGCCTGGAGCTCGGCGGCGGTGCGCCCCCTGGTGTCCAGGACGTGCACCACGAGGCTCGGCACCACCCTGCGGCGCCGGAAGTAGCTGTAGGTCGACTCCGGCAGCGGCGCGCCCGGCCCCGCCGCGGTGAGCCAGTACGAGTTGGCCGCGACGGCGCCGCTCCAGAAGAGGTAGTAGCCCGGCGCCTGGGGGTAGACGAGCAGCGCGTCGCCGGGCCGAGCCTGGGCGCGCAGCGCCCCGGCGAACCGCTGCAGCCGGCCCCGATCCTCGGCCGTGACCGAGATGCCCAGCCAGGGGCCGGAGCCCAGGCGCTCGCGCAGCTCCCCGTAGGGTCTGCCTCCCTGCTGGTACTGGAACTGGAGGCCGACGGTCACGGCCACCACGGCGATCACCGTGGCGAGCGTGAGCCACGGTCGCCGGGCGGCGGAGCCTGCGGCCTCGCCGCCGGTGCCGGCCCCCGCCCCGGACGGGGCGTCGTCGCCGTCGCCCAGGGCCCACACGAGAAACAGGCTGCTCGGGACGAGGGCCGGCAGCATCCCCACCGGCGCGTGCACGGAGCCCGCGGCGCTGGTGTACGCGGCCATCGCCCCGGCGAGCAGGCTCGGCACCCAGATCCAGACCAGCAGCGCCGCCCCGGCCTCCCGGCGCTGCGCCGGCAGGAAGAGGTAGAGGTACGGGGCCAGCACCGCGTAGACGAGGACGAAGCCGGCCGCCGCGAGCGGCGGGTGCCGGCCCGCGAGGAACAGCGCCACCGGCAGCAGCACCAGGAGGCGGCGGCCCCACACGGGGGAACGCCGGAAGACGAGGTAGACGGCCACCGCGCCGACGAAGGCGTACGGCCGCGAGGCGAAGAAGCGCCACAGCCCCTGCGTCACCTCCGCCGCCTTGGCGGCGCCGCCAAGCTGATCGAGGCGTGCGGCCTCGGCCATCGTGAAGTGCCAGCTGTGCAGCAGGCTGCTGCGCCCGAAGCTCAGGAGCAGCGCCGCCACGGGCAGCAAGACGGCGGCGCCGCCCAGGCTCCAGGCGCTCAGCGCCTCCCAGGCCGCCCGGCCCGTGGCCGGTGCTCCGGAGTCAGGCGCCGAGCGCAGCGCTCCCCGGACGATCATCCCGGGGGCCCGGCGCCCGAGGGCGAACACCAGTGCCACGCCGTAGAAGGGCATCACGAAGAGCAGCGTCGGATACGCCACCACGGCCAGACCGCAGGCCACGCCGGAGCCCAGGGCCGGGGCGCGGCCCCCCATGCCGAGCACCGTGAAGGCGCCGAGCACGCCGCCCAGGGTGAGGAACGCCGCCCCCATGGTGTCGTAGCTGAGCTGCGGCGTCGCCCAGAAGATGAACGTCACGAAGACGCCGGCCGAGATCAGGGCGAGCTCGCCGCGCATCAGCCGCCGCAGCAGAAGGAAGACGCCCGCGGCGACGGCGAGCATCAGGAGCAGGTAGAGGTGCCGCGTGAAGAGGATCAGCCCGGTGGGATCGCCGTGGCGCAGGGCGGCGAAGGCCTTGACGAACGGGTAGGTGAGCAGCCCGGGGAGCTGAGCGAGGTTCTCTTCATGGACGAACGGCCGGTCGCCCAGGGCCCAGCGCCAGGGGATCACGACGTAGTGGCTCTCGGCCTGCAGGTCCATGCCGACGAACAGCCGCCGCCAGGTGAAGAAGAGGCCGGCGGCGGCGGCCAGCAGCGCCGTGCCCGCGAAGAGGGCGGAGGCCGCTCCGGCGCTCGATCGCCTCAGGGTTGCCGTGGCCGGCACCCTAGACGCGGAGGACCACGGTGACCAGGTAGTAGGCCGCCACCGACGTCCAGAGCAACGCGTCGAACCGGTCGAGCACGCCGCCGTGCCCGGGGAGCCCGCGGCCGGAATCCTTGATCTGCACGTCGCGCTTGACCAGGCTCTCGAAGAGGTCGCCGAGCGGGCCCAGCACGGCGATCACGGCGCCGAGGATGAGCGAATCGCCGGGCCCGAGCTTGGTGTAGAGGCCGATGAACACCACCAGCAGGATCGTGCCGATGGCGCCGCCGGCGAAGCCCTCCCAGGTCTTCTTGGGCGAGAGGACCGGCGCCATCGGCGTGGAGCCGAAGAACCTGCCGCTGAAGTAGGCCACGGTGTCACCGGCCCAGGTCCCGAAGATGACGGTGAGCACGACCTCGGTGCCGATGTCGAGCCGCCGCAGGAGCAGCAGATGGCTGAAGCCGAGGCCGAGGTAGAGCACGCCGAGGAGCGTCACGGCCATGCGCGCGCTCACCCCCGGCTTGGGGCCGGCGAGGAGCCCGAGCAGGGCGGTGAGCGCCGCCCCCACGGCGACCGCCCCGAGCACCCCCAGCGGCGTCTGGAACCACGCCATGTACAGCATCAGCGCCACGGCGGCGAAGCCGGCGAGGGCGAAGGGCCGGTAGGTCCGCATGAGGCGGAAGAGCTCGCTGAGGCCGACGAGCGCGAGGGCGAGCATCACGAAGAAGTAGACGAGGCCGCCGTGCATGACCACGACGACGGCGACGACCGCGAGGACGGCGCCGGTGATGACGCGGGTCAGCACGCCGCGGCCCTCCGGCGGCGGGTCACGCCGCGCTCCCGATGCCGGCGCCGCGGCCGGCGGCTACTCCGGCGGTGTCTTCCCGGCCCCCGAAGCGGCGCTGGCGGCGCGCGTACTCGGCGAGAGCCGCGTCGAGCGCCGCCTCGTCGAAGTCGGGCCAGTACAGGTCGCTGAAGTAGAGCTCGGAGTAGGCGCACTGCCAGAGCAGGAAGTTACTGAGGCGCAGCTCCCCGGAGGTCCGGATCAGAAGCTCCGGGTCGTGCATGTCCGGGGCGTACAGGTGGCGGCGGAAGGCCGCCTCGTCCACAGCCGGCAGGCCGGCACCGGCGGCCGCCGCCGCGCCGCGCTCGGCGGCGAGGCCCGCCGCCGCATCCAGCAGCTCACGGCGGGAGCCGTAGTTGAAGGCGATGAAGAGAGTCATCCGGGAGTTGGCGGCGGTGAGCGCCTCGGCCTCCTCGATCCTTCGCACGAGGCGCTCGGGGGCGCCGTCGCGGCGCCCGACGAAGCGCACCCGGGCGCCGCGCCGGTGCAGGTCCGGGACCTGGGAGTCGATCATCTCGACGAACAGGTCCATGAGCGCCTCCACCTCGGCGCCCGGGCGGTTCCAGTTCTCGGTGCTGAACGAATAGACCGTGACCTCGAGGACGCCGAGGTCGAGGGCATGCTCGAGCACGCGGCGCAGCGCCCTGGCGCCGGCCCGGTGCCCGGCCGCCACGGGCAGCTTGCGACGCTGCGCCCAGCGGCCGTTGCCGTCCATGATGATCGCCAGGTAGCGGGCGCTCGCGCCGCCCGCCGCCGGCTCGGCGGCGTTGCGCGCCCCGCGCAGCCGCCAGCGCGCCAGCCAGGTCCGCAGTGAAGTCATGGTGTCGTGGTCGCGGCCCGCCGCGCGGCGGGGCCTCAGACCTCGAGGATCTCGGCTTCCTTGTGCTTGACGAGCTCGTCGATCTTGTGCACGTGCGCGTCGGTGAGCTCTTGCAGCTCCTTCTCGGCGCGGTGCTCGGCGTCCTCGCCCACCTCGCCCTCATGCGCGAGCTCCTTGAGGTCCTTCATGCAGTCGCGGCGCACGTTGCGCACGGCGACGCGCCCGTCCTCGGCGAGCCGATGGATGAGCTTCACGAGGTCCCTGCGGCGCTCCTCCGTGAGGCTCGGGATCGGCAGCCTGATCACGCTCCCGTCGCTGCTCGGGTTGAGCCCGAGGTCCGACTCCATGATCGCCTTCTCGATGCTCCTCATCGCCGTCTTGTCGAACGGCTGCACGGTGAGGAGGCGCGGCTCGGGGGCGGCGATGTTGGCCATCTGGCGCAGCGGCGTCGACGTGCCGTAGTAGTCCACGTGGATGCGGTCGAGAAGCCCCACGCTGGCGCGCCCGCTGCGCACCGTGTTGAACTCGACGCCGACAGCCTCCACGGCTTTGTCCATGCGGTGCCTGGCGTCGGCGAGCAGCTCTTTCTCCACCCGGTCCTCCCTTTCCCCGGAGTCAGCTCCCGGCGGGCGTGTGCACCACAGTGCCCACGCGTTCGCCGGAGAGCACGCGCACGATGTTGTCGCCGCTCATCTTGAAGACATGGATCGGCATGCGGTTGTCCATGCAGAGGCTGAGGGCCGTGGTGTCCATGACCTTGAGGCCGCGCTCGATGGCCTCCAGGTGGGTGAGGTCGGGGATGAACGTGGCCTGCGAGTCCCGCTCCGGGTCGGCCGTGTAGACACCGTCGTACACCCGCTTGGCCATGAGGATCGCCTCGGCCTCGAGCTCGAGGGCGCGCAGCGCCGCCGCGGAGTCGGTGCTGAAGTACGGGTTGCCGGTGCCGGCGGCGCAGATCACGACGCGCCCCTTCTCGAGGTGGCGGATGGCGCGGCGGCGGATGTAGGGCTCGCACACGGCGCGGATCTCCAAAGCGCTCATGACGCGCGTGTCGACCCCCTCGTCCTCCAGGGCGTCCTGCAGGGCGAGGCCGTTCTGGACGGTGGCCATCATCCCGATGTAGTCGCCGGTGGCGCGGTCCATGCCGCGCGCCGCCGCGGCCATGCCGCGGAAGATGTTGCCCCCGCCGACCACCACCGCGATCTCGACCCCGAGGCCGCGCGCCACGCCGATGTACGAGGCGACCTCCTTGGTGATCGCCGGGTCGATCGCCGCACTCTCGCTGCCCAGCGCCTGGCCGCTCAGCTTGAGAAGGACGCGATGGAAGGCGCTGCTTGGGGGATCGCCTTCCATCGGCCTCAAGCCTCGGCGGCCGACTCGCCGAGCTGGAAGCGTGCGAAGCGTCGCACTTCCACGTTCTCGCCGATCACGCCCACGAGGTCGGTCCGCACCTGCTCGATGGTGCGGTCGGGGTCCTTGACGAAGGCCTGCTCCATGAGGCAGCTCTCAGCGAAGAACTTCTCGAGCTTCCCGGTGACGATCTTCTCGAGCACGTTGTCGGGCTTGCCCTTGACCTGCTCGGCGTAGATGCCCTTCTCGCGCGCGACGACCCCGGCGGGGACCTCGTCGCGGCTGACCCACTGCGGCGACGCCGCCGCCACCTGCAGGGCGAGGTCGTGGGTGAACTCCTTGAACGGGTCGCTGCGCGAGACGAAGTCCGTCTCGACGCCGACCTCGACGAGCACGCCGATCTTGCCGCCGGCGTGGATGTACGCGTCCACGGCGCCGTCCTTGGTGGTGCGGGAGCTCTTCTTCTGGGCGGTCGCGAGGCCCTGCTTGCGCAGCTCGTCGATCGCCTTCTCGAGGTCGCCGGCCGTCGCGGCCAGAGCCTTCTTGCAGTCCATCATCCCGGCTCCGCTCTTGTCGCGAAGCTCCTTTACCAGGGCAGCGGTGATCTCAGCCACAGCACGATCCTTTCTGAGGGTCGGCGGTCGTCTCTGTCGGGGTGTTACTCGGCCGGCTTCTCGGCGGCGGCCGCGGCGGCTGCCTTGGGCTCGGCGGTGGCCTCGTCGGCTGCCTTTGCCGCGGGCTCGGCGGCGGCCGCGGGGGCCTCGTCGCCGGCCGGCTTCTCAGCCTTGGGCTCAGCCTTGGGCTCAGCCTTGACTTCGGCCTTCTTGGCGGCCGGCTTCTCGGCCTTGGGCTCGGCCTTGGGCTCGGCCTTGGGCTCAGCCTTGGGCTCAGCCTTCTTGGCGACCGGCTTCTCGGCCTTGGGTTCGGCCTTCTCGACGGCCGGCGTCTTCGCCGCAGGAGCGGGCTCGGCCGCCTTGACCTCCGGGGCCGCCTTGACCTCCGGGGCCGCCTTGACCTCGGCGGCCGCCTTGGCGGCAGCGGCAGCCGCTGCCTTGGCCTCGGCCTCGGCGACCGCGGCGGCGGCTTCGGCGGCCTTCACGGCCTCGGCCACAGCGGCGGCTTCGGCGGCCTTGCGCTCGGCCTCAGCCTTCATCTCGGCCTCGGTGAGCAGCTGGCGGCCCTCGGCGACGGCGTCGGCCATCACGCGGATGATCAGGGCGCAGCTGCGGATGGCGTCGTCGTTGCCGGGGATGATGTAGTCGATCTCGTCGGGGTCGCAGTTGGTGTCCACGAGGCCGATGATCGGGATCTTGAGCTTGCGTGCCTCTTTGACGACGATGGCCTCTTTGCGCGGGTCGACGACGAACACGGCGGCCGGCAGGCGCTCCATGGTGCCGACGCCGCCGAGGTTCTGGTCGAGCTTGCGCAGGTCGCCGCGCAGCTGCATGGACTCACGGGTGGGCAGCAGGTCGAGCGAGCCGTCCTCGGAGAGGCGAGTGAGCTCGTGCATGCGCTTGATGCGCTTGCTCAAGGTCGTGAAGTTGGTGAGCAGGCCGCCGAGCCAGCGGTTGCAGACGTACGGCATCCCGACGCGCGCCGCCTGCTCCTTGATCTGCTCCTGGCACTGCTTCTTGGTACCCACGAAGAGGACGCTGCCGCCGCGCTCCGCGGTCTTCTTGAGAAAAGCGTAGGCGTCGTCGATGAGGACCGTCGACTTCTGGAGGTCGATGATGTAGATGCCGCCGCGCTCGCCGAAGATGAAGTGCTTCATCTTGGGGTTCCAGCGGCGCGTCTGGTGGCCGAAGTGGACGCCGCTGGTGAGCAGGTCCTTCATGCTGACGGTGTGCTGCGGAGCAGGCAAGGCTGCCTCCTAGTGAAACGGTTGCCGGGCGGCACGTACGCCGCCGCTCTGATACCGGCGGGCAGACCGTGGAATCGAGCGGCGGGCGCCCGCAGGCGCCTCCCGCCCGACACCGCCACGGACCGGGGGACCGCCGGGTCGGGGGTGAACAGACCAGCCGTGGATGATACCAGATGGGGCCGGCCGCGCCCACCCGGGCGCCGTGGCCCCACGGACGGCCGGGCTTCAGCCGATCGCCGCCGGCTCCACCTCGTCGCGGAGCCGCCCCTTGAGCCTGAGGATGGCCTTGGTGTGCAGCTGTGAGACCCGCGACTCGGTGACCCCGAGCACCTCGCCGATCTCGCGCAAGGTGAGGTTCTCGTAGTAGTACAAGGCGATGACGATCTTCTCGCGCTTGGGCAGGCTGTCGATGGCCGCCGCGAGGCGAGACTTCATCTCGCTGAGGTCGAGCATCCGCGCCGGGTCCCGGCTCTTGGGGTCCTCGATCGTGTCGATGAGTGACGCCTGATCGCCGTCCGAGCCCGAGATCGACCAGAGCTCGTCGAGGGCCACGATGCTGGTGTTGGCGATCTGCGTGAGCGACTGCTGGAACTCGGCGACGCTGATGTGCAGCTCGGCGGCGATCTCGTCGTCGGTGGGCGCCCGCTGGAGGCGGTTCTCGAGTGCGGCGCAGACCTTCTCGATCTCGCGCGCCTTGCTGCGCACCGAACGCGGCACCCAGTCGAGCGAGCGCAGCTCGTCGATGATCGAGCCCTTGATACGCGAGATCGCGTACGTCTCGAACTTGATCTCGCGGGCCGGGTCGAAGCGTTCGAGCGCCCCGATCAGGCCCAGGAGCCCGTAGCTGATGAGGTCCGCCTCCTCGATGTGCGCCGGGAGGCCGTTGCTCATGCGCCCGGCCACGTACTTGACGAGCGGCGAGTAGGCGAGGATCAGGCGGTCACGAGCCGCCTTGTCGCCCTGGAACTTGTAGCGCCCCCAGAGGTCCCGCACCGCGTGCTCTTCGAGCTTGGCCACGGGTCAGGCGCGCGGATGATGCAGGTCATAGGCACGGCGCAGGTGCGCCCCACTCACGTGGGTGTACACCTGCGTCGTCGCTACTGACGCGTGCCCCAGCAGCTCCTGGATGGCGCGCAAATCGGCCCCCCTCTCGAGCATGTGCGTGGCGTAGGCGTGCCGGAGCATGTGTGGCGACGCCGGCTCGATGCCCGCCCGAAGGCAGTATTTTACTACGAGCCGGCGGATGTCCGAAGTGAGCAGCGGCCGACCGCTGCGCGAGAGGAGCAGTGTGGGCTCGGTCACGGCCGAGGCGAGGACGCCGCGGCCGCGCTCCCGGTACCGCCGCAGGGCCGCAGCCGCCTCCTCGCCGAGCGGCACGATGCGCATCTTGCCGCCCTTGCCGTGCACGATCAGTTCCGCCTGCCCCGCCTTGACGTCGGGCAGCGCCAGCCGCACCGCCTCCTGGCTGCGCAGGCCGCAACCGTACAGCAACTCGATGACGAGGCGGTCGCGGAGCGCCAGAGGCTCGGTGCCTCCGGCGGCCGAGAGGAGGGCTTCCACGTCGCCCAGGCTGAGGACTCGTGGCAGCCGGCGCTGCCGCCGGGGGCCCGGCAGCAGCCGGGTCGGGTCGGCGGCGAGGACGCCACGCTCGGTCAGGAAGCGCGCCAGGCCACGCAGCGTGGAGAGCTTGCGGGCCAGGGTCGCCGGCGCGTAGCCGCGCCGGCCGAGCTCGGCCGAGTAGGCGCGCACCACGCGTCGCTCGAGCCCGCCCACCGTGAGGCTGCTCGCCGCCAGCCAGGCGAGCAGCTGATCCAGGTCAGACCCGTAGGAGCGGCGCGTGGCCGCGCTGGCGCCGCGCACCTCGAGAGCACGCAGGAACGCCGCACAAAGACTGTGCGGATCGGCGGCAGCCGGCAAGGTGGACGCCGGGCGCTGTGGCTGCGAGACGCACTGCTCCGGCGGAGCGGTCACGGGCACCCCCTCAGGTGCCCTAGCTTTCAACGCCGCGCGTTCGCCTTCCTGCACGCGGACCCGGAGCCGTGCCTCAAGGCCGCACCGGAGCTCAGCGGCGCCGAAGCCTGAAGACGCCGCCCGGCTGCACCCCGACGAGGCCGTCGACCTCGAGCTCGCCGAGGAGCGCCCCCGCCTCAGCCACGCTCAGGCCGCACGCGGCGGCCACCTGATCGGCGCGCATCACCCCCCGCTCCAGGGCCCGCAGCACGTCCGCCAGACGACCGCTGTCCGACCCGGCCTCCAGGAGGCGCTCCACCAAGGCGGGCTCGAGCTCACCGGCGAGGCTCTCCGCCTCCGGCAGGCGCACGCTGGCGATGGCTCTCACGGCGTCGGCCGCCGACTCGCAGATCGCGGCGCCGTGCCTCAGGTAGTGATGCGGCGCCTGGGTGAGCCGCTTGCCGGCCTCGCCGGGCACGGCCAGCACCTCGCGCCCGAGGTCGAGGGCGAAGTCCGCCGTGATGCGCGAGCCGCTGCGCGCCGAGCCCTCCACAACGATCACGCCACGTGACACCGCCGCCATCACCCGGTTCCGAGCCGGGAAGCGCCAGGAGCGCGCCGGCACGCCCCAGGCGAACTCGGAGACGAGCAGGCCTTCCGCGGCCACGGCGGAGAAGTGCCGGGCGTTCTCCGCGGGGTACACGACGTCCGCGCCGCACCCGAGGACGGCCACGGTGGCCGGCCGCCGGACGCCGCGGGCGGCGCGCACGGCCGCCGCCTGGGCTTCCGCGTCCACCCCCAGCGCCAGGCCGCTCACGACGAGCAGCCCGTGCGTGGTGAGGTCGGAGCCGAGGAGGGCGGCCATGTCGCGACCGTACGGGGAGGGCGCCCGCGTACCCACCACGGCCGCCGTGTGCGCACCGCAGAGGACCTGGAGGCGGCGGGCGATCTCCGCGTCCGGCGCGTCGGCGGCCACGAAGAGGCAGAGCGGTGGGTCGTTGAGCTGGCGCAGCGCCGGCGGGTACAGCGGGTCGCACCAGGCCACGACGGCCGTGCCCTCGGCCGCGGGCAGCGACGCGACGCACGCGTGGGGATGCTGGCCCAGCACGGCCGCGAAGCGCCGCTCGTCGGCGCTCGCCTCACGCTCCTCGCGCGGCTTCGCGGCTCCGCCCTCAGCCGCTCGCCGGACGGCTGAACCGGGCTTGACGCGGCGAGCCTCCTCGTCGTACCCCTTGATGAGGCTCACCAACCGGGCCGGCTCCAGGTCGAGGATCTTGGTGAGGCTCTCGCAGTCCCTCACGAGCTTCTTGACCAGCCCACGTCGCCACGAGGCCAAGGTGCCGAGCCAGATGCACAGTTCGCGCCGCCGCGCCGGGTGCCCGTGCAGGGTGCGGGCCGTGGAGAGCGGCTCCAGGCGGTCACCGGTCATGGCGGCTCCTCGCGCGGTAGGAGAGGCTCTCGGCGACCTGAGCGACGCCGACCGTGGGCGACTCCTCGAGGTCGGCGATGGTCTGCGCAACCTTGACGATGCGGTCACAGGCTCGGGCGCTGAGGTGCAGGCGCTCGTAGGCGCGGTCGAGCAGAGCGACCGCGTCCGCCTCGAGCGTGCACAGGCGGCGCAGGTGGCGGGCGCTCATGTGGGCGTTGGCGTAGATGCCCGTGCCCGCCAGCCGCGCGAGCTGGCGCCGGCGCGCCCGCGCGACCCGGGCGCGAACGTCCACCGAGCCCTCCCCCAGGCGCTCGCTGCGCCGGTCGCGCGGCGAGACGCGCGGCACCTCGACGCGCAGGTCGATGCGGTCCAGGAGCGGGCCGCTGAGGCGCGAGCCGTACTGCCGCAGGCGGTGCGGCGGGCAGAGGCACTCGCGCTCCCTGTCGCCGAGATAGCCGCATGGGCACGGGTTCATGGCCGCCACCAGCATGAGGCGCGCGGGGAAGGTGATGGAGGTGAGCCGCCGGCTGATGGTGACCTCACCGTCCTCGAGCGGCTGACGCAGGCCTTCGAGAGCGGCCAGGCGGAACTCGGGGAACTCGTCGAGGAAGAGGACGCCGAGGTGGGCGAGGCTCACCTCGCCCGGGCGCGGCGTGCCACCGCCCCCGACCAGCCCGGGCGACGAGATCGTGTGGTGCGGCGCCCGGAAGGGGCGCCTGGCGATGAGCGGGGCCTCCGCGGGCAAGAGCCCGGCGACGCTATAGACGCGCGTGATCTCGATCGCCTCGGCGAGCGTCAGCGCCGGCATGATCGAGGGCAGGCGCCGCGCCAGCATGGTCTTGCCGGCCCCCGGCGGACCGCTCATGAGGACGTTGTGAGCCCCCGCCACAGCGACCTCGAGGGCACGCTTGACCGCATCCTGGCCGACGATGTCGGAGAAGTCGGCCTCGCCGGCCGGCGCCGACCCGAGGAGGGCGGCGAGGTCGGCCGGCGGTGCCGGCCGAGCCCCGCCGGCGCTGAGCTGGGCCACAGCCTCGCTCAGGGTGCTCGCCGGGTACACTTCGAGGCCACGCACGAGTGAGGCCTCGGCGGCGTTCGCCGCGGGCAGGAGCAGCCCCCGCAGCCCACGCCGCCGCAGGCTCTCGGCGAGGGCGAGGGCGCCGGCGACGGGGCGCAGGGAGCCGTCCAGGCCGAGCTCGCCGACCGCGGCCAGCGGGCCGCGGCCGTCGCAGCCGTCGTTCACCTGGCCCGTGGCCACGAGGAAGGCCAGGGCGATCGGGAGGTCGAAGGAGGGGCCCTCCTTGCGCAGGTCGGCGGGTGCCAGGTTGATGGTGATGCGCCGCGAAGGGAACTCGTAGGCAGAGTTGACGATCGCCGAGCGGACGCGCTCCCGGCTCTCCTGGACGGCCGCGTCCGGGAGGCCGACGACGCTGAACGAGGGCGCCGCGGCCACGACGTCGGCCTCCACCTCCACCGGGTGCCCCTCGAGGCCGTTGAGCGCCTCACTGGCGATGCGCGCGAGCACGTGACCTCCTCCGGATGCTGGTACAGGGCGCGGGGCCCGCGAGGCCACCGCCGTCAACCGTCGAGCGTGAACGCCCCTTGCAGGTGCCGCACCTCGGCGGGCCGCCGGGTGCCGTCGACGGCGACCACGTCGAAGCGCACCTCCGCGACGCCGCGCAGCGCCCAGGGCCTCGCCGCCAGCCAGAGCTCGGCGAGCCGTGCCACCTGGCGGCGCTTGAGAGGGGTGACGGCGTCCTCCGGAGATCCGCAGGCGCGCGTGCGACGTGCCTTGACCTCGACGAAGACGAGGGCGGATCCGTGGCGGGCCACGATGTCGAGCTCGCCACGGCCGATACGGACGTTGCGCCCGAGGAGCCGCCAGCCGCGAGCCTCGAGATACCGTGCGGCGGTCTCCTCGGCGGCGCGGCCGTATGACTGGCGGGCATTCACCGCCCCACCGTAGCGGCCACGGCGGCGCCCGCCTACGGTGCCAATCGGCTCGCCCGGGTGACGTTGGCGAACGTCGACCGCGAGGGTGACCGGCGCCGCACGGCGGACCGGCGAGCGGCACGCCCCCCGCCGTGGCTCAGCCCCGCGCCTCCTCCCCGGCCGCGAGCCCGAGGCCGAGCTGCCGGAAGGCGGCGCTGGCGAACGACAGGCGGTGCAGCTCGCAGACGCCGTGCTCCGCGATCGCCTGCTGGTGGGCGCGTGTGGCGTAGCCCATGTGGCGGTCGAAGCCGTAGCGGGGGTAGCGCTCGTGGAGGCGCCGCATCAGCCGGTCGCGCGTGACCTTGGCGACCACGGAGGCGGCGGCGATCGCCGCCGAGCGCCCGTCGCCGCCGACGAGCGCGCGGTGTGGCCGCGTGCAACCCGGAAGGGCGAACCCGTCCACGAGAGCGAGGTCGGGGGCGGGCACCAGGCCCTCGACCGCCCGCGTGAGGGCGCCCAGGTTACAGCGGTGCAGCCCGTCGCGGTCGATGGTGCCGGCCGTGCACCACACCACTACCACCTGACGGGCGCGCTGGAGGACCTGCGTGCACAGCGCCTCGCGGCGCGGCGCCGTGAGCTTCTTGGAGTCGTCGAGCAGCTCGAGAGCGGCGAGATCGCCGTCCGTGAGGGCGGCGTAGTCGAAGCACACGGCGGCGGCCACGAGGGGGCCGGCAAGGCAGCCGCGGCCGGCCTCGTCGGCGCCGGCCACGGAACGGCGGCCCGCCACCTCGAGGTCGAAGCGGAAGCGCTCGTTCACGAGAGGGGCGGAAGGCGCCGCGAGCTCACGTCTGACTGCACGACGTCGGCGCCTCGCCCCGGCGGGCTACTCGACCCCGCCGATGCGTGCCGGCGGCCAGTAACGGGCGAACCCATGCCCGACGAACTGGCCCCGCGACACCGGCCCGAACTCCCGGCTGTCGCCGCTGTCGATCCGGTTGTCGCCCATCACGAAGTAGTTGCCTTCCGGCACCGTGTACGCCTGAGCGAGCGCCCACGGCATGCCGTTGGCGAAGGGCTGGGTGGCCACGGGCTCGCCGTCTACCCGCCGCACGTACGGTTCGTCCAGCCGCCGGCCGTCGACGTAGAGAGCGCCGTTCTTCACGGAGAGCGTCTCCCCCGGGAGCCCGACCAGGCGCTTGATGAGCACCGGCCCCGCGAACGGCGGGTGGAAGACGACGATGTCCCCGCGCCGGGGCTCCGAGAAGCGCCACGAGATGCGGTCGACCAGCACGCGGTCGCCGATCAGCAGGGTGTTCTCCATGGATTCCGAGGGGATCCGGTACGGCTTCACCAGGAACGCCTGGATCAACAGAGCCACCGCCACGGCGACGAGCGCCAGCACCGCGTACTCGACGACGGTGCGGCCGTGGGACCCGGACCTGGTCGCGGGTGTGCCTGCGGGGCCCGTCTCGCCCGTCTCGTCGCGGCTCATCGTCTCCCTCGTTCGCTCGGCGGCAGTGTATCAGAGCCCATGCACGCGGCTGAGTGGCCAGTAGGTCAGGAACGCCAGGCCCACGATCTCGCGCCGCGGAGCCGGGCCCCAGTCGCGGCTGTCGTCGCTCACCATGCGGTGGTCACCCATCAGGAAGTAGTGCCCCGCGGGCACCGTGTACGGCCGCTCGAGGGACCACGGCCGGCCCGTGCCGAGGAACGGCTCCGTGGGCTCCGCCTCCCCGCCGAGGCGCGCCACGTACGGCTCCGCGAGCCGGCGCCCGTCGACGTACACGGCTCCGGCGCGGAGCGAGAGCGTCTCCCCGGGAAGGCCCACGACGCGCTTGATCAGCACCCGGCCCACCGCCGCCGAGTCCAGCACCACGACGTCGCCGCGCCGCGGATCGTGTAGGTGGTAGACGACCCGGTTCACCAGGACGCGGTCCTGGGGGACCAGGGTCGCGGCCATCGACTCCGAGGGGATGCGGTAGGGCTTGATGAGGAACGCTTGGGCGAGCAGCGCCACGACGACGGCGACCACGACGACGACGCCGTAGTCGAAGAGGATGCGGCGCTTCAACGGTCGCGCGGCCGCCCCGCCTGCGGGCCGGCGGCCTAGCGCTGCTTCTCGCGGACGCGAGCCTGCTTGCCGACCTTCTGGCGCAGGTAGTAGAGCTTGGCGCGGCGCACGTCGCCGATGGCGAGCACCTCGATCTTGTCGATCTTGGGCGAGTGCACGGGGAACGTGCGCTCGACCCCGACGCCGAAGGACTGCTTGCGCACGGTGAACGTCTCGCGGACGCCCTGCCCCTGGCGCTTGATGACGATGCCCTGGAAGACCTGGATGCGGTGGCGCGTGCCCTCGACGACCTTGAAGTGCACCTTCACGGTGTCGCCGGCCTTGAACTGCGGGAGGTTGTCGCGCAGCTGCTCGCGTTCGATGTTCTCGATGATGTTCACGGACCCTCTTTCCGAGCGAAAACCGGCGGTCAGTCTAGCAGGCGCGGCCGGGCGGCGCAAAACGCGGGCGCCGGGCGCCGTCACGAGCGGCTATCTTATCGCACCTCGCCGCGCCGCGCGCGCCGACGGACCGGCGCGGCACGGTGCCGGCGAGCCGGCGGGCGGTCAGACTCCGCCCGACGCCCGCCACCACGCTCTATACTACGAACGTGGACGCCAGCAGCGGCAGACTCCCGGAGGTTCCTCCCCCCGCCACGCACGCCGAGGCTCCGCCGCCACCCGGCGACGAGGCGACGCAGGGGCTCGACCGCGTGCGCCGTACCGCGGCCTTCCTCTCGCGGGTCCCGCCCTTCGACGACCTCACGCGCGAGGCACGCGAGGACCTCGCGAAGGCGGTCACGGAGAGGCGGCTCGCCGCCGGCGAGTCGCTGCTCGTGGAGGGAGGCCCCCCGGGGACCGAGCTCTTCGTCGTCGCCTACGGGATCCTGGAGTTCACGACCCGCGGGCAGGTCGTCGACCTCGTGATGAGCGGCGGCGTGGTGGGTCACCCCACCCTGGTCACCGGCCTCGCCCCCGAGATCTCGGTGCGGGCGAAAGACGACTGCCTCTTGTACGCGATCCCGCGCGAGGTCGCGATCGCCATCCTGAGCCGCCCGCAGGGGGTGGCCTTCGTGGCGCGCACGCTTCGCGACCGCCTGCTGAAGACGGCCCGCATGCTGCCGACGGCCAGCGACACGCGCAATGTCCCCGTCTCGTCCCTCATCCGGCGCCCGGCCTCGATCTGCACGCCCGAGACGACCATCCGCGAGGCCGCGCAGCGCATGACGCAGGAAGTCGTCAGTGCCGTCCTCGTCGAGACGCGCGCAGGCTTCGGCATCGTCTCGAACGCCGACCTGCGCGACAAGGTCATCGCCGCCGGGCTCTCGCCCGAGACGCCGGTGAGCGCCATCATGACCACCCCGGTGCTCACCATCCGCGACGACCAGCTGGCCACCGAGGCGAGCGTCGAGATGCTGCGCGCCGGCATCAACCACCTGGTGGCCGTCGACGCCGGCGGGCGCGTGGTCGGCATCGTCTCCGCGGCGAGCCTCATGGCCCCTGACGCCCTGAGCCCGATCGCCCTGCGCTGGTCGATCGCCGCCGCCCATGACGAGGGGGAGGTCGTCGCGGCCGCCAAGCTCATCCCGGACGTCTTCGTCTCGCTGGTCGAGACCCACCTCGACGCCGCCGTGATCTCGCGGATCGTCACGCTGCAGAGCGACGCCCTCACTCAGCGCCTGCTCGAGCTCGCCATCAAGCGGCACGGGCCTCCTCCCGTCCCCTATGCGTGGCTCGCGCTCGGGAGCTCCGGCCGCAGCGAGCTCACGCTCGCCTCGGATCAGGACAACGCCCTCGCCTACGCCGACACCGACGACCCCGCGGTCGACGGGTACTTCGCGCTCCTCGCCGCGGAGGTGAACCGGGGCCTCGCCGAGTGCGGGTTCAAGGAGTGCGAGTCAGGCGTCATGGCTCGCGACCACCACTGGCGCATGTCGCAGTCGCGCTGGCTCCAGGTGTTCAATCAGGCGTTCGAGACCTGGGACTTCAACCATACCCTGCGCGCCTGCGTGGCTTTCGATTTCCGCAGGGTCACGGGCGACCTCGACATCGTGACGCCGCTGGTGAACGTGCTTCTGCAGGCCCGCGACCACCCGTCGTTCCTCAGCCGGCTCGCCAGGATGGTGACCGACATCCGTTCGCCGCTCGGCTTCCGTCAACGGCTGGCAGGCCCGGTGGACATCAAGAAGAGCGCCCTCCTGCCGATCCAGAACATGGCCCGCTACTACGCGCTCGCCAACCGGGTGACGACCGCCGCGACCCTGGACCGGCTCGCGGCCGTCCAGGCTCTGGGGAGGTTCGGCGCCGCCGAAGTGGCGAGCCTTCCGGAGGCGTTCAAGGCGATGTGGAACCTCCGCCTGTGCCACCATGCCGCCGCCCTGAGGGCCGGGCGCGGCCCTGACGACGCGCTCGACTCCACGCACCTGCGGCCCCTCACGTTCTCGGAGCTGCAGCAGTCGCTGCGGCTGATCGCCGCGGCCCAGAAGCTCGTCCCCTGACGCTCGGGCCGAGGGCGGGCCGCCTGGCGCCCCTCCTCAGGCTTCGCCGTGCCCCGCCGCCCGGCCCCCGCGCATCCCGGCGCGCCAGCGCTCGATCGCGGCGTGGTGGCCGCTGAGCAGCACCTCGGGAACCTCCCAGCCGCGGAACTCCGCGGGCCGCGTGTAGTGGGGGTACTCCGTGTCACCCTGCAGGGCCGCCGAGTGCGACTCGCTCACCACGCTCATCGGGTTGCTGATCACTCCGGGGAGCTTGCGCGTGACCGCGTCGAGGAGCAGCATTGCCGGTACTTCCCCCCCGGTCACCACGTACGGACCCACCGACACGCGGTCGCTGATCACGTGCGTGACTCGCTCGTCGATGCCCTCGTAGCGGCCGCAGAGGACGACGAGGTCCTGGGCGGCGAGCTCGACGGCGAGGGCGTCGTCGAGCTGCACCCCCTTGGGCGTGAGCTCGACGACGCGGCGGCCCTCCCTGACGTGCTCCGCGGCGCCGGCGAAGGCGGCCTCCAGCGCCGCGCACACGACGTCGATGCGGAGCACCATGCCGGCGCCGCCACCGTACGGCGTGTCGTCCACCTGCAGGTGCCGGAGCGGCGTGTGGTCGCGG
>Ga0265296_1002050_pt1 | contig 21158 bp, 21 predicted proteins | sample MunlanPumphouse1_FD_189073 | JGI IMG/M metagenome (GOLD analysis project Ga0265296, IMG submission 189073) | Groundwater microbial communities from a municipal landfill in Southern Ontario, Canada - Pumphouse #1 | ecosystem: Environmental > Aquatic > Deep subsurface > Groundwater | place... | reverse complement strand
ATCTGCGGGGTACTGCCACACTTAACGAAATCACGACGGTTGCAGAACAATTTTTAAAGAGCCGGCAATTTCATTACAAACTATTCAATTTTAAAAAAGAGTATTTCAGAAGGTGATTATCTACGACGAAGCCAAGAACGCCAACAAAGGCGTCTTTACCATCGCCCCCTCGTGCCTCACCCCGTCCCCTTTGGACAGATCCAGAAGGGTCTGGAGCACTCGTGGCTCCGCCTTCCAGATCTCGTCCGCGAAGACGATATGAGCCAAGGCCGCGCGACCGAGCATGTCACGCGTCCTGATGCTCTTACCGCCGCCATCGGTCGGCGACTCATCAATGGAGGTACTTTCCACGATAAGTTGCTCAACCGACACGACGGTCGGCATCAGGGCCTCAAAAAAATTCGCACCGTCGATGCGGGAGGCAACCGCCTCAACGGTCCCGGTTTTGTCCACGCCCGGCGTTCCCAAGAAGAACGCCGGCCGGCCCGTCAGGAGCGCGAGCCACGTGGCGCGAGCCACATCAGCCCGCCCGATGTGCCGAGCCAGCACATCGTTTGAAACACCCCTGACTTTAGCCGCAAGGGCAACGGCCTGCGCCATGTTATTCATGGCTACCTCCTTGCCCCTGCCTTACGGCTTGGGCGTGGAAACGGCCGTGAGCGCCCCCACGACCTTGTCAAATTTTTCCATTCCGTGATCCCGTCGGATCATGGCCAGCCACCGCGTGGCTTTGGCAATTCCGAGCGCTTCCATCTGACCGAAGCCAGAAAGAAACGCAAGCTGGCTCGCCAAATCAAACGCGGCGCTGGGGCTCTTTTCGCGTGCGATCTCCACGCACTTTTCCCGCATCTCTTGCGAGACGCTGGAAAATGGCAGAATCACCCGAATTTCCAACTCGGACAACGGCCTCCCATTGGATACCGTATCCCGAGTAGGCCACGGGCACTCGGCCGTTTCCGTGCCCGGGACAACCGGCTCACCGCCCCAAATCAGGGCGTGAGACGACCAAAAGGCCAACGACTTTTCAGTCGCGCCTTTGTCCCAGGGCTCGAGCTCGGCCTTCCGCCCGATGAAGGCGGTTATAAGAATATATTGGTCGCTTTCCTCCGCCTTCTTGAGGACAACGACCATGCTGGCGCACGCTTCCGGCTTGCGATTTCTCACAAACCGAGTGTGCCCAGCCCGTCCGGACCGAATCGCGTACACTATCTGGTCGCCCGGCCCGGTGGCGACACAAATCGTTTCACCAATGATTCGGTCAAAAACGACCTCCTCATTGATAAAACTCCTCCCCCCGGACACTATCCGGGAGAGCGCCTCGGGGAGAAGAGGCGCCACTCCCCGGTGGATGTGGCTGTTGAGACGGTCTATGACCGCCTCGCCACTCCCTAATTTCCATTCCATCTTTTCCTCCTTGCTCGCGCCACTTACTTTTCCAAAGTGAGGGACTTGAGCGTGAAAGAACTGTCCGGATTGCCGGACACACATGGGTGAATTATTCCACCCTTTCCAAAACCGGAAAAAAATTTCTGACTTCAGAAAGGGTGGGAAGCAAGTGGTTGTGCAACCATTTGCTTCCCAGTTAGTCATTTTTTCCGTCTGTGCAGACGTGCCCTGATGACTAACAGGGGTTGGGGTTAGAAACCTCTTTTTTCCTCACGGACCCCGTGCGTGAGGAGAGGGTGGCGGACATCCTACCGAGCCAGGGCCTTGCAGCCCATGACCCGGCCGGATGCGTCCCGGACCGAGTCGTCCGGGACAACCACGTCGTCCCGGCCCAGAGCCCGGGCCGCGTCCGCCGCCAGCCGGGACACTATAAACAGTGTCCCGGCCTCCGCCTCGGGCAAACCCGTGAGGGGCCCGAGGCGGACCTGGGTCATCGGGATTTTGTGGCCGTCCACGGCCACGGTCCCAACGACCTCCCGAATTGGCTCGCACCGCGCGAGCCCACCGCTCGGCGGCACGGTCAGCAGGGGCTGACCGTCCGCCCCGCACAGCACGATGCTGTGCGGTGTTAAATTCGTCAACTTCGCCATATTACACCTCCTTTGGTGTTTTCTCTCTTGCCGCCCGCGCTATGGCTAACGCGGAGAGACGGCCATTAAAGGCCTGAAAAAAAAATTATTCCATCGGACCGACAAGTTGTCCGACAGAATCCTCACTCTGAATCCACCAGTAGCAATTCATATGCCGCTGATAGATTCAGAAAAGGATGGGAGCAATAAGCGTGCGGCTTATTGCTCCCATAAGTGTCGGTTTGTCTGGGCCGAAACCCGAGGGCTCTGCTTCCCTACGGCTCTCCATTTGCTTAAGGCGCAAACGGGGACAAAAACCTTTTACTCATGCTTTTATGGCAGTAGATTTTCTGCCAACCATCCCGATATTCCTTCCTTCGGGCTGGATTTTTCTGACGGCGTTTCTTTTCAGGAACCGTCAGTCCGCCGCTCGGCTACGCTGGGATCAGCGTGCCGACTTCCCTGCCGCCGTGGCTGATTGCCACGACGTAGGCGGCCATCTTCGGATCGAAGACGGCCACCTCGGCGTAAGTGTGGGCCAGCTTATGGCCCAACACGCACGCCACAGGGAGTGACGCCGGACCGTTCAGGAAAACGGTCTGGCCGCCGGAGAGTTTGAGCTCATCCAGCGCCAGAGCCGCGTCCCGAACGATCTGGTCGTTCTGCGCCGGCGTCCCGAAGGACAACCGGAGCAGAACGCCGTTCGGCGTCTGTTCGGCGGAAATCTTGTACGTCCTTTCGGCCATACCAAACCTCCTCCCGTTTTTGAAATGGGGTGACGGTTCCCCGCCTGACCACTCGTCTTTCAAACAAGTGTCTTCCGCCATCAGGCATGGCGTTTGGCAAATCATCGCAAGCAATTTCAGTGATTGGCTATCCCAATAGGATTGCTTCATCACCTTATTCCTCACAATGACTTTACTCCCCGCGGTTTGCCATATCCGCGAGGATCTCGGCCAGCACCCGAATCGTCGGGCGCTCGGAGACATATTCACCCCTTTCAAGGTGGTGAACTGCCCCCTTCCAGACACCATCCGAGCCGAGAACCGGGATGGTGTCTTCGATGCCGTGGTAGTCGGAAAAGATCTCCGCCACCACCGTGAGCCCCACCTTGCGGCAGAACTCGCGCCATTCCGGCAACCTTCCGAGGTCGCCGGCGAGGAGCACCGCGTGGGTGGCATGAGCGCAGATGCGCTCGTTCTCGGCGGAGGGGATTCCGCCGATGTCCACCAGTGTGAGCGGCAATGAACACCGCTCCACAGAGGACGCCACCCGACCTACGAACTCCGGCGTAAATTTGGCCTTATAGGCCGCCTTGCACGCCGCCGCCAACGCCGGGTCCGCGTTGACGGTTTCCTGAAACCAGCTGCCCTCCCCATCAGGGCAGCCGGTAATAACGTAGGGATACGGCGCGCCAGGCACGCGCCGCACCGCCTGCTTAAGGCCTTCCCTCAAGCAGGATTTGCCGGACCTCGGCGGTCCGGCGAGTACGATTTTCATCGTGCACCTCCTGCTTGAGTTGCCCCAAGCAATTGGGTTAGTGCCCTCTTTTTTGTCCGCCACAGCATTTGCTTTGACGGATTCCTCACTACCCTTTAAGTGAGGAGAGGGTAAAGATGGGTCAGCACCACTGGCGCTGACCCATCTTCCCGAACGCGCCGCCATTGGCGGCGCGGCGGGACTTCTCCCGCCGCAGGCAGTCCGCCTCGCGGCTGGCGGCGGCCGCGGCGCGAGCCGCGGCCTCCTCGCGGTCCTTGGCGGCATAAGCCGCCAGAACCGCGAGGTACCACGCCAAGGGCTCACGCCCCTGGCGCCGCGCGTCCACAACCGCCCGCTGGGCGGCCGCAAACGTACAATTCATCATAAAAACTCCTCCTATTTTTATGGCATAAAGCCAAAGGCATAGGTGCCTTCTTTTTTTCTCCCTACCAACCCATCGATGGCTCACCGCCACCGATACGCGTACTTATGGGCTCCACAACTGTGGAGCCCTGCAGTTGGCCTCACTTCGTTAAAAAGTAAGGCCAAACACTCCGGACAAGCATGCGCTTGTCCGTCAACGAAGTCCGATGGGGTTTCCCCCACCGTCCATTCGTCCACATGCCTCGCATCCCCACATGTTGTGAGGATTGCGACCTCGCCCTCTTTTAATTGGAGGGCAAAATACTGCCCGCAAACGTCGTCGTCTTTTCCGACGACGCACGGGCCCATTGCACACGTCTTGCCCGTGTATCCGACTATTAATCCCCAAGAACCCATAGTAACTCCTCCTATTTTTACCGCGCAAAGCGGCGGGCATAGGTGCCCACAAATCTCTAACGCCGCGAGGACCATCCTCACGACGCTTTCAAAAAACACCAAAAGATTCCTCAATTGCGCTCGGAATAATAGATTGATGTTTTTAGAAAGATTAAATTGTCAAAGTACTTCTTGCCTCGCAACATGGCTCGGTTGACAAGCATCAACAGCCGAGCCAGCGGTTGTGATCAAGACTGCCCCATCCCCGACTTGTCTAGATTCCCATTTTCATTGGAATAACATATCAGGAAGGGGCGCACTCATGACCACAAGTCCTCTGGTAGAACTTGGGGGAGATAGATCGTTTGCCGTGCCACGCCTTGGCGTGGCCGTTGCTAATATCCTCTATCCCCATCTTCTCCAGATTGCTGGAAAAGGTTCCAGAATCATTGCTCTTTCGCCAATAGGAATCTCTCTCCTATTTCTCATAGGCAAAAGCGCAAATGAAGTTAGTTGATTTAAAGAACTTTTTCTCTCCTCTCCGGGTTACCCGGAAGGAAGATGAAGGCGTCTCCTCTTTTTTTCGTCTCCATCTTTCTTCTGACAACCTCAACTTAAAAACCTCCCTTCCAATTGGAGAGAGGTTTGTATCATCTATATATAATTATATATAGGCGCGCTTATTTTTCGTTTAAACTGCTTGCGCTCAACTTTTGCCTTTAAGGGCTCTCTCCTTCCCCTAAAGCTCTTTTATATATTGTAAAGTTCTGTCTTCCAGCTCTGCCTTCGCCTGTTCGCTCTTTCATCCTGAACATTACAGTATAACATATTTCTTAAATCTTGTCAAGAGGCAAATGGCATTGTTTTAGGGTATTTTCCATATTAGCTTAACAAGGTCTTTATTTTTAGCTAACTTATCCACATCTTTTGTCAAAAATGACTTGACAAGGTATTGAAAATATGATATAATAGATTTGGAATTAAATAATAAAAATATGTACGAAGATTTCTTTCGCTCGCTAAATCTTAATGAACACGAGGCCATGGTTTATGAGCTCTTGCTCAATTTAGGCCCCTCGCCGGTCCGCGATATCCTTAAAAAGACGCCTGCCCTAAAACGCAGTAATCTCTATAACGTTCTAAACGGTCTTAAGCAAGTCGGACTTTTAAATGAAAAATTAGATAAAAATGGCATCACCCTCTTTTATCCTGAATCGCCGGATAAGCTGGAACCGCTACTGGCTGAACAAGAAAAAAAACTGGCCTTGTCTAAAAGCCAGTTTGTTGCCCAACTCCCTGCCCTCAAAAACCTCTTTATGTTTACTCAAGAAAGGCCGGTAGTGAGATTTTTTGACGGCCGGCGTGGCATTGAAAAAGTGGCCCTGGATTCACTTACTTCCAAGACCGAAATCCTTTCTTATCTGGACCCGCCAGCTATTGATAAGTTCCTCAAGGATTTTAATTTGGATTATAAAAAACAGCGACGCGAAAAAAATATCTTTAAAAAAATGCTGGCGGCTGATACGCCTGCCATGCGCGCCCGTTATCAAAATCTGAAAAAAGATATTACCGCGGCGCGTTTTATGGATGAAAAAATCACTCCTTTTCAAGGAGTGATGCAAATCTACGACAATAAAATTTCCTACATCACTCTCACTGAAAAAAGTATGCTCGGAGTGATTATTGAGGACGCTAACATTTATCAAATGCACCGTTCTATTTTTGAATACAACTGGCGAATGGCTAAAGAATAAATTCTAAAGTAGCTCTTTTAATTTATCGGACCGGCGATCTTTCCAATTTGTAGAACTTCTCGCCCGTGCCTTGATAGTCGGGAATTTCTCCCACAATTTTAAAACCAAAATCATCTACATAGTGTTTCATCATTGGATTTTTTTCATAAACCACGGCCTCAACCACGCGCTCCCGGCCTTCATCCTCTAACGCCGCTTTCAGCATAGCGCTGCCAATGACCGAGCCCTTGATTTCCGGCCGCACATTCAGCGAACCGGCGTACAGATGGCCATTGGGCAATTTATCAAAACGCACAAAAGCCGCCAAATCTCCCTGATGGCGCAAAAGATAAAACTTGCTACCAGCTGACTCTAAAGCGTTGGAAAATTCCGCCAAGGTTTTCTTTAACAGCGGCTTGGAATAACGCGGACGATTTTGCGCGAAAATTCTCTTCATTATTTCCTTGTCTTCATGCCGCAAGCTGGCCGCGTCCGTGATTTGAATATCAGTATCTTTGATGTCTCGCAAATCAATCGCTTGTTCCGCGGCCAAGGCCTTAAAAGTGCTGGCGAACAAAAGTATCTCGGTTTGAATATCCTCCAAATGCCTGAAAATATCTTGACGCGTGGTTTTTCGTTTTTGTAATTTGGCTTTCTGCGTTTCCTGACTAAAATCAACCAAAACTTGTTTAGCTCTCCGCAATAAATTATTAAAAATTGCTTCAATTGTTTTTCCGTCTCCCGCTTCGCCAACATACTCTTCCAAATACCCGCGTACCTTTTCTCCCGCGTCTACCACTTCAAAATATTTATCAAAAACCGCCAGCGCCGTTTCTCTATCCAAATTTTCAGCAATAGCCAACGCCCGGCCGCCCATAGCTCCGCTGTGCTCCAAAGCCAAAAATGATTTCAAACCGGATAAACCATATTTTTCCGCCAAATCCAGAATAGCCGGATAATTTTCTTTTAACGCTCTGGCGCTGGCAATGGCCCACTGTTGTTCTGACGCGTTCAATTGCGTCAAATCAATATGAGCCCGGCGAGACAAATCCGCTCCTAATTTTAAAAGAAACTTAAAATCGTCCACTTCTTTCAAGCGCTGTTGATAATCATCCAAACTTTCGCCTGGTCGGCACTGCTGAAAATTTTCCGGAGAATATCTTCGCGGATCAGCCACCTCTTTGGGCGCTTGAAAATAACGCGTGACATTGGAATCGCGCCCCTCTCTGACCGGTTTTAAGCGAAGGTCATCTTTATTAGTTAAATGAAAAAGGTATATTAGTTCTTCTTCGCCCTGTTCGTTGCGTTTAGTAATGCCGGATAGCGTCGCGGAAATTTTATGCACTCGCAAACTTCCTTGCTTGGATACGCGGGCAAGATCGCGGCCGAGAAAATAACGAATACCATCAATCAGAACCCCGCTATCTGAAATCCGCGCGCGGTTTACAGTCAATTTTTTCGCCGGCGCGTAACTTGCCAAAATGCGAAAATCATCTAATTTCAATAAACCGCGCTCTAAAATATGAGGAGCTAATTCGGTTAAATAGCGGCGTGGAGTGTCCATACTAACAGTATAATTCGCGGAGCCGCCTTGAAAATTAACCTCTTCAAACCACTTTGTGCTGATGGGACGAAATTGACCGTCTGCGTAACGCACTAAAAATTGACCTGTTGCTTGGTCGCGCCGGCCATCGCCAAATTGAGGATGGTACAATAAACATGCCAAAGCTGCCTCATTCATTTTTAAATGACCTTGTCTTACTGGATGTTCGGCCGTGGTATAATTTTGCACATGCCCCACCTGCCATAGACCTAAATAAAATCGGCTGGCGCGAATTTTTTCAATGTCCAAAGCATCGTCGGGGGAGTCGGGAGTATAAAAAAGCGGCTTGGTCTCTCGTTCTCCCTTTTCCCAATCGTCGCGAGAAATTACTTGTATATCTCTCAAGGTAAAATAAAGCAAAGATGACTGACCGTGTTCCGTGTAAGGACGAAGTTTGCTCCGTTGCAACGTAGAACGCCGACCATGCAGGGCAGTGAGAATACCGCCCAATTTAAATTTATCTAAATCTATAATAATTTCTCCTTTGGGTCCAAGCTCTGTTATTCCTTTATCTTCTAAAAATTTCAATACTTCAGCTTCTAAATCCCGCAAATCGCCAACTTGTTCTAAGGTTTTCTGTAAATCTTCGGGTGTCGTTGCTGAACCTTTTTCTTTCAACAACGCCAAAATGGTTTCTACGCCAGGTCGTCCCTTTTGTTCTTCTATCTCCAGCAAAGCCGCCATAATCTGATTGGCGGCGCGGCGCTTTTCCGGAGAGCGCGCTATTCTTTCTGGGAAAAAAATAACATTGCTCAAAGGCGGTTGCTCTAACGATGGCTTCTCTGACAACGGATGAAGTGACATTTGTTCTCTAATGCCTCTTAACATATTTTATCAAAATAATTTTTAGTGAGTTTTTTGAGCAGTAAAAAAAATTATATTTTTTCTAATCCGATTTTTATTTTTCTTTTTTCAATCTCCATTTCTTCTCCATCCCCTTTTTCCAATCTCTCCGCTAAGACGCTCTTTTTGATTTCTTCGCCAAAGTCAGATAATACTTTCAACAACATTTCATCTTCAGTTTGGTACCTCACCGCCACTCTGTCTTTAATCGTCAAGTTATTTTCTTTGCGCATCTGATTGATAGTACGGATAATCTCGCGCAAAAGGCCTTCTTTTTTTAGTTCCAGCGTAAGGGCGATGTTTAGCGCGACAGTAACGCCGTTGTCTTCTTTACTTATCCAATCTTCATTTAATTGCGCCAACGCAAAATCTTGCGTCTCTATATTTTTAACATTTAATTCTTCAGCGATGATACCCACTAATTCTGGAGTAAGCTTTATTCCTACCATCTTTAATTTACTCAATGGCTGGCGAACTTTAATGCAGGCCTCTGCCCGCATCGCCAAACCCATTTCCGCCACTTTGCGCGCTTGCGCCATCTCTGCCAATATTTTTTTATCAATCAATTTTTCTTCAAACTCCGGCCAATCAGCCAAATGCACTGATTCCTCGCTTGTTCCTAAATTTAAATACACGCTCTCGGCAATAAAAGGCGCGAATGGCGCGAGTAATTTAGACAAATTTAAAATCGCCCAGCCCAAGGTCTTAATGGCGTCATTTTTATCCGTTTCATCATCAACGCCTTTAAATCTGTTGCGGCTGCGGCGAAGATACCAAGTGGAAAGTTCATCAATAAAGACAATCAAACGACGTGAGGCCTCAAAAATATGATAATCATTTAAGTCATCAGTTAGTTCTTTAATAAGCAAATTCATTTTAGCCGCGAGCCATTTATCTAAGATATTATTCGCGGCAGGTTTTTTGGAAGCAGGCGTATTGCTATACAAATGATAAAAAGACGCCACATTATTAAACAGCATCACCACTTTGCGCAAAATTTCTTGCACATCTTTTTCATCAAAATTCTTGGAATCACCGGGCTGATTGATGGAAAATAAATGCATACGCAAAGCATCAACCCCATATCTATCCATTATGAGCCACGGGTCAACTACATTGCCTTTGGATTTACTCATTTTTTTTCCTTCTTTGTCTCTGATATGTCCCAAACAAATCACATTTTTATATGGCGCGCCGCGACCAAGTAAAGTCGCAATCGCCAATAAGGTATAAAACCAGCCGCGCGTCTGGTCAATTGCTTCGGCAATATAATCGGCTGGAAATTGGCAATCCTTTTGCTTGCCGTCCTTCCGTTCATCTTGAATTAAATTACGAGCAACCCCATCATTAGCATGGGAAATCAAAGAATCTCTTCCGCAATCAACCAACTCCTTATTTTCAAACGGATAATGATTTTGAGCGAAAGGCATAGCGCCGGAATCAAACCAGCAATCAAACACATCCGGCACTCGGCGCATCACGTTGCCGCAGGAACATCCATAGGTTAATTCATCTATAAAAGGACGATGGACATCCAAATCTCCCTTCCTGTTTTTGGGCAAAGCGTTGGTTTTTTCTTTTAGTTCCTCAAAACTGCCCAAAACCTCATAGCGCTTACATTGGCCGCAAGTCCAGATAGGAATCGGCGTGCCCCAATAGCGTTGGCGGGAAACAGCCCAATCCTTAACATTTTCCAGCCATTCGCCAAACCTGCCTTTCTTAATATGTTCAGGCACCCAATTAATTTTTTTATTATTAGCGACCATTTCTTTCCGCACAGATGTGGTCTTGATGAACCACGAGTCCTTGGCGTAATAAAGAAGCGGAGTGTCGCAACGCCAGCAAAAAGGATAATCGTGAGTGTATAATTCTTCTTTCAAAAACAAACCGCGATTAGATAAATCTTCAATAATGCCGCGCTCCACTTCTTTGTTTTTAACAAACTTACCGGCCCACTTTGCAACACTTGGCATAAATTTGCCGCTTTCATCAACAGTATGCTGAAAAGGCAAATTATATTTTAAGCCGAAATTAAAATCATCTTCGCCATACATAACAGCCGTATGCACCACGCCTGTGCCTTCGCCAATAGTTACAAAATCCGCCTCGTTGACAAACCACGCTTTTTTGCCTTGCGGATCAATGGCGCATGGAAAAAGCGGCTCGTATTCCAAACCGACCAATTGCACGCCAATTTTTTCTTCCACCACTTCCGCCTCCGCGCCAAAGACTATTGCCGCGCGCTTTTCTGCTAAAATATAATATTCTCCGCCTTTTTTAACTTTTACATAATTCAAGCGCGGATTAACTGCCAAAGCTACATTGCCTGGCAATGTCCAAGGCGTGGTGGTCCAAGATAAAATATAGGTATTATCTTGGCCTTTTACTTTAAATTTAATGTAAATTGATGTTTCCTCAATATTTTTATAACCTTGCGCGACCTCATGGCTTGATAAAGATGTTCCGCAACGAGGACATTGCGGCACAACTTTATAACCCTTATATAACAAACCATTTTTATCAATCTCTTTTAAAATCCACCACAAGCTTTCAATGTAATCATTAGTATAAGTAACATAAGGATTTTTCAAGTCTAGCCAAAATGCGATGCGGCGAGTCAATTTTTCCCATTCGTCTTTGTAACGCCAAACGCTTTCTTTACATTTTTGATTAAACTCTTCAATACCATACTTTTCTATCTCCGGCTTGCCTGAAATTTTCAATTCTTTTTCAACTTGCAATTCCACAGGCAATCCGTGCGTGTCCCAGCCGGCTTTTCTTTCTATGCGATACCCTACCATTGTGCGATAACGCAAAATAATATCTTTAAACGCGCGCGCCAAAATATGATGGATGCCGGGCCGTCCGTTGGCTGTTGGCGGACCTTCAAAAAAAACAAAATTGCCGCGCGGAGCAGGTTTGGCAAAACTTTTTTCAAAAATATTTTTCTCTTCCCAAAATTTTAAAAGCTCTTCTTCTTTTTTGGCAAAAGCTGATTTTTGATTTTCCATATTTGCTGATTTATTTTGAATCACGAAATAATATTTGACAATAGTTCAATTTTAGCAGAATTACTGAAAAAGTCAATAAAAAAGGCGTGGAGTTATTTCCCGCCTCAATTGAATTCACTTCTTTAAAATATTTGAAGAAGCAGCTGCTTAAAAATTGGCTATGCCGAAAACCCGGCTAAATAACCGGATGACCAAGCCCATTGCAAATTAAAACCGCCCGAATCACCATCCACATCAATAATTTCTCCGGCAAAAAAGAGATGCGGGACCTTTTTTGATTCTAATGTTTTAGTGTCAATTTCTTCCGCGGCAACGCCGCCGGCTGTAACTTGCGCTTCTTTAAAAGAACGGGTTTTGCTGATTGTTAAAATTACATTTTTTAAACCTTTGATAATTGCCGTTCTTTCTAATTTAGACACGCGGGAGGATTTTTTTTCAGAGTCAATTAAGAGATTGACCAAAATAATATTTATGAGTTCAGCCGGGATAAATCCAGACAGGGCATTTTTAACTGATTTGGCGCCGTTCAAATTTAAAATAATTTCTATTTTTTTATCCAAATTTTTTTCTGTTTCTTCCGGAATTGTATCAATACGCATTACCACTTTTTTTGTTGGTAAAAGCAAACTCACATTTCTGGATTGTTTCATAATTGCCGGGCCGGATAAACCAAAATGCGTGAACAAGATATCGCCATAACTTTTTGAAATAGTAATTCCATCGGCTATAACTTCAGCCATTCCTTCAATTCTTAATCCTTGTATATTTTTGGGCCAAGTTTCCACAGTTTCCAAAGGCACTAAAGCCGGTTGCGGCGATATTATGGTATGTCCAAATTTTTCAGACCAAAACAATCCGTCGCCTGATGAGCCAAATTGAAAAGTAGCTTTGCCGCCAGTTGTAATAATTAAATTTTTAGCTTCAATCTGAAAATCTCCCGCAGGTCTAATGCCAGCGACAATCCAATTCTTTTTATATTTGATTTTTTTAACCAAAGCATTTGTTTCAATGGTAACGCGTAAATGTTTTAATTCATAGTTCAACGCTTCTACAATAGACGTGGCTTGATTTGTGCGCGGAAAGACGCGGCCGTTATCTTCTTCTTTTAGTATCACGCCCAAAGATTCAAAGTATTCCATTACTTTATATTGGTCAAAAACGGAAAGAATTTGTTTGATAAATTCAGGATTGGCGCCGTGATAACGCGCGACATCTATATTTTTATTGGTGAGATTACAGCGGCCGTTGCCAGTTGCTAAAATCTTGCGGCCAATTATATTATTTTTTTCCAATAAAATAACCCGCTTGCCTTTCTTAGCGGCAGTGATAGCGGCCATAATACCGGCGGGGCCGGCGCCAACAATCGCGATATCAAAAATTTTCATAATAAAGAGTCTATTTGCCAAAAAGGCATTCAGCGACAGATATATAGACATCACACTATGAAACTGCACTCCATAATTCATTATTGATGCAGTTTCATAGTGTGATGTCTATATTATAACTTGATTGGATGTTTTTGAAAAGTAAAAAAAACCGCGGCTTAAATACATTGAATGACGAAATTCGTAATTCAATGTATTTAAAATTTTGCCACCTGAACCCCTTATCTGTTATAATAAAAACAAACATTATGAACCAAGAAAATATTTTTATAGCCACAGACCACGCTGGTTACAAACTTAAAGAAGAGCTTAGAATTAAACTTGAAGGATTGGGATATAAAATAGCGGATTTAACGCCAAATACGCCGGACGCGGCAGATGATTATCCAGACGCGGCAAAAAAATTGGCTGATGAGGTTTTAAAAACCAACGACAGAGGCATTTTGCTTTGCGGTTCGGGCAACGGTGTTTGTATTGCCGCCAATAAAATTGCGGGCATTCGCGCGGCCGTGGGCTATAACAATCAGGCGGCAAAATGGGCAAGGGCAGATGAAGACGCTAATGTGCTTTGTCTTGCCGGCAGTATTTTAAGCCCGGAATACGCTCTCTCCATTACACGCTATTTTATAGAAACTCCGTTTTCCGGGGAAGAACGCCACATACGCCGCATTAATAAAATAAAAAAAATTGAAGAAAAAAACTAAAAAAATTCTTCACTCGCCACAGTGCTCCATCTTGGCAATTGGCATCAAAAAAACATATAAAAAATCCTAAAAATATGGCTAAGATTATCCCTGCGATTTTAACAAACAATTTGGAAACATTTCAAAAACAAATAAAATTGATGGAAGGAATAGCTGATATGGCGCACATTGATGTCTGCGACGGCGTTTTTGTCCCTGAAAAAACATTATCGGCTGAAGAATTGGCAATCGTCAACACGCCGCTTAGATTTTCTGTCCATCTGATGGTGCAAAATCCAACCCAAGAAGTTGAAAAGTGGTATAAATTACCCAACATTTCTCAGTTGATTTTCCAATTGGAAACAACAAAAATTCCAGCCGCGGTTATTGAACACATAGAAGCGTATGGTTTAAAAGCAGGGCTGGCAATTAATCCGGCTACGGCTCTTGAGGAATTAGGCGGCGCGGGTTTTATGGCCGACATGGTTTTATTTTTGTCCGTGCCGCCGGGAAAACAAGGGCAGCCATTCAATCCAGAAGTAATAGAAAAAATTAGACAATTTAAAATAACGCATCCAAATACTCCAGTTGCTATTGACGGCGGCGTGCATCTGAAAGAATTGGAAATGTTAAAGGGACTGGGACTGGATTATATCATCATGGGCAGTGAAATTTTCACTCACTCCGACCCTGCTGGGCATTTTCAAGAATTACAAAAATTAGCTAATGAAATCTAAAATAATTTTATGCTTGATTTGCTTATTCTGGGCGGCTCAATCGCAGGTTCAACCGCGGCTGTCTATGCCGCTCGCCGCAAACTTGATTTAAAACTGATTGCTCCTGAAATGGGCGGAGAAATCGCAACTACAAAAGAAATTGAAAATTGGCCTGGCATTAATAATATCTCCGGCGCAGAATTCACGCAAAAAATTAAAGAGCAATTAAAATACAACAATGTGCCGATTGAATTGGGCATCTACGCCATTGCCGTTGAAAAAAAAGATAATTTCTTCTTGGTGCGCGCCAAAAATTTTGCCGGAACGGATTTAGTTTATGAAACTAAAACCGTAATTATCGCGACAGGAGCCAAACCAAAAGAGTTGGGAGCGCATGGAGAAAAAGAATTTTTCCATCGCGGCGTAACTTATTGCGCCACATGCGACGCTCCGCTTTTTAAAAATAAGGTCGTGGTGGTGGCAGGCGGAGGCAACAGCGCCATAAGTTCAGCTTTAATGCTGGGGGAAATCGCCAGCCAAGTTTATATAATCAATATTCATCAAGAATTTAAAGGTGAAACAATCTTGATTGAAAAAATTAAAAATCATCCTAAAATAAAAATAATTTCCGAAGCGGCAATACAAAAAATCAATGGAGAAAAAAATGTTACCAGTATTGATTATAAAAATAAAGTTGGAGAAATAATTAATTTGCCGACGCAAGGCGTTTTTATTCATGCTGGCTTGCGTTCTAACGCGGATTTTGTCACTCTGGTGGAAAAAAATCAGCGTGGAGAAATTGTGGCCGACAATGTCGGCCGCACCAGCATCCCTGGAATTTTTGCCGCGGGAGATGTGACCAATGTTGCTTATAAACAAATCGTAGTAGCCGCCGGCATGGGATGTTCATCAGCTTTGGCCGCGATTGACTATTTAAATCAAAAATAGATATTTTAATTATGGACATCGCACTATGAAATTGCACTTAAGATTTTCAGATTTGGCAATATCGGCTGGCTTGGAGCAAAAATATTTAAGAGTCGCAGCCATAGCTACGGCGATTAAATATTTCTGTGAAAGGCAGTCGATATTGGCAAATATGTAAATTCTTGGAGTGCAGTTTCATAGTGTGATGTCCATATAAGCCATAAATAAAAATATGTACGATATAATTTCAATTGGCGACGCCACATTAGACACCTTGCTCCAAATCCACGACGCGGAAGTAAATTGTTCGTTGCATTCTGACCGTTGTATGATATGCATTAATTACGCGGATAAAATTCCTGTTGATAAACTGCATCGCAAAGTTGCCGGCAACGCCGCCAACAACGCGGTTGGCGCGAGCCGCTTAGAGCTTAAAACCGCTTTTTATACCATATTAGGCAACGATGGAGTCGGCGAATACATTTTAGACACTCTTAAAAAAGAAGGTGTATTATTAGATTACGCGATTCACGACATTAAAAAAGAAACAAATTCATCTTTTGTGATAAATTTTAAAGGCGAGCGCACTATTTTTGTTTATCACGCCGAACGCGCTTATTCATTGCCAAAATTTGCCGCGACAAAATGGATTTATTACACCTCTCTCGGGCCAAACCATTACCGCCTAAATAAACAAATTGTAAATTATGTTAAAAAAAATAAAATAAAATTGGGCTACAATCCAGGCACTTATCAATTACGCGCGGGACTTAACAAGATGAAAGAAGTGCTAAAAAATTGTGAAGTGATTTTTATCAATAAGGAAGAGGCGGCGACAATCGTGGGGCCCCAACACGATATCCGCCACTATCTTTTGGCCGTCCACAAAACAGGACCAAAAATTGTAGTCGTTACAGATGGCAAAAATGGTTCATATTGTTTTGATGGTGAAAAATGCTGGCAAATGGGAATTTTAAATACGCCTATAGTGGAAAGAACAGGAGCCGGCGACGCCTTTGCCACAGGTTTCATCGCCGCCATGCATTACAAAAAATCAATTCCTGAAGCAATGTGCTGGGGGACTTGTAATTCTTCATCGGTCATTATGAAATACGGTCCTCAAGACGGACTCTTGAGTAAAACAGAAATGTCCAAATTTCATAAAAAATGGATGCATATTTGTCCGGTTAATTTTTAATTTTGATTTTACCATATGGACATCACACTATGAAACTGCGCTCGATAATTCATTATTGCGGCGATTTGCTCGTGTTTCATAAAAAAATAAACTCGCTGCATATTTAATACAGCTCGCTTATTTTTTTACTCCAACACTTCGCAACTCATCCATACCAATAAATTTTTGATGCGGTTTCATAGTGTGATGTCCATAAGCGAAAAATTTTTAAATAATTTATCGGATTTTATAAAATAAATCATTTGTATGAAACCAAAAAAACTTCTGCAAAATAAAAATGACAAAAACTTACCGGCGCCAGTTATTGAAACCACGCGCGTGGTAATCGTGGGCGCAGGTTTTGTCGGCTCTACCGCCGCTTTCACAATGATGACGCAAGGCATCGCCTCGGAAATTGTTTTAATTGATGTTAATAAAAACAAATGCGATGGCGAAGCAATGGACTTGGAACACGGTTTGTCTTTTGTAAAACAAAGCAAGGTTTGGGCCGGTGGCTATTCCGATTGTAAAGACGCCGATGTGATTGTGATTACAGCCGGCTTGGGGCAAAAACCAGGACAAACACGATTAGCGCTTGCCGCCGCCAACAGCAAAATTGTAAGCGGGATTGTGGAACAGATACGGCTCTATACTGATAAGGCCATAATTCTCATGGTTACCAACCCATTGGATATTTTAACTTATGTCGCGTTAAAAAAATCAGGCTTTCCAAATTATCAAGTTTTTGGCACTGGCACCACTTTGGATTCCTCGCGCTTCCGTTATTTGTTGGCGCAAGAATTTGGCGTGGCCGTGGATAGTATGGCGGCATATTTAATTGGCGAGCACGGCGATTCTGAAGTGCCTGTTATTTCTCATGCCAATTTGATGGGAGAAAATATTACCAATTTTCCGGAATACAATAAAAAAATAACAGAAAACGCGTTTAATCATGTAAAAAACGCCGCCTATGAAATCATTTGTAAAAAAGGCGCCACCTATTACGCCATTGCCTTGTCCATTTCCAGAATCACGCGCGCTATTTTATACGATGAAAATCATGTCTTTCCTATTTCCTCGCTTTTAACAGGCCAATATGGATTAAAAGATGTTTGTTTGTCACTTCCAGCAGTAATTGGCAGAACAGGTATAAAGAGAGTGTTGGAAATAAAATTGAACGATGAAGAACTTGGTAAACTTCGGGCTTCGGCTAAAATTATCAGTGACACAATTAGGAGCATAAAATTTTAGAGCTGCCATTTAATATTTTGACCCGCAAAAAAACCGCCCGGCAAGGAGCGGTTTTTTAAATTTTATTCTTTAGGGTCTGTCGCCAAATACCATTTTGGCTGCAATTTTCAAAATTGGGCTAAATTTTCCAAAAAACTTTTCGGCTTATAATTGCTAGTGAGTTTCCAAATGAAAGTTTTACTTTCATTTGAAGCGAACGACGCAATTATACGAAGTATAATCTGTATAAACCTCAAAATTTCTTTGAAAAATTTATCTTCAATTTTGTCAATTTCGCTTCAAAAGCGTATTTGGCGACAGACCCCTTTATATCTCCACTCCGATTTTCTTTCTCACATCTTTTATCGTCTTCTTTGCCTCTTCTCTCGCTCTCTCCGCTCCTTCCGCTAAAATATTTTTAACTTTTTCTTCGTTAGTATCCAATTCCGCCTTTCTTTCTCTTAACGGCGCCAGAAAATTATTTATCTTCTCCGCTAAAATTTCTTTGGATTCTTTATAAGAAATAACGCCATTCAAATACCTGTTTTCCAATTTTTTCAACTCATCTTTTGTCCAGAACAAGCGATGCAAAGCAAAAATATTACAAATGTTTGGGTCTTTTGGCTCACCGACTCCTCGGCTGTCGGTTTTAATGGACATCACTTTTTTAACCAACTCTTTTTCATTATCAAATAAACCAATGGTGTTATTATAACTTTTGCTCATCTTGCGGCCGTCCGTTCCGAGCACGACAGCGAGCGCATCCAAAATTCTTTCTTGCGGAACTTTAAATGTTTTGCCAAATATGCCATTAAACCGATGCGCCATATCTTGCGCCATTTCCAAATGCTGTTTCTGGTCCGCCCCCACAGGCACAACGTCAGAATTATAAATCAAAATATCCGCCGCCATCAAAATCGGATAATCAAACAACCCCATATTTATTCCAATACCTTTTGCTTTGGCGTCCTTGTAAGCATGTGCGCGCAATAATTCGGCCATCGGCGTGAGGCAATTGAAAATCCAAGCCAATTCCGTCACCTCCGGCACGTCGGATTGTTTAAACAAGGTAACTTTTTTTGGGTCTAAACCAATAGCCAGATAGGCCTTTGCTATTTCCAAAATGTTTTTTGACAAGACACTGGCATCTTGAATCTGATTCAGCGCGTGATAATCCGCGATAAAAATAAAACTGTCAAAATCATTTTGCAAATCCAAAAATTGGCGCATAGCGCCGAAATAATTGCCAATATGGATATCGCCTGTGGGTTTAATGCCTGATAATAATCGTTGTTTCATAATTAAAATTATAATCAAAATTAAAATTGGCTTTGCATAAAAAAATTAATTTTTTATGATGGGTTTATTTTGGAGTATCTTTACGACCGCGCTCGAACTCATTTTATCAAAAATCTCTAAAAAAATCCAATTCGCTTCGCCCCGCCGCCAACCGCCGCAAAGCGGCGGCCTGCCTCGCAGAAAAATTTTCTTCACTTTTTAATTTTGCGTGTGCCGATTTTTTCTTCTAAAAGGAAAAGAAAATTTTTCTGCTCAGCTTCCGCGCCAAAGTGCGGGGCGGCGGGGCTTCGCTTCTGGCTCGCGGGCAAAAAAGTTTCCCTCCCCCTTCAACCCCCTTCCACTTTTTTGCCCGCTCGCCGTACGGGGAGAAAGGTTTACTCAACTATTGAACTATCTGCCAAATTATGATATTTTCTAAATCGAAGTAGTTAACTTCATTTGTTCTTTTTTAACTCAAAATCCAAGCGGAGGTGTGTATATGAAAGGACTACTCGTCACATTCGAAGGGCAAGATGGTTCTGGCAAATCAACGCTCTTGCGCCTCGTAGAGACGAGTGCGCGAGAGAAAGGACTGACGATTGTCGCAGTGTCGGAATTTTCCGATCGCGTAATCGGAAAGTTTTTACAAGAAACGTTGACGCAAAACAAGTTTCTGCGCTTGAATGATTCTGGCCCGAGCGCATTGACCGAAACTATGTATGTTCTCTCCGATCTATACTCACAAGATGAGTTCGAGATAGTGCCAGCTTTGCGGCAAGGCGCGGTTGTTATCAAGGAGAGGCACGTTGATTCAATTGTGGCGTGCCAACTTCCGAAGATCGCCGCCGATTACCCGCAAAGTGACGCGGAGCGAATGTTTCGCTGGCTTCAACAGGCATGCGGTCAACTTACGCAACCTGGTTTGACTGTCTTCTTGCGCGTCTCTGATGAGAAACTGAAAGATCGTATTGAAGGACGCGGAGAGCAAGTAGCCGAAAGCGACCTTGCCGTGTTCAAGGAGCGGCAAGTGATCTACGATCGTCTTGCCATAGAGAATCAACATCCTTGGTTGGAGGTGGTCAACGATGCAGAACCACAAGCCGTCGTGGAGATTGTCGTCAACGAAATGATGCGGCGACTCGCAGCACGCTAAAACAGCGCGCAAATCATCAAAGGGCAGGAGAAATTCTGCCCTTCATTTTTGTCAGTGTACTCTTTACATAAACTAGGAAAAGTGATAAAGTAAAAAAAAAGTCAAATAAGGCGCGTCGCCTTGTTTGGAGATGTTCTTTCACAACCAAAAATAAGGAGGAATAATCATGACTGCAAAACTGCAAATTGTTGTGATCGGCCTGGGAAAGCAGTCGCGAGACGACCACCTCCCGGCCATCATGCAAAGCGAGAACTTCGAACTGGTCGGCGTCTGCGACACCGATCAAAAGAAGGCCGAAGAAATCGGCACGCAATACGGAGTGACTGGCTACGCAGACCTTGGTGAACTGATCAACGCTCAAGACTTCCAAGTTGCGGTAGTTTCCATTCCGCACCATGCGTATCTGAACGTTATCAGTACGCTGGTGACGGCTGGCAAACACATCATCAAGGAGAAGCCGTTTCAGACCGTCCGACAACTAAACTTCTTTTTAGCAAATTCCACCTTGTGTGATGAGCTAAAAATCTATTCAGTTTTCCACTGGTTTTTTGAGCAAAAAAATGGTAAAATTAAGACAAGATTAGGGTAGTTACAATTAATTTTTACCATCAATATGTTCAAAGATTATCAGCAGGATCAAGGGCAATTATTGCCACAAAGTTTAAACGATTCAATCTCTCCTGACCATACAGCAAGATTAATAAATCAAGTAATAGACGAAATGGATTTGTCATTCATTCTAACCAAGTATTCGCCTCTGGGACAAAAGGCCTACAATCCTAAAATGCTGTTTAAGGTATTGGTTTATGCCTACACAATAGGCATTCGAAGCTCTCGCAAGATTGCCGACCGGCTAAATGAGGATGTTGTATTTATGTGGCTTTCCGGCCGGCAGAATCCTGATTTTCGCACTATTGCCGATTTTCGCAAAGACAAGCTGGTTGACGTTAAAAAGACGTTCGTGGAAGTATTAGGATTATGCCGCCAATTAGGCATGGTCAGGATCGGCAAGGTGGCGATTGACGGTACTAAGTTTAGAAGCGACTCAAATGGCAACAAGATGCAATACAGAAAGACATTAAACAAGAGAAAAGAAACAATTGAAAAACAGGTTGATGATATTTTCCAGGAAGCAGACGAGATTGACCGTGAAGAAGAAAAGCTAT
>Ga0265296_1002049_pt1 | contig 21186 bp, 18 predicted proteins | sample MunlanPumphouse1_FD_189073 | JGI IMG/M metagenome (GOLD analysis project Ga0265296, IMG submission 189073) | Groundwater microbial communities from a municipal landfill in Southern Ontario, Canada - Pumphouse #1 | ecosystem: Environmental > Aquatic > Deep subsurface > Groundwater | place... | reverse complement strand
TCGGCGGCAATAGGAGGAAGCTTTTTTCTTATCCAATTCCTTGTCTCGGGAGGGAAATGGATTGGCGGAGGCGATATTAGGCTGGGGCTTCTGATGGGTTTTTCTTTGGGAAGCGTGAGCCATTTAATTTTAGCCATTCTGGTGGCCTATTTTATTGGTTCAGTTGTTGGCCTAAGCCTTTTAATTTCTAAAAAGAAGGAATGGAATTCAGAAGTTCCTCTTGGTATTTTTCTTTCCAGCGCCACGATTTTCACGGTTTTTTGGGGAGATAAAATAATTAACTGGTATTTGGGCCTGTTTTAGTTGGCAAAAAAAGAATAATTTAGTATAATAGTAGTATAACTAACTATTGATAAACATATGAAAGAGGATATAATCGCTGGTTTAGATATAGGTTCAACCGCTGTGAGATTAGTGGTCGGCCAAAGAGTAAACCATGGGGAGGGGGAGAAATTACAGATAATCGGGGCGGTTTCGGTTCCGGCTGAAGGCATTAACCGGGGGATGATTAATAGCATAGAGGATGCCACTTCTTCTATTTCCGCCTGCTTAGAAAAGGCCGAGCGTTTGATTGGCGCGCCCTTAAACAGCGTCTGGGTAAGCATTAACGACCCGCATATTAAGGCAACCAAGAGCCGGGGCGTGGTGGCGGTGGGGAAAAGCGACGGGGAAATCGGCGAGGACGACGTAGAAAGGGCGATTGAAGCCGCCCGGGCAATGTCCGTTCCTCCTAATTATGAAATTTTACACGTTATTCCGGTTAAGTTTACCGTTGACAACCAAGAGGATATAAAAGACCCGATCGGCATGAGCGGCGTCCGCCTCGAGGTGGAGACTTTGATTATCCAGGGTCTTTCCAGCCAGATAAAGAATTTAACCAAAGCCATCTACCGCACCGGCTTTGATATTGAAGATTTGGTTTTGTCGCCTCTGGCAGCGGCCGAGGCGGTCATTAATAATAAGCAAAAAGAGCTGGGGGTAGCCCTGGTAAATATCGGTTCCTCCACTACCGGTCTGGCGGTTTATGAAGAGGGGGAGCTTTTGCATACGGCGGTTTTACCTATCGGCTCCGAGCATATTACCTCTGATGTGGCTATCGGCCTGCGCTGCCCGATAAATTTAGCGGAACGGATAAAGATAGAATACGGCAGCGCCAAATCAGACCAATTTTCTAAAAAAGACGAGATTGATATTTCGGAACTGGCGAAAGAAGAAGAAGTTGACGATGACATAGGCGTGGTCTCCAGAAAATATATTTCTGAAATTATTGAAGCCCGGGTAGAAGAAATTTTTGAGAAAATTGATGAAGAATTGAAAAAGATAGACCGTTCCGGAATGCTGCCGGCTGGAGTCTTTCTGGTCGGCGGCGGAGCCAAGCTCGCGGATTTGGTGGAGACGGGAAAGAAAAAATTACGGCTGCCGGTCGCTTTAGGCAATACAAAAAATATTGATACGGTAATTGATAAAGTTAACGATATGGAATTTTTGACCGCTTTAGGTTTAGTCGTCTGGGGCGACCACTTGGCCGGAGGGAAAAGAAGCAAATGGCCGGGCGGGGAGACGATTGATAAGACGGTAGAGAAAATGAAGAAATGGTTTTCTTCCCTTATCCCGTAGGGTGTTTTAAATAGTTGAACGGGGTGTACAAAAAATTTGTTCAGCTTTAAAAGTGGCAAAGACGAAGGGGTCTTGCCATTTTTTTTATGATGGTATACAATAATAATTAGTTAAAACCTCACAAAAAGTTGACCTGCCCGCTTATGCCTCGCATGGCAGGCGGGTAAAGCTTAAAAAGTTTCCTTTTATAACTTTTAACTTTATCCCGCCCTAGCGGGACGGTGATAACTTTTAACTAAATATATGGCAGAAGTAAAACCAGCGGCCGAAACGTTCGCTAAAATAAAAGTGATTGGAGTCGGCGGCGGTGGCGGCAGCGCCATCAACAGGATGGTAGAGGGGGGAATAAAAGGAGTTGAATTTGTCGCGATCAATACCGATGTCCAGGCCCTTCACTATAATAAAGCCAGCCAGAAGCTTCATATCGGCAAATCGGTTACCCGGGGTTTGGGGGCGGGAATGAATCCGGAATTGGGCCGGCAGGCGGCGGAAGAATCGCAAAACGAAATCAGGGATATTCTAAAAGATTCGGATATGGTTTTTGTTACCTGCGGCTTAGGCGGCGGAACCGGCACTGGCGCTTCGCCGATTGTCGCTGAGATTGCCAGAGACTTAGGCGCTCTGACCGTGGCGGTCGTTACCAAGCCTTTTCAGTTTGAAGGCGGGCAGAGAAAAAATATCGCGGAAAGAGGATTTACCGAATTGGCGGATAAGGTGGATACAATTATCACAATTTCCAATGATAAATTATTACAAGTTATAGATAAAAAGACTTCGCTCCTGGAAGCTTTCATGGTGGCTGATGATGTTTTGCGCCAGGGCGTAGCCGGCATTGCCGAGATTATTACCGTGCCCGGAATTATCAACGCTGATTTTGCCGATGTCAAAGCCGTGATGTCTAATGCCGGTTCGGCTTTAATGGGAATCGGCCAGGCCTCGGGCGAGAACAAAGCGATTGAAGCGGCTAAAGCCGCTATCAGTTCGCCTTTACTTGATATGTCTATTGAAGGGGCGCGGGGGATTGTCTTCACGATTACCGGCGGTCCGACCCTGGGCATGAATGAAGTTAATGAAGCGGCTAAGGTTATTACGGCTTCGGCTGATGAAGACGCTAAGATTATTTTCGGCGCGGTGATTAATGATAAGCTGAAAGATGAAATAAAGATAACGGTAGTGGCAACCGGCTTTAACGGCCGTGGTCCGGGGCTTATTAAGACGGGCGGGGAGAGGTCTTATACTCCTAACGCCTTTATCGAGGACGAGGAAAAAGAGCAGGACAAGAAAGAAAAAAAGAAAAGCAAAATTTCTCCTTTGCGCGCGGCCCAGGCCGAACCAGCCAGCAAGAAAACCAGAGAGGAATCTGAAGAAGAGGATGAATTAGGCATTCCCGCGTTTATTCGCAGGAAGATGATGTAGTCCTTCGCCCCACTACAGGCGGGGCTACGGACTACAAGTAGTCTTTCGTCTCGCAATGTGGTGGCGGACTATAAATAATAGAAATTAAAGAAATTTATATAAAGAGACGGTTTATAGCCGTCTCTTTTTTATGAGTTGACAAAACGATATTTTCGTGATAGGTTAAAGTATAAAACAAAACTATAAGATGTTCATTCAATGGATTTATAAACCACAAGGAGACCAACGTGCTAGACCGATTAAGAATTGACACCTTGGTTGACCAAGTGGTCGCCATGGCGAGAAAGGACAAAACCGTACCCAATCCTGAAGATTTGCGGGAGGGGTGGGAAACAGATGTTCTCATCAGAAGTATAGATGCATCAGTGGTGGGTGAATGTGATGACCCGGCTGTTTTTGCTCTAATAGGCAGAAGAGTATACATGGAAGTAAGGGATTTGCCGGAAATGGCCGTGCTGGCGATGCTGATGATTCTTCGAGGCGAACGGCTTCTTGATCTTGATTCGGAACGGCAAGGGCGTATTAAGGGACTTTCAGATGATTTGAAGACTGCCATTTCGGCTTTACCAAAAGGTACCAGAAAGCAGCGCTGCCTTGACCTCTACTCATACCACATGGGGACTTTTTATGACGCTCTTGGATTTTTTAAGCTAGCGGTTAAAATGTACAAATGGGCAGCGCGACAAGCAGGCAGCAGGTCTTCTTCGGCCGCGATTTCTCGTTACTGTGCTGCGCGTTCTTGCCTTAAACAGGCTTTGCTTGTCGGCGAACCTCCTGATAAATTGGAAGCGCTTTTTTCCGATCTGGAGAAAAAATTCGGCCGGCTGGCCAAGGCATTACATGGCTCGGAGCTCTATGCACAGTGGGCAGAAGGCAATTGCCCAATGCACATGATCCTGGCGTGCATCTGGCTTGACCGGAGCTATCCCAGGTGGGAAGAGTGGACGGAGTTAGCTCTTGCCGCTCCCGAAAAACTTGGGAAAGCTTGGGAACCGGGCGCCGAATTTGTTCGTGTGGTTAATATGAATAAGGGAGCTAAAGAAGCCTTGGTGGCTGTTGCTGAGAATAGAGCGGCGAATAATGAGATAAGAGCGACTGCTCTTCTTATACTGGCTCGTCGCTCTGCATCGCCGGATGAAGCAGGTGGTTTTATGGAAATAATGCCCGAAGGAGGCACTCAATACGTGCAGGCCATTGCAAAGCGCATGATGACCACGTAATTGCAGATTTTAAAAACAGGGGAGAGGCGAATTTATCCGTCCTCTCCTTTTTTTAAAACCTCCCCACCCCTCCTTTCGAAGGAGGGCATTAAAAAAAGGCTACGTCTCAAACGCAGCCTTTATGGAATTGATTGGCATCCCGGTTATTGGGGCGCCGGGGCTGGAGCGGCCTGCTCCGTGTTCTGCTGGACCGGTGCTTCTTCCGGGGCTTGGTTGACCCAGACGGCAAACCCGATGATAGCGGCAACAATGATGATTACGGAAATCATCGTTCCTCTTTTGCCCCTTTTTTCCAGGTCCAAGTTTTTTATGCTGTCCATTTGTCCGCCTCCTTCTTAAGGATACTCATCCGACCCAGGTTACGTCATCGCCAATCTCTCCCTGACCAGAGAATTTGATATAGAGGAAAGCGATGATGCCTAATACCCCGGAGATCGCAATTAACCACTTCCACCTCCCAGCCAATTTTTCCATATTTCCCCTCCCATTAACAAAAAGTCTTAACTAGTTGACTATGTTTTATCTTTTTTCCTTGGATTTGTCAAGACGATTTTTGCGGTTAAAAATATCCGGCAATCTTATTTTAGGGGAGAGAGATTATGTTTTTCCACTTATCCACAGCCTATTTTTAAGAAAAACATTGCCTTGGCAAAAGATGTCTGAATATTTTTTAAAAATTGGTCTAAAATTAGATAAGATATTGATACTTGACAAGCTTTAAGCGCGGGTATATACTATTAAGTAGATACAATATGTAGTGGTAAAGAAGATATTATAGACACTAGATATAGATATAAAGTCTTTTTCCCGAGTTTCCTTTTAAACACCTAATGAACCTTGAAAGGGAGAGAATGGATTAAAAATAGGTGTTTTTTATTTGGCCAAAAATTATAAGGCAAAGGCCTTATTATCTCAATGTTATCATATGAAATGCCCGGTCTGTTATTATCTGGACACAAAAGTAATTGATTCTCGGGTGGCGACTGACGGTTTGTCTATTAGGCGCCGGCGGGAATGTTTAAAATGCGGCTTCCGTTTCTCTACTTATGAGGAAATGGAGATTTTGGACTTAATGATTGTGAAGCGGGATGGCCGGAAAGAATCTTACGACCGGGAAAAAGTAATCCGAGGCCTGAAAAAAGCTTTAGAAAAGAGGTCGGTTACGGAAGATAAGTTTAAAAGGCTTATCCATTCCATCGAGCGCGATATTCAGGTCTTAAGGAAAAGCGAGATAACCTCCTCCCAGGTCGGCCAGATTATAATGAAGCATTTAAAAAAAGTAGACCAGGTCGCTTATATCCGTTTTGCTTCTGTTTATGAATCCTTTAAAGACGCCCAGACTTTCCGGAAAGAGCTTAACAAATTGTTAAAAACCGATGTTAAGAAAAAGGCGGGCAGAAAATAATTCAAATCTCTAGACATAATTTAAATTAATCCCATGCAGGAAACCGTTTCTCAAATTAGAAAAAGGTCAGGTGAAATCGTCAATTTTGACCAGAAAAAAATAACTAACGCCATAATTAAAGCGGCGGAAGCGGTCGGGATTTTAGACGAGGAACTGGCCGGGAGACTTAGCAATGAAGTGGCGGAGATATTGAAAGGCAAGTTCCATTTCCGCAGCATTCCGGCCGTGGAAGAAGTTCAGGACATCGTGGAAGAGGTTTTAATCCGGAATCGGTCCATTAAAATCGCCAAAGCCTATATTTTATACCGCGATCAGCGGGCGAGACTGCGCGACCTAAAGTCAACCATGATAAATTCCAATGAGTTGATGGAGGAATATATAGATCAGGCGGATTGGCGGGTAAAAGAAAATTCAAACATGGGCTATAGCCTGCAGGGGTTAAATAATCATCTGGCTTCGACGATTTCCTCCCATTATTGGCTAAATAAAGTTTATGCGGCCAATATTAGAGAAGCCCATAAGAACGGCGATTTTCATCTTCATGATTTGCAGATACTGGCTCCTTATTGCGCTGGCTGGGATTTAAAAGACTTACTTTTGCAGGGTTTCCGGGGAGTAAGCGGGAAAGTTGAATCAGGGCCGGCCAAGCATTTCCGCACGGCTTTAGGCCAGGTGGTAAATTTTTTCTATACTTTGCAGGGCGAGGTGGCCGGGGCGGAAGCTTTTTCCAGTTTTGACACTTATTTATCTCCTTTTATCAGGTATGACGGCCTTAATTATGAGGAAGTAAAACAATGTTTGCAAGAATTCCTTTTTAATATCAATGTTCCGACGCGGGTCGGTTTCCAGACGCCCTTTACCAATATTACCCTTGATTTAACCCCAGGCAAAACTACGGGAGAAGAAAACGTTATTATCGGCGGCAAAGTTCAGGCCGAAAAATACAAAGATTTCCAAAAAGAGATGGATATGTTTAATATCGCCTTTGCCGAACTAATGATGAAAGGCGATGCGAAGGGGAGGGTTTTTACCTTTCCGATCCCAACTTATAATATTACCAATGATTTTCCATGGGATTCATCTGTCGCGACAAAAATTTTTGAAATGACCGCTAAATATGGCATTCCTTATTTTTCTAATTTTATCAATTCGGACATGAACCCGGAAGATGCCAGAAGCATGTGCTGCCGGCTGCGCTTAGACAACCGGGAATTAAGGAAAAGAGGGGGCGGACTATTCGGCGCCAATCCTTTAACCGGCTCAATCGGCGTTGTGACCATCAATCTGCCCCGAATTGGCTATTTATCAAAAACCAAGGAAGAATTTTTTTCCCGCCTGGATAACTTAATGCAGATTGCCCAGGAAAGCCTTGAAACCAAAAGGGATATTTTAGAAAAATTAACTGACGGCGGCCTCTATCCATACGCCCGCCATTACTTAGCCAACGTAAAAGAAAGATTTGGCGGGTACTGGAATAACCATTTTTCCACTATCGGCATTATCGGCATGAACGAAGCCCTGCTTAATTTTGCTCCGATAAAAAGCGATATTACGACGCCGGCCGCAAAAGAATTCGCCCTGAAGGTCCTTGATTATATGCGGGAGAAAATGATGGATTATCAGAATAAAACCAACCGTCTTTACAATTTGGAAGCCACGCCGGCGGAGGGGACTTCGCGGAGGCTTTCCCGGATTGATAAAGATAAATATCCCGAGATTATTGTGGCTAACGAAGAAGCGGTCCGGGAAAGAAATGCCTCTCCTTTTTATACTAACTCCTCCCAGTTGCCGGTAAGCCATACTGATGATTTATTTGAAGCCCTGGATTTGCAGGATGATATCCAGATTAAATATACGGGGGGGACAGTCTTCCATTCTTTTATCGGGGAAGCTCTGCCCTCGAGCGAGGCGGTTAAAAAATTAGTTAAAGCCATCGCTCATAATTACCATTTGCCTTATTTTACCATTACCCCGACTTTTTCTATCTGCCCCAAGCATGGATACATTGCCGGAGAACATTATTTTTGCCCGAAGTGCGATGAGGAAATCGGCTATGTGGAGGGAGGCGGAGAGAGGAGAGAAGAAATTTATGTTGCCACGCCAAGGGATGAAGACGATTCCTCTAAGCTTGATATGGATATTATTAGGGCAATAGCTTAGCGATAAAATATCAAGTAATTAAATAATAAAATAAAAATAAAGAAATTGGCCTAGTAATTAGAAAGACAGTCTCTAATTTCTAGTTTCTAGTTTCTCGCCCTTCCCCATATGTCTCCGATAAAAATAAAAAGGCAGGAATGCGAAGTTTACAGCCGGGTTTGCGGTTATTTGCGGCCGGTCAAGCAATGGAACGACGGCAAGCAAGAAGAGTTTTCAGCCCGGAAAACATTTAAAATAAAAGCATAATTATTTTGGGATGTTTTAAGATTTTTGGGATGTTTTAAGATTTTTGGGAGTTCTTTTATCCCGATTATCTAAAATAATCCCGATTATGTTAAAATATCCTTATGCTAATAGGCGGTTTGCAAAAATTTAGCTTGCTTGATTATCCCGGAAAAATCGCGGCTATTGTCTTTACTTTAGGTTGTAATTTCCGCTGCCATTTTTGCTATAACCCTATGCTTGTCTGGCCCGAAGGAAAGGCTGGCAGGTTTAAAAATAGTTCGTCAATAAGCCCCGTTAAATCCGTATCGGTATTTAACGGGGCAAGCCAAAAGGATCATGCTCCTATTAAAGAGGATGGTCTTTTTGATTTTTTAAAAGAGAGGAGCAATAAACTCGAAGGAATAGTGATTACCGGCGGAGAGCCCACCCTCCAGGGGGATTTGCCCGAATTTGCGGGGAAAATAAAAAATTTAGGGTATTTAGTAAAGCTTGACACCAACGGCACTAAGCCGGAAATGTTAGAGAAGTTAATTAAAGGAAAATTAATTGATTATATAGCCATGGATATAAAAGCGCCAAAGGATAAATACGAAAGAGTGGCTAATGTCCGAGTCGATTTCAAAAAAATTGAAAAAAGTGTTAGAATAATAAGAGAAAGCGGATTGCCCCATGAATTTAGGACTACCGTGGTACCTGGCCTTTTAGAGAAAGAAGATATTGCCGAAATTGGCCGAGTTATAAAAGGGGCTGAAAATTGGTTCCTGCAGAAATTTAAAAGCGGAACAGACTTGGTTGATGAAAGCTTCCAGGGTTTGTCTCCGTTTAAAGATAAGGAGATGGAAGAGATGGTCCGGATAGGGAAAAAATACGTAAGGAGATGCGAGGCGAGATGACGTTAAGATCCTTGGGACTCTTATGATTATTGAGATTCTTGGGATCGCAAAGATCCTAAAAATCCTAAACATCTTAAGAATCCCATTTAAAAAATATGGAAGATGAAATTAAAAAATTACTGGAAGAAAATCTGAAGCTGACCGGCGAGATTCATAAGATGGTAAAGAGCATAAAAAGTTATATGTTCTGGCAGAACGTCTGGAGCTTCTTGAAGATATTGATTATTGTCGTGCCGATTGTTATTGGTATTATTTATTTGCCGCCTTTACTTAAAGGTGTTTTTCAGCAATATAAGAGTTTATTGGGCGGGGGAGACGGTTTAAATTTGGAAAGTGGCAGCGGCAATCCCCTAGAGAGCCTTTTGAAAGGCAGCGGGGGGATGGTTCCCGCGGAATTGGAAAAGTATTTACCCCGTTAGAAAGCCCCGCTCTTTGAGGGGGATGAACCTCGCAAATTCACTTTACGAATATTTAACGGGATAAATATAATTTCATTTTCTTTTCTAATGGGGTTTGCGTTAATTATGGAATTATCAGTTTTTGAAAAAGCTGTTTTAGAAGCCGCAAGAAAGGTGCCGCGCGGCCGGGTAACGACTTATGGCGAAATTGCCAGACTTCTTGGCCGGCTTAAAGCCGGGCGGGCCGTAGGCAACGCTTTAAACAAAAATCCTTACGCGCCCGTTGTCCCTTGCCATCGGGTAGTAAATGGGACCGGCGGCATAGGCGGGTTTAATAAAGGCGTGAAAGCTAAGGTTAAAATACTCGCTAGCGAAGGCGTAAAAGTGAAAAATGGAAAGGTAGTGAATTTCAAAGAGGTTGTTTATTATTGGGAATCTTAAGAATCGCAAAAGTCTCAATAATCCCAAGAATCTCATTAAATTTAAGATATGGATAAATCAATTACAATTTTTGCCGAAACAACTTTCCGCAATGAAAGAAGAAGATTTGGCATAAAAGAGGACGACCGGCGCCGCCATATGTATTTAATTGGAAAAACCGGCATGGGGAAATCAACGGTTCTGGAAAATATGATTGTGGAGGATATCCGGGCCGGACGGGGCGTGGCGGTGGTTGACCCGCACGGCGATTTGGCGGAGAAAATCATTGAGTATATTCCGACTAATAGGATTAATGACGTAATTTATTTTAATCCGGCGGATATGGAATACCCGATTGCCTTTAACGTCGTGGAGCAGGTAGAGCCGCACCTGCGGCATCTGGTCGCCTCGGGCTTAATCGGCGTTTTCCAAAAATTATGGGCCGATTCCTGGGGACCTCGCTTGGAATATATTTTGCGCAACGCCATCCTGGCTATTTTGGATTATCCCGGTTCGACTCTTCTGGGCGTCACCAGAATGCTTTCTGATAAAGTTTTCAGGAAGAAGGTTATCGCTAAAATTCAAGATCCGGTGGTAAAAGCTTTTTGGGTTAATGAATTTGCCAGCTATGCGGATAAATTCGCGTCCGAAGCGGTTTCGCCTATCCAGAATAAAGTCGGGCAATTTTTGTCGAGTTCCTTAATCCGCAATATCGTCGGCCAGGTCAAATCTTCAATTGATATGCGCGAGATTATGGACGAAGGAAAAATTCTAATAATGAATTTAAGCAAGGGCCGGATCGGGGAAGATAATTCTTCTTTACTTGGCTCAATGATGATTACTAAAATCCAGCTGGCAGCGATGAGCCGGGTTAATATTCCGGAGAACCAAAGAAAAGATTGCTACCTTTACATTGATGAATTCCAGAATTTTACCACTGATAGTTTTGCCAATATTTTATCAGAAGCCAGAAAATACCGCCTTGATTTAATTATGGCTAACCAGTATATTGAACAGCTGGGAGACGTGGTTAAGGCGGCGGTTTTCGGCAATATCGGCACTTTGATAGTTTTTCGCGTCGGGGCGACTGACGCCGAGGAGCTAGTTAAGGAATTTACTCCCACTTTTATTGAGGAGGATTTAGTCAGCCTGCCGAAATATGAAATGTATTTAAAGTTGATGATTGACGGCATTGCTTCCGATCCATTCTCCGCCCGGGGCTTGGCGCCGCTGCCGGTCGAAGAAAAAACCGACAATGTGGAGAAAGTTATAAGAGTTACGCGGGAGAGGTATGCGAAGGAAAGAAAAGTTGTTGAAGATAAAATTATGCGCTGGCATGAAAACGACGGGGGAGAGGACGAAAAAGAAAAAATCATCCAAAATAGAATCGATAGGCCGGCTCCGGCAAGAAGACCGGTGGAGAGAGCGGTGGCGGAAGTAAGAATAAACCCCGTTAGAAATTCCGGCGAGACCTTAAAAAGAGAGGAAAACCGCCAACTTAGCCATCGCCAGAGCGGGGCAGGCGGGGGAGGCAAAAAAGAAGATGATAAGGATTATGGATTTAGCGTTGTCTGTTCCCGTTGCGGAAAAAAAACAATGATTTCTTTTAAGCCGGACGGCATTCGCCCGGTCTACTGCAAAGAATGCCTATCGGCTTTGCGCGAGGAAAAACGGCAGGAAGTGGAGTTAAGGAAAAAAAGCAAGCAGGAGGAATTAAAAAGAATAGAAGAGGAAGATTCAAAAAAAGATTCGGGAGAGGAATTATCATTGGAAGAAATAAGGAAAATTAGGCCGGTTGATTTTAAAGACGGGAAAAGGAATGAATTTAAAAATAATTATGGCGGAAAAAGTAAGGAGCGGAATATAAGCGAGGGTGAAGAAATTAGTTTTAATAAGGAATAGGATTATGGATTATTTAAAAGTGGGTAAGGCTGTTGAACTTACCGGGCAGGACAGAAGGCTGTATCGTCTTTTGGAAATTCTGCCTGGTTTTTTGTCCTGGGGAACTTTGCTTATTCTTTTAGTCGGTTCATACTTCCGGCCGGTTTGGGTAGCTTATTTTTTAATTGCCTTTGATGTTTACTGGCTTCTTTTAGTTGTATATCTTGGCTTATACCTGCTGGTTTCCTTCCGAAAATTAAAAGAGAATATAAAAATAGACTGGCATAAAAAATGCGAAGAGCTGGCCGTTTCTCCTTTTTGCTATCTTGACCCCGATATTCCGCGCGCTAAAAGGAAAGAATCAGAGAGCGGTTGTCTGGCGAAGGCGGGAATTTCTTGGCCGGACATAATCCACCTGATAATTTTTCCAACCTATAACGAAAGTCTGGAGGTTATAAGGCCAAGTTTTGAAGGCTTAATTAATGATGGTTATCCGCCGGAAAAGATGATAGTCGTTTTAGCGATTGAGGGCCGGGCTGGTGTTGCGGCGCGGGAAAGGGCGGAAGTAATTAAGCGGGAATTCGGGCATAAATTTAGGAGTTTTTTAATTACCGTCCATCCGGATATTGCCGGGGAATTAAAGGGCAAGGGCGCCAATCAGGCCTGGGCGGCCCAACGGGTAAAAGAGGAAATTGTTGACAAAGAGAAACTTAATTACGATAAAATATTAGTGAGCGTTTTTGACATCGACACCGTGGTTAAACCCGGTTATTTTTTCTGTCTCACCTTTAAATTTTTAACTGTTTCCGCTCCGTACAGGGCTAGTTACCAGCCGGTGCCGGTTTATCATAACAATATCTGGCAGTCCTCGTTTTTCGCCCGGGTGGCCGCTTCTTCCAATACTTTCTGGCAGATGATGCAACAGATGCGCCAGGAAAAATTAGCCACCTACTCTTCCCATTCCATGACCTGGCGGGCTCTGGTTGATATAGGTTTCTGGTCGACCAATATGGTGAGCGAAGATTCTCGGATTTTTTGGCATTGTCTCCTCTACTATAAGGGCGATTACCGGGTTGAGTCGCTTCATTTTCCGGTTTCTATGGACGTGACGATGGATGAAACCATGGGTCAGACCGCCAAGAGTCTTTATAAGCAGCAGCGGCGCTGGGGCTGGGGAGTGGAAAATATCCCTTATTTAATTTTTAACGCCATAAAGAAACGAAGGGAGTTGCCAAAAAGAAAAATAGCCAGCCGGATTCTAGTCCAGATTTACGGATTCCATTCCTGGGCCACTAACGCTTTGATTATCGGGATAATCGGCTGGATGCCGATGATTCTGGGCGGAGACCGTTTTAACGCCACGGTCCTTTCTTCCAACCTGCCATTGATTACCCGGACTCTGATGACTTTTGCCATGGCTGGTTTGGTGGTATCAGCTATTATTTCCACTTCGCTTCTGCCGCCGCGGCCTTCTCGATACGGCTGGCATAAAAATATTATAATGGTCCTGCAGTGGCTGGTTCTTCCCTTTAGTATAATTATCTTTGGCGCTATTCCAGGATTAGAAGCGCAGACTCGGCTGATGTTAGGCAAGTACATGGGATTTTTTGTGACGCCTAAAAGCCGAGGGGGCGAGTAGCTGTTAGGTTTTAGATATTGGGTGTTGGATATTAGATATTAGGAGATATTAGAATACGCATTATATGCGTATTTTTTTTATACTATAATTTTGTTTAATTTTAGCGAAATATAGCTATTTCTTGCTTAAAATACTTGACAAGTTTTTTAAAGTATGGTATACTTTTAAGTTAAATATTTTTACGCTAAATAAAGGTTTTACCTTTGATAGTTGTAGAAATATTTATTAAGGAGGCATACCCTCTTTAAAGTTTATATTTACCTTCGCCGCTATTGGCTTATGCCAAAAGCGGCGGGATATAAATATAAATCTAAAAATAAAGATCCGTTTCCAGCATTAAGCAAGGTATTGGGAACGGATTTTTTATTTGTGGAATTTCTTGTTATAATGGTAAATATCCAGAAAACTAAAAGCTAATAACTAAAAGCTAAAACCATGCCTGATTTTCATAGTTTATCAATTGAATCCTGCCTTAGAGAGCTAAAAACCTCGGCCAGCGGCCTGGGGAGCGAGGAAGCGGCCAGACGGCTAAAAAAATACGGGCCGAATAAACTGGAAGAGGAAAAACCCTTAGGCCGGATGACTATTTTTATTTCCCAGTTTAAGAGCCCCTTGATTTATGTTTTATTAGCGGCGGCCATTATTTCTTTCTTTCTCTCTGAATATGTGGATGCGGGCGTGATTATGGGTGCGGTTGTGCTTAACACCATTATTGGTTTCTTCCAGGAAAACAAAGCTAATCGGGCCTTAAGCCAATTAAGAAAAATGGTGGAGCACAAAGCTTTGGTTTTGCGGGACGGCCGGGAAACTATAGTTGACAGCAGCCAATTAACCATCGGCGACATTATAATTTTACAGACAGGCAACCGGGTATTGGCTGATGGCCGGGTGATTGAAGCCAATAATTTGCAGGTCAATGAAGCTAATTTAACCGGGGAATCAATCCCTTCTTCTAAATCCTTGGACAAACTGGCAAAAGGCGCGGCCTTGGCCGACCAGGAGAACATAGTTTTTGGGAGTACAATTATTGTCCGTGGTAGTGGAAAAGCCGTAGTAACTGCTGTCGGCGCTAAAAGCGAGATAGGCAAAATTGCCAACCTGGTAAAAACTACGCCGGAAGAAAAGACCCCTTTACAGTTACGCTTGTTGCGCCTATCTAAATTTTTAGGCTTGGCTGTAGTTCTTATTTGTCTCTTGGTTATAGGTATCGGCGTTTGGCAGGGCCGGGATTTTTTTGAGATGTTTATGGTGGCCGTAGCGATCGCGGTAGCGGCCATTCCGGAAGGTTTAGCCATAGCTGTGACCGTGATCTTGGTTCTGGGCATGCAAAGGATTTTAAAGCAGAAGGCCTTGACCAGAAAATTAGTGGCCGCGGAAACTTTGGGCTCAACCACTGTAATTTGCACGGATAAAACCGGCACTTTAACCGAAGGCAAAATGCAGGTATCTGATATTATTATTGGCGAAAGAGAATTTGAGTTAAAAACGATGGGCGGAAGGCAGGATAGCCAGGAAGCTAAAATTGTCAGTTTGGCTCTGCAGATCGGCATGATGTGCAACGATGCCATTATAGAAATTCCAAAAGATAAATTAGCCGAAGAAAGAATTATCGGCGCGCCGACTGAAGTCGCTTTGCTCTCGGCCGCCAGGCAATCCGGGCTGGACCGGAATAAGCTTTTAAAAATTGAACCAAAAATTGGTGAATTGCCTTTTTCGAGCGAAAGAAAGTTTATGATTACTTTGCATAAAGGCGAAGACGGAAATTATATCCTTTATGAAAAGGGCGCGCCGGAAAAATTATTGGAAAAATCAGAAGAATTTTACCACCAGGGCCAACTGCATAAACTGACAAAAGAGGAGAAAGGAAAACTGACGCGGGTTTATGAAAAACTCACTTCTTCCGGTCTGCGAGTCCTTGGCGTGGCTACCCGTGATTTAGTCGATTTAGACGGAGAGGTAAATAAAGAGGAAAAAAATTGGTCGGGGCTTGACCGGAATTTAACTTTTGTCGGTTTTATTGCTTTAAAGGATCCTTTGCGGCCGGAAGCCAAGGAAACTATAAAAATCTGCCGCCAGGCCGGAATCAGGCCGATTATCATTACCGGCGACCACGCTTTAACGGCCAGAGCGATTGCCGAAGAAGTTGGCATAAAGGTAAAAGCCGAAGATATTATTACCGGCGAGACTTTGGAAAAGATGGATGATAAGAAACTTGAGGAGCTGGTAAAAAGAATTGATATTTACGCCCGGGTAAGCCCGCATCATAAATTAAGGATTGTTAAAGCCCTGCAGGCCCGGGGAGAAGTAGTGGCTATGACCGGAGACGGAATTAATGATTCGCCGGCCCTGAAGGCAGCGGATATCGGAGTCGCGCTTGGCACCGGCACGGATATTGCCAAGGAAACTTCGGATATAGTGCTTTTAGATAATAATTTTAAAACCATAGTCGCGGCGGTGCTGGAGGGAAGAATTATATTCTCCAATATCCGCAAGGTGATTACTTATTTAATTTCTGACAGTTTTTGCGAAGTAATTTTAATTGTCGGTTCCATAATGGCTGGCGCGCCCTTGGCGATTTTGCCCGTTCAAATTTTATGGATTAACATTGTCAACGACGGCCTGCCGAATTTTTCTTTAGCTTTTGAGAAAGGCGATAAAGGCATGATGGAAGAGAAGCCGGTAAAAAAAAAGGAGCCGATTATAAATAAAGAAATGAAAATAATTATTTTTGCCGCCGGCTTAATTCGCGACCTTTTTATTTTAGCAATTTTTTATTATTTATTAAGGCATAGTTTTGATGTTGATTATATCAGAACGATTGTCTTTGCGGCGGTCGGCGTTGATTCTTTAATGTATATTTTTAGCCTGCGGAGTTTTTCTCGGCCGATTTGGCGCCTCAATCCTTTTTCCAATCTTTATTTAATCGGAGCGGTTGTCTTTAGCTTATTTTTATTGCTGTTAGCGATTTATTGGCCGCCCTTACAAATGGTTTTATCAACCGTGCCCCTGAGTTTAAATAGCTGGCTCCTAGTTACTTCTACCGGCTTTTTGTCTATAATTATGATTGAAATGATAAAGCGTTATTTTATCGGAAAAATGGCCAGACAAGGGGTTTAGCTTAATTTTTATCCCGCCATCCCGCCGAGGCGGGACGGTGATATTTTTTTGCTTAAAATTGTGCTATGATAGATAAAAGAGGAAATTTTTTTACTAAAATCATATATAGCCAGAAATTTTTGGCTTTAATCGGTTTGGGCTTAGTCGTCCTCATAAGTTTTCCTTTGGCGAAAAATGTCAGCAAGCGTTATTATTTAAGCAGGGAAATAAAAGAGCTGGATAAAGAGATCGCGGAATTTGAATCAAAAAATAAAGACTTAAAGCAGCTTATTACCTATTTGGAATCAGAACAATTCGTTGAGGAAAAGGCCCGTTTAAATCTGGGGTTGAAAAAAGAAGGGGAGAAAGTAGTAGAGATAAAAGATGATGTTTTCGCCACTACCACCGTCAGTCTTGGAGGAGAAAATCGGGACGGCCCGGGAACCTCTTTTAATCTGCGCCGGTGGTGGAATTATTTTTTCGACACGCCGTCGCGGTAACCTCCGGGATTAGTATGCGGGAAGGATAGCGGTTAGAGGTAGAAAGCATTGATGATGGAAATTAGTACCGCTTTGGTCGCACGCCGCCATAGCTTTAGCGACGGAGCGCGTGCGAGACGAAGCGACATAAAACTTAAAGTTTTAAAATAAGTTTCCATACTTGGCACGGGAGCGTACCTAATTCTTGACAAAAATTTGCAATAGGTCAAATGGCCTTATAATTTTTTAAGATATGTCCAACAAAAGCCTGGACGGCATAAAAAAACTAAGCGGAGAAGAGCTCACTAAAGCGAGAAAAATAGTGCTTGATTCTATTGGCGAGACGGATAAGAAAGAAGAAAGAAAAACCCCTCGATCCCTCATCCCGCCGTTGCGGGATCGGGACAGGCAAGTTCCCCTCAATGAAGTTCGGGGCAGGCAGGGTGGAGAGAAAAGTTTTTCCTTGCCTGGCCGGAAAATGCTTGACGGGATTTCTTCCGGCCCGGTTAAGCCAGTCAGCAAAAAATTTGCCATTACTAAAGAAGAGGCGCTAAAAGGGAGAGAAGGTTTGGGCAAAGGTTTGGGCAAAGAATTTCAGGAGAAAGAAAAAGAAGCGCCGGTTATTTCCGCCCCGACCCGCCCCGTTGTTTTTAAGAGGTCGCTGGCTAACGGAATTGCCCAGATAGAGAAAGCGGTTGGGGGAGAAGTTGGGGCCAAGAAGCATCTGCCCGCCATGCATATACGGGCGTTGCAGGCGGGAGTTAGTAAGAAAATTAGAAGTTGGTCTCTGCCTGGCGGACCGGCTGGCGTTTTTAGCAATAAGCAAAAGAGCAAGGCGGAGGAGATAAAAAAGAAAGAGCTGGAAGAGCAAAAAAAGGAAGAAACTGGCCAGAAAGAAGCAGAGGCAAAAGCAAGGGTGGAAAAAGAGAAGGAAAAAATTAGAATTAAAGAGCGGGAGGAGAAAATCGGGCAGGAGAGAAAGAAACAAAGAGAGCAGGCCAGGGAGAGATGGTTTCTTGAAATGAAAAGAAAATTATTAGGGCTTCTCAGCGGTTTCGGAAAAAGTTTCCGGTTGGCCGGAAAAATTATGGCTTTTTCCGCTTTATTTTTAGTTGTTGCAGCGGTTTTATTTTATCTTATTTTCGCCCTTCTTCTGTTGAAATTCAATTTAGATAATAAAATAAGCCGCCAGATAGCAAGTTTTATGCCGGTGCCGGCTGTTATCACGAAAATTGGTTTTATTGGATATTATAATTACCAAAATATAATGGGCGAATTGGGAAAAGAACTAAATAATCGCCAAGAACTGGAGCAAACCGCCAGAGCGGTATTTATAGAAAAAATTTCTTTAACCAAACTGGCGAGGAAGTATAATGTCAGTCTTTCCGGCAGGCAGCAAGGGGAGGCAGAGAAAGAAATAAATGTGCGGTTGGCCGCTGACAAAGAAGCGAATGAGGTTTCTTATAGCCGGATAAATAAAATAAAGGAGCTTGTAAAGGCACCCCAGGCCGGCGAAAGTTTTGAAAAAATAGGAGCCAAGTATGGTGATGAGCAAGGGTATGTTGGAGGAGATAATGAGTTTTTGCAACTCAAGGAAGGGGTAAGGCGACTGGAACCCGGGCAGATAAGCGATATTATAATTACTGACAGAGGCTATTATGTCGTGGAAAAGGAAAACGAAAAATTTAAATATATTTTTGTAAAGTCCGCGACTTTGGACGGATATTTGAGCAAGATGTTAAATGAATTAAAGGTTTGGGTTTTGGCTAAATAAAATAACAAAATAACAAAATAATATAAAAATAAAATAAAGATGGCTGAAAAATATATCAGCCATCTTTATTTGTTTGAGCCGATGGCCGGGATTGAACCCCGCACCGAAACAAGTTTGGTGCGGGGCAGGCCGGCGACCTTAATTTGAGCCGAGAGTGGGATTTGGACCCACGACCTACGCGTTACGAATGCGTTGCTCTACCACTGAGCTATCTCGGCTTAATATAATTAGACTATATCCAGACGGGGGATTATGTCAATCGGGGGCTCTTCATAGGGGTGGGCTTTTTTGATGGCGGCCACTACTTTTTTAACTAAATCTTTATGGCAAATTGTGGTAATTATTTCTTCTTCCACTTCTTCTAATTTCCCGGTTCGGCCAATCGCCGGATGCGAGCCGGCTTGGGGAATAAAACGGCCAACGGCCGGGTATGAGCCGCTGCAATATTTATATTTGCCCTGTTGCCCGGCGCCGGCCCTGCCTAGGGCCTCCCGGATTTTATCGGCTGACTGGTGTGGCACCGCCACCACAATTTTTACGTAGTTTGATTCTTTTAGCATATTAATTACTCTTAATAATGTTTGGTAACATTTTTATTTTATCCTCCTTAATTCTAGCAAAAATAATGAAGGCAATAATAAAGAAAGGCAGCAGGGCGGCTACGGCTAATCTCTGGTTGCCGGTCGCTACAGAAATTGCTCCGAACAGAATCGGGCCCGTGGTTGCCGCAACTTTACTCGCAAACCCGTTAAAGCCGAAGAACTCAAACCTCTTGTCGTCCGGAACTAGTTGGGAAAGCCACGAACGGGCTATTGCCTGACCGGCCCCCATAACCAAACCCGTGAATAGCGCGATGACATAAAACATCGTCCTCGTAGTTGCCACTGACATTAGCACGACTATAACCGCCCAAATTCCAATAGTTGTGAGGAGTATTTTTTTCGGGCCCCATTTGTCGCTGAAGAAGCCGAAAATTACGGCGGCCGGGAATCCTACTATCTGCACAAGCAGGAGCAGCGGCATAAGCTCTTTAAATTCCATACTAAACGTTGTCCGGGCATAAATAGGTACGAAAGCGAAAAGCGTGACTAAGGCATCGTTCATAAAATAAAAACCCAAGAGAAACCAGGCTATCTTCTTATGCGATTTTAGGTTTTTGATAGTGCTGACAATTCTTTTGAAACTAAGTTTCGCTAATTGGGTAAATGGTTCGGTAACCTTACTCCCAGAATGTTCTTTAATGAAAATGAACGAGGGGATAGAGAAGAGAAGAAAGAATAGAGCGGTTAGGGGGAAAGTTAATTTATAAAGCGATTCCAGATCGCCAGCATACCCGTTTTCGTAAAGTGGCTTCAGCGCCAGCATTGCGATCACCCCGCCAATATAACCAAACCCCCAAGCCAAGCCAGAAATTCTACCAACAGTTTTTTTAGTGGAGACTCGGGCAAGAAAAGAGTCATAAAGCGTTTGAGCTAGTTCAAAACAAATATTCGCGATAATAAAAATCAGCGAAGTAAAAAGCAGTTTTCCGGAACCGGCAAAATAAAGAAAGGCAGTCCCCGTTATAGCTAGAACGGTAAAAACAATAAACTTAATTTTTTTTCTAGCATCATAGTCAGCCATCGCTCCCACAATTGGCGACAGCATGGCCCCGGCGAGGATTGAGACGCTCACCACTAATCCCCAATAAAAATCTCCTCGTGCGGTCCCGGCGACGACCTCTTTAAAGTAAATAGGGAAAACAAAACTTATAATCAGCAGAGCATAAGAGGAGTTGGCAAAGTCAAAGAATGCCCAGGATATAGCATCTTTTTTGTCAGCGTCTTTAAAAAATTTATCTAAAATTTTCATAACTTTGCTAGTTTCGTCGTTCGTAGCTTTAGGGAAAGACGGAGCGGGTAACGGGAATCGGACCCGTGCCTCAACCTTGGGAAGGTCGCGTACTACCATTATACTATACCCGCATATTGTAAATTTTATAAGTAGGGAAGGTCGCGGACTCGCCTCATCGGCGAGCCGCCGGAGAGGCGGCTACCATTATACTATACCCGCGTGAGATTTCAGATTTCAGATTGCCGATTTTCTCATAGTCTTTGGAAAACCGCCATATGTGCGTACATTACCTTAGTTTTTTGACAAAAATAATTTTTTATGTTAAAATGAAGAAACACGGGTAAAATAGACACCTTTTTAAGGAGGGGATAGATGGACCTTATTGCAATTCTTATGATTTTGGCTGGAGTTGGTTTTGTTTGCGGGGCCTATATCTTCGCAAGCACTTACCGTGCAGTTAGTAAGATAGAAATAATAGCAACAAGCAGAGAAGAAGAAAGAGATAATCAGAGAGTACTTAAGAGATATAAAGTATCATTAATTATTATGCTTCTTTGCTTTATTATTTTTCTTTTTTTCTCGATTATCAAATGGCTGTAGCAGCATTCATTATGAATACGCTCTTTATTCAACCGTCGTAATGGCATACGGCGGTTTTTTTATTTGGAAATAGCCGTAAGGGCATTACAGGATATTAATAGTAAAGGAGTTAAACTGTATTTTTGCCTAA
>Ga0265296_1002048_pt1 | contig 21198 bp, 9 predicted proteins | sample MunlanPumphouse1_FD_189073 | JGI IMG/M metagenome (GOLD analysis project Ga0265296, IMG submission 189073) | Groundwater microbial communities from a municipal landfill in Southern Ontario, Canada - Pumphouse #1 | ecosystem: Environmental > Aquatic > Deep subsurface > Groundwater | place: Canada... | reverse complement strand
TTCCACGTCGTCGAAATCGCCAGCCCCGAACTCGGCGCCGCGCTGCTCGGGCGCAAGGCGACGCGCTATGTCGCGACCGCCGCGCTCGTCACCAACATGGCGGTGCATTTCAAATGGGGCCGCGAAGGCTCGCTCGCCTGGGTCACCGCGCTCGACACCGGCCTCCCCGTCGCGGGCGCCGAAATCCGCGTCTCGGACAGCTGCACCGGCCGCCTGCTCGCGCGCGGCACCGCCGACAAGGCGGGGCGCCTCGCCTTTGCGGGCGGGCTGCCGCAGCCTGAGACCTATTCGAGCTGCGAAGAAACCCCCGATCCGACCAAGAGCGAGGGCCATGCGCTGATGGTCTCGGCGCGATCGGGCGATGATTTCAGCTTCACCCTCACCGATTGGGGCAGCGGTCTCCGCCCCTATGACTTCGACCTCCCCTATGGCTGGTCGGAGCGCGAGGATATTCTCCACACCGTCTTCGACCGCTCGCTGGTGAAGGCGGGCGAGACCGTCCATATGAAGCATATCCTGCGCCGCCCCGTCGGCACCGGCTTCATGACGCCGCAACCGCTCGCGGGCAAACTCCGTCTCGTCCACCGCGGCTCCGACACCGAATTCGAAATGCCGTTTGCGGTCAGCACCACCGGCAGCGGCGACAGCGTGTGGAACGTCCCCGCCTCGGCGCCGATGGGCGATTATGAACTGGTGTTCGTCACCAAGGACAAGGACGGCGAGGACAAGACGATCTGGTCGGGCCAGTCGGTCAAGGTCGACGAATATCGCCTGCCGACGATGAAGGCGACCGTCACCGGGCCCAAGACGTCGCCGGTGCGCCCGACCGCGGTGCCGCTGTCGCTGTTCGTCGGCTATCTCTCGGGCGGCCCCGCCCCCGGCATCCCCGTCGAACTGCGCACCAATTTCCGTTCCAGCTGGTCGCCACCACAAGATTATAAGGATTGGGATTTCGACGGCCAGCCGGTGAAAGAAGGCGTGATCCAGCTCGACGACAGCGGCGACGAGCCCGCCGCCGACCTGCCGCTCGCGCGCTCTGTACCGCTCAAGCTCGACGCCAATGGCGCTGCCACGACCAGCGTCGCGGTCGACCAGCCGATCACCGAACCGACGGTGATGGCCGCCGAAATGGATTATGAGGACGCCAATGGCGAAACCTTGACCTCCAGCCGCCGCATCACCCTCTACCCCTCTGCCGTCCGCCTCGGGCTCAAGACCGACGGTTGGCTGATGCGCGACAATGATCTGAAGCTCAATTTCATCGCGCTGAACCTCGACGGCAAACCGATCAGTGGCCAGCGCGTCCAAGTCGCGCTCTACAACCGCGAGATCATCACCGCGCGGCGCCGCCTGATCGGCGGCTTCTACGCCTATGACAACCAGATGCGGACGACCAAGCTGACCGCCAGCTGCACCGCAACGACCGACAAGCTTGGCCGCGCGCGCTGCGCAATGGCGCCGGGCGTGTCGGGCGAAGTGACGGTGGTCGCGACGACGCTCGATGCCGACGGCAACGAAGCGCGCGCGGTGCGCTCGGTCTGGCTCGCGGGCGACAATGAATGGTGGTTCGGCGGCGACAATGGCGACCGCATGGACGTGATCGCCGAAAAGCCGCGCTACGCCGCAGGCGACACCGCCAGCTTCCAGGTCCGCATGCCGTTCCGCGAAGCGACCGCGCTCGTCACCGTCGAACGCGAAGGCGTGCTCTCCAGCTTCGTCGTGCCGCTCAAGGGCACCAACCCCGTCGTCAAGGTCAAGCTGCCCGCCACTTATGCGCCCGACGTCTATGTCTCGGTCATGGCGGTGCGCGGCCGCGTGACCGGCGATGAAAGCTGGTTCCGCAAGATGAAGCGCGCGGTCGGTTTCAAGATCGAGAATAGCGAAGGTGCCCCGCCCACAGCCTTGGTCGACCTCGCCAAGCCCGCCTACCGCATGGGCATCGCGCGGATCAAGGTTGGCTGGGAAGGCCATCAGCTTGGCGTCAAGGTGAAGGCCGACAAGGAAAAATATGCGGTCCGCGAAACCGCCAAGGTCAGCATCGAGGTCAAGACCCCGGGCGGCAAGGCGCCCAAAAACGCCGACGTCGCCTTCGCCGCGGTCGACGAAGCCTTGCTCCAGCTCGCCCCCAACGAAAGCTGGGAGCTAATCGACGCGATGATGGGCGAACGCACCCTCGACGTCCTCACCTCGACCGCGCAGATGCAGGTTGTCGGCAAGCGGCATTACGGCCGCAAGGCGCTCGAACCCGGCGGCGGTGGCGGCGGCGACCTCTCGGGCCTGACCCGCGAAGATTTCCGTCCGGTGCTGCTGTGGAAGGGTAACGTCCCGCTCGATGCGAAGGGCCGCGCCACGGTCGACGTACCGCTGAGCGACAATCTGTCGGGTTTCCGCCTCGTCGCGATCGCGACCGACGGATCGCAATATTTCGGCACCGGCGAAACCAGCGTCCGCACCGTGCAGGATCTCGGCATCTTTGCCGGGATGCCCGAACTCGTCCGCACCGGCGACACCTATGACGCGCGCTTCACGCTGCGCAACGGCACCGATCAGGCGATGGAGGTCACCGCGACCCCGACGCTGTCGCCCGCCGTCGCGACCGCGCCGCCGCTGACCGTCACCATCCCCGCGGGCGGCGCCGTGCCGATCAGCTGGTCGATGACCGCCCCCGAACAGACCGGTCCGATCGAATGGACAGTCGAGGCGGTCGCCAAGGGCGGCAAACAGCGCGACCGACTGGTCTTCCAGCAGGTCGTCGAACCCGCGGTGCCGGTCGAAACCTGGGCCGCCAGCCTGTTCCGCGTCGGACCCGGCACGACGCTGCCGATCGGCATCCCCGCGGGCGCGCTGCCCGGCGGTTATGTCGACGTCGCGCTCGCGGGAACGCTCGCGCCGCCGCTGGCCGGGGTGCGCGATTATATGAGCGCCTATCCCTACACCTGCTTTGAACAGGAAACGTCGCGCGCGATCGCACTCGGCGATCTTGGACGCTGGCAGACGCTGGCCGGGGCGCTCCCGACCTATCTCGATAGCGACGGCCTCGTCCGCTACTGGCCGAACGAGCGGATGGAGGGCTCGATCGAACTCACCGCCTATGTGCTCAGCATTACCGCCGCCAACGGCTTCGCGATCCCCGAGGCGCCCAAGGCGCGGATGATCAAGGCGTTGCAGGCGGTGGTCGAGGGACGGCTGACCCGAAAAGGATACGGCCCCTGGGACATCCGCCCGGTCCGCATCGCCGCGCTTGCGGCGCTCGCACGCAACAATGCATCGAGCGCGCAACTGGTCTCCGCGAACGACGTCGCGCCGATCGATATGGCGACCAGCACCCTCGCCGACTGGCTGGTAGCGATCGAACGCACGCCGAGTGTCCGGGGCGCAGCGGCGCTACGCACCGCCGCCGAAGCCGAGCTGCGCAAGCGCCTCGTTTACGAAGGCACCCGCCTCGATCTCGTCGACGATGCCCGCGCGCCGTGGTGGATGATGACCAGTGGCGATGAAATGGCGATCAAGGCGCTCGAAGCCACACTCGGCCGCAAAGGTTGGGAGGATGACGCGGGCAAGCTGATGGTCGGCGTCGCGCAGCGCCAGCGCAAGGGCCATTGGGACACCACCCCCGCCAATGCGTGGGGCGCGGTCACCGTCCGCCGCTTTGCCGAACTCTATCCGGCGAGCGCGATCACCGGGGTCACCAACATCAGCCTCGCGGGCGCCACCGCCTCGCAAAGCTGGCCGCTGCCTGCCGAAACGCCCTCGCCGCTGCGCGTCGCGCTGAACGCGGCGACGATGAGCCTGAAGCATGACGGCACGGGGGCGCCATGGGCCACCGTCAGCGTCAAGGCCGCGGTCCCGCTCAAGGAACCGCTCAACGCGGGTTACCGGATCAAACGCTCGGTCAGCATCGTCAAGGCGGCGAACAAGGATCGCCTGACCCGCGGCGACGTGATCAAGATCCGGATCGAGGTCGTTGCGGCCGCGGGCCGGACCTGGGTGGTGATCAACGATCCGGTCGCACCCGGCGCGACGATCGTCGGCAATCTCGGCGGCCAGTCCGAAATGCTCGCCGATCAGGCGGGCGGATCGGGCGCGCAGCCAAGCTATGTCGAACGCGGCAAGGACAGCTGGCGCGGCTATTTCGGCTGGATGCCCGCGGGCACCCACGCGGTCGAATATGTCGTGCGCCTCAACGGCTCGGGCCGCTTCTCGCTCCCCCCGACGCGGGTCGAGGCGATGTATTCGCCCGCGATTCGCGGGCAATGGCCGAATGGCACGCTGACCGTGGCGAGCGTGGGGCAGTGATACCTACTCCCGCCCCACACCGTCTCCGTCATTGTGAGCGGAGCGAAGCAATCCAGAGCGGCTTGTCACACCCTGGATTGCTTCGCTCCGCTCGCAATGACGAGGTGATTGACGGCATGACCACCCCTAATTGGATCGTCATCCCGGCGGAGGCCGGGATCTCGACGGCGCGTCCCAACGCCACGGTGAGATCCCGGCCTTCGCCGGGATGACGGAACGTGGATAGTCAATCTCCAGTGCGCCGCACTTGGCCCCACGCCCTCGCCTGGCTCGCCCTCGCCCTGCTCATCCTGACCACCGCCGCCCACCTCGCCACCAAACCGCCCCCCATGCCCACCTACGCCGCCGTCCGCGCCGACTGGCAGCCCAGCGAAGCCTGGCTCTACGACCGCGACGGCCAGCTCCTCGACAGCGAGCGCGTCAATTTCGAACGCCGCCGTCTCGCGTGGGTACCGCTGAACGCCATCAGCCCCGCCGTCCGCACCGCGGTGGTGCAAAGCGAGGACCGGCGTTTCTGGTCGCACGGCGGGGTCGACTGGCTCGCGGTCGCCAGCGCCGTCCGCGCACGCTGGACCGGAGATCGCTCGCGCGGTGCCTCGACCCTCGCGATGCAGCTCGCTGCGTTCCTCGACCGCAGCCTCGCCCAACCCGGCAAGCGCGACTGGCGCACCAAGCTCCGCCAGATGCGCGCCGCACAAGCACTCGCTTCGCGATGGTCACACGCCGAAATGCTCGAGGCCTATTTCAACCTCGTCCCCCTGCGCGGCGAAGCGCAGGGCATCGGCGCGGGGTCGCGCGCGCTGTTCGGCAAGCGCCCCGCCGACATGACCCGCACCGATGCCGCCTTGTTCGCGGGCCTGCTCCCCAATCCCACCGCCGGCGCCGACGCGCTCGGCCGCCGCGCCTGCCGCGTGGCGCAAACCCGCGACTGCACCGCGATCCGCGCTGCCGCCGCCACCCTCGTCTCGGGCGACCGCGCCGCGCAGCTCGACCCTGCGCTCGCGCCGCATCTCGCGGTCCGCCTGCTCGACAAACCCGGCAAACGCGTCACCACGACGATCGACCGCCGCATCCAGACCGCCGCGATCGTCGCGCTGCGCCGCCAGCTTGCGGGACTCGGCTCGGATCGCGTCCGCGACGGCGCCGTCGTCGTGCTCGACAATGCGACCGGCGAAGTCCTCGCTTACGTCGGCGGCGTCGGGCTCAAATCGACCGCCGCGTCGGTCGATGGTGCCAACGCGCGGCGGCAGGCGGGATCGACGCTCAAGCCGCATCTCTATGCGCAGGTGATCGAGCACGGCTGGCTCACTGCCGCCTCGATCCTCGACGACAGCCCGGTCCAGCTCGACACCGCCTCGGGATTGTACGTGCCCAAAAACTACGACCACAGCTTCAAGGGGCCGGTCAGCGTCCGCCACGCGCTCGCCTCCTCGCTCAACGTCCCCGCGGTCCGCGCGCTCGTCATCGACGACGTCCAGCAGTTCCGCGACCGCCTCTGGGCGCTCGGCTATCACGGCCTCGTCGAGGACGGCGAATACTACGGCTTCAGTCTGGCGCTCGGATCGGCCGAAGTTTCGCTGGTCGAACAAGCCAACGCTTTCAGAATATTCGCAAATTCTGGAAAGTGGTCGCCGGTCACCTTCGACGCTACGCGGCACCTTCGCCAACTTCCACCACGCCAGATCGTCAACCCCGCCGCCGCCTTCATCGTCGGCGACATCCTCGCCGACGCCTCCGCCCGCACCGACGCCTTCGGCGCCGACAGCGCCCTCCGCCTCCCCTTCTGGGCGGCCGCGAAGACCGGCACCTCAAAAGGCATGCGCGACAATTGGTGCATCGGCTACTCGGACCGCTTCACCGTCGCGGTGTGGGTCGGCAATCTTGAGGGCGATTCGATGCGCGCCGTGTCGGGCACCTCGGGCGCCGCACCAATCTGGCGCGACGTGATGCTCGCGCTCCACGCCGGAAGTCCCGGCAAGCCGCCTGCGATGCCCGAAGGCGTCGAGGCGCGCCAGATCGCGCTCCCCGGCACCCGCGAACCGCCGCGCCGCGAATATTTCATGGCCGGCACCGCGCAGACCGAAATGGCGGCAGCGCCGCAAGCCGCGCGCCGCCCGCGCATCACCAGCCCGGTCAGCGGCAGCGTCTATGCGCTCGACCCCGACATCCCGATCGACCGTCAGCGGCTGGCGGTCACGGTCAGCGGCGCTGTGACCGGCTACCGCCTCATCCTCGACAAAAAACCGCTCGGCGATGCCGACGCCGGGCAGCAGATCCTGCCGCGTCCGGGCAGCCATATGCTCGCGCTCGTCGATCCCGGCGGACGGATGATCGACCGGGTGCGCTTCACGGTGCGATAAACCGCCTGTCACAACCCTGAAATTAAGTTGCGCTGACGCGCGAAGCGGCTAGTCTGCGCGGCAGGAGAATGGCGGAAAAGCCGCCGACAAGGGGATCAACATTCATGATATTTGGCCGCGTTAAATCGCTCGACGCCATCTTGGCGACCGCCGAGAAGAAATCGCTTCACCGAACCCTCGGTGCCTTTCAATTGATGCTGTTCGGCATCGGCTGCGTCATCGGCACCGGAATTTTCGTGCTGACCGCCGCCGGGGCGCAAAAGGCCGGGCCGGGATTGATGCTCGCCTTCGCCATTGCCGGGCTGATCTGCATCGTCGCGGCGCTGTGTTATGCCGAAATCGCGTCGATGATCCCCGTCGCGGGCTCCGCTTACACTTATACCTATGCGACCATGGGCGAACTGCTCGCCTGGACGGTCGGCTGGGCGCTGGTGCTCGAATATGCGGTGGCGGCGAGTGCCGTGTCGGTCGGGTGGTCCGGCTATCTGCAGGGCACGATATTGAGTGAGTTTTTCGGGTTCCAGTTACCCGCCTGGCTCAGCGCCGGGCCGCTGGCCCTGGGCGGCGCTCCTGGCGGCCTGATCAACCTTCCGGCGCTGATCATCGCGCTGCTCGTTACCTGGCTGCTGATGATCGGCACGACCGAAAGCGCGCGCGTCAACGCGGTGCTGGTGATGATCAAGGTGTCGGCACTGACCGCCTTCATCATCCTGACCCTGCCGCAGACCGAGATGGACAAGTTCAACCCCTTCCTGCCCGCCGGCATGTTCGGCGGCTTTGGCTCGGGAGTCGGCGCGGTCGGCGCAGCGGCCACAATCTTCTTCGCTTATGTCGGCTTTGACGCGGTCTCGACCGCGGCCGAAGAAACCAAAAATCCGCAGCGCAACGTCCCGATCGGCCTGATCGGATCGCTGCTGTTCTGTACTGTCTTCTATATCCTCGTGGCGGCAGGCGCCGTCGGCACCATCGGCGGCCAGCCGATCATGGGGCCGAACGGCATCCCCTTCCCCACCGGCTCGGAAGAATTGGCGCGCCAGTGCGCGATGCCGCAATATGCCGACATGCTCGTCTGCTCGAACGAAGCGCTCGCGCATGTGCTGCGCCAGATCGGCTTCTCGGGCGTCGGCAACATGCTGGGCATCGCGGCGTTCGTCGCGCTGCCGTCGGTGATCCTGATCCTGCTGTTCGGTCAGACGCGTATCGGCTTCGTGATGAGCCGCGACGGCCTGCTCCCCGAATCGTGGAGCAAGGTGCATCCGAAGTGGAAGACGCCCTATGTCATCACTGCGATCACCGGTGTCGCTGTTGCGATCGCCGCGGCGTTCCTGCCCGTCGGCAAGCTCGCCGACATCGCCAATGCGGGGACGCTCTATGCGTTCATGATGGTCGCGATTTCGGTGATGATCCTGCGCAAAACCGCCCCCGATGCGAAGCGTTCGTTCAAGACGCCGATGCTGTGGCTGATCGGCCCGGCAACGATCGCGGGCTGCATCTTCCTGTTCCTCAACCTGCCGTTCGAAGCGATGATCGTGTTGCCGATCTGGGCAGCGGTCGGATTGCTGCTCTATTTCCTCTATGGGTACCGCACCAGCCACGTCGGCAAAGGCCTGGTCGAAGTGCATGAGGACGATCTGGAACCGCACAGCCCGATCAACTGATCGGCTGCGCTAGCCCAATCAAGAAGGGCCGCCCCGGCATCTGCCGCGGCGGCCCTTTCTCGTTTCGGACTGACCCGCGGGAGGCAGCGGGCTTTTTTGTCAGTACGGCGTTTTGGGCGCCGTCCCCGGCCGGGTGAACAGCTTGCCGCGCTCGGCCCAGAATACCAACGCCAGACCGATCACCGCGCTGATCAGGAAGGCGTATGCGAGCGGCAGGGTCGATCCATCATATTGCTGGCCGATCAGCGCGCCGACGACCGCCGCCAGCAAGGTTTTGGCAAAGCTCTGATAGGAGGATGCGACCCCAGCCATATGGCCGAAATCCTCCATCGCAATCGAACCGAAATTGCTGCCGATGAAACCGATCAGCCCGACGTTGATCATCATCAGCACGGTGAACATCCACAAGGTTTCGACGCCGCTGAGCGCGGCAACGATCTGCGCGATCGAACTCGCCATGAAGGCAAACACCGCGGTCTGCGACACCCGCCGCGCGCCGAATCGCTCGACGATCGCGGCGTTCGAGAAATTGGCGATCGCGATCCCGACCGCGACGCAGGCAAAGATCAGCGGGAACCAGCTCTGCGCACTAAACACCTCGTCGATGATCTGCTCGCTGCTGTTGAGATAGCCGTACAGCGCACCCTGCATCATCCCCGACGCGATCATATAGCCCGCGGCGCGGCGATGCCGCGTCACCGTCGCCCAGCCGCTGACCATCGTCCGCCAGTCGAGCGGGCGAACGTCGGCAGGCTCAAGCGTTTCAGGCAGACGCCGGAGCCAGGCGATCATCACCAGCCCCATCACCGCAAGCACGATGAAGATGGCGCGCCAGCCGGCGAGCGCCGCAACCCCGGCACCGATCGTCGGCGCGATGATCGGCACGATCATGAATACCAGGAAGATCAGCGACAACCGCTTCGCCATCGCGTCGCCGGCGAACAGGTCGCGGATCACCGCAACGACGATCACGCCGAGCGCCGCGCTGACCAGCCCATGGCCGAAACGTAGCGCGAGCAGCATCGGAAAGCTCGTCGCCAACCCGCATCCGATCGAAAACACGACATAGGCGAGCAGCGCGGGGACGAGCACGCCCTTGCGCCCGAACCGGTCGGCGAGCGGGCCATAGATCAGCGAGCCGAAGCCGATGCCCAGCAGATAGAGCGAAATGACATATTGCCGGTCGTTGGCGACAAGGACACCAAGGCCTTTGCCAATCGCAGGCAGCGCGGGCAGCATCGCATCGATGGCGAGCGCGTTGAGCGCCATCACCATCGCCATCATGACCACCATTTCGCGTTCGCCCGGCAGGGTCCGCTTGGGGGTTGAGGCCGGTTTGTGCATCGCAGCAGCCTATGCGCCGATGCCGTTGCTTTGAACACCCCCCAAGGCAAAGAGCATTGCTATGCAACGCAAAAGGGCCGCTCCTCGCGGAACGGCCCTTGATGCATGGATGACGAGGGGCTCAGCCCTGACGCGTGCCGGTCATCGCCATCGATCCGAACGCACCAGCCTTTATCGTGCCAGTCAGCGCGTCGCCGTCGATCGTCGCTTCGCATTCGAGCGTCATCGGCATCGGCACCTTCATGTTCATCGTCCAGGTCAGCTTGTTGCCGTCGACCTTGCCGTTCTCGACGTCGAGCGAGCCCATCGCGCCCGCGTTCTGGCCGCTGAAGCTGTCGCCGTCGCTGGTCACGGTGAACACCGACTTCTGGTCGCCCATCGGCGACTTGGTAATGCAATCATAGCTGCCATCTACGGCCATCGAAGCTCTCCTTACTGAAATCAATGTTAGTTAATTGGAGTCGCTGTTTCGACCGTCAGACCCAATCCGTCAAGCTGCGGTTTGACCACCGCCGCGTCGCCAACGACAACATAGACCAGATCGTCGGTGCTCAGCGCTTTGCGCGCCGCGGCATCGATTTCGGCCGCGGTCATCGCTTCATAGGTGGCGGGCAGCGTTTCGTAATAATTGTCGGGGCGCGAGAATTTGACGATATTGCGCAGCCCGGCGAGCACGTCGGCCGAGGTTTCGAAGCTACCCGGCAATTCGCGGACGCTGCCGTTGATCGTGCGCTCCAGCTCTTCCTTGGTCACCCCCTTGTCGGCGAGGAAGCTCTTGAGGTCTTTCTGCAACTCCTTGATCGAATCGCCGGTGCGATCAGCCTGCACCGGCGCGACCGCGACCCAGCTCAGGCGATCGGTTTCACCCGAAATGCGGCTGCGCACGCCATAGGACCAGCCCTTGGTTTCGCGCAGATTGGTGTTGAAGCGCGACAGGAAATTGCCGCCGAAAATATCGTTCGCCGACCGCAGCACTTCCAGCTCGTCGCCGCCCTTGGCGTCGAGCACCTTGCCCGCGAGGATCACCGACTGCGGCGATTTGGGGCGATCGAAGAACAGGATGCGCGGCTTGGGCGCCGGGATCGCGATGTCAAAATTCTTGACCGGCTTCGCCGTCTTCGGGGCTTTCCACTGGCCCAGCGTCGAATCGAGCTGCTTCTTCACTTCGGCCAGCGTCGTGTCGCCGACCACGAACACGCGCGCGTTGTCGGGACGGATCCACGCGCTGTGGAACGCCGCGAGCTGATCGCGCGTCGCAGCGGTCACCGCCTTGGCATCGCCCAACCCCGAGGGCGGAATGCCATAGGGGTGGTCAGCGCCATAGAGCATCGGCGCCATCAGGCGTCCGGCAATCGCGTTCGGATTGTTGAGTTCGGCCTTCAACCGGTTGAGCTGCTGCGCGCGGACGCGTTCCAACTCCTTGGCATCGAAGGCCGGGTTGCGGATATAGTCGGCGAGCAGCGACAGCGAAGCGCCCAGATTGGGCTTCAGCGCGAACAGGCTGAACACCGTTTCGTCGGCATTGGCAGTCGCATCGATCTGTGCCCCCAGCCGCTCCTTCGCTTCGGCAAAGGCGATCGAGTTGAGGTTGGTCGTGCCTTCGTCCATCAGGCTGAGCATCAGCGATTGGGTGCCGAGCGCGCTGTGCGGATCGGCGGCGTAGCCCGCGTCGAAGCTGACCGCGACATTGACCGTCGGCACCGTCGTGCGGCGCGCGAAGACGACCTCGACACCATTTTTGAGCTTGGTCCGTTCGATCGCCGGGAAATCGAGCGCGGTGAGATCGGCGACCGCGGGCAATTGCGAACGGTCGGCGATCGACGTCGCCGCGCCAATGCCGGTGTCGGGACCAATGTCGCCGAGCGCCACGTTCCAGTAGCGATCGGGCGCGACCGCCTCGGTCAGCTTGCCTGCCGTCACCGCGCCGCCGCGGTTCTCGCCGCCCTCGGTGCGTTCGCCGGGGGTATAGGTCAGCGAAAACGCCGGGCGCGACATCCATTTGCGTGCCACTGCAGTGACCTGTTCGGGGGTCGATTTCGCCATCCGGTCGAGCTCGACCTTGTAATAGCCCGGATCGTTCGAATAGAGCGCCCCCTCGGCCAGCGTCACCGCCTTGCCGCCAAAGCCGCCGACCGATTCGAGCCCCGCAATGGTACCACCGAGATAGCTCGCCGCGGCGCGTTGCAGTTCGTCGGCGGTCGGGCCGGTTGCAAGGAATTTGGCAATTTCTTCGTCGAGCTTCTTGCCGACCGTCGCCACATCGCTGCCCGGCTTCACATCGGCCTGGATGATCAGAATGCCGGCATCCTCAAAGGTCTGGGCAAAGGCGGCGACGCTGACCGCGACGGGGTCGGTGCGGACCATCGCATTGTCGAGCCGCGACGACGACAGGCCGCCGAGGACCGCGGTCGCCATTTGCAGCGGCACACCGTCAGCATCGTTGAGTCCGGGGATCGCCCACATGCGATAGATGCGCGGGGTCGGGATCAGATCCTTGACCTCCTTTGCGAGCGGCGCAGGCAAGGTCGGGACGGTGGTTTGGGGCGCAGTGATCGCGGGACCGCGCGGGATGTCGCCGAACCACTCCTGCACCTTGGCCTTGGCGGTCGCGACATCGACGTCGCCCGCCAGCACCAGCACCGCATTGTTCGGACCGTAATTGTCGCTGAACCATTTCTTGACGTCATCGAGGCTCGCCGAATTGAGATCGGCCATCGAACCAATGGTGCTGTGGTGATAGGGGTGGCCGGTCGGGAAGAGATTTTCGAAAATCTCGTAACGCAGCAGGCCATAGGGGTTGTTGTCACCCTGGCGCTTTTCGTTCTGGACGACGCCGCGCTGGTTATCGAGCTTTTCCTGCGTCACGGCGCCGAGCAGGTGCCCCATGCGGTCGCTTTCGAGGAACAGCGCGCGGTCGAGCGCGCCGGTCGGCACGGTCTCGAAATAATTGGTGCGGTCGACGTTGGTCGTCCCATTGCTGTCGGTCGCGCCAACCTGTTGCAGCGGTTCGAAGAAGTCGCCGGGTGAATTTTCCGAGCCGTTGAACATCAGATGTTCGAACAGATGGGCAAAGCCCGTCTTGCCCTTGGGCTCATGCTTCGACCCGACGCGGTACCACACCGACACCGCGACGACGGGCGCCTTGCGATCCTCGTGGACGATGACGCGCAGGCCATTGTCGAGCGTGAAAGCTTCGTAAGGAATATCAACCGCCTTCACCAGATCGGCGATCGGCGCCGGATCGGCGGCCTTGGCCTTAGCAAGCGCGGGACCGGCGGCGACCAGCGAGGTGGTTACGGCCAAGGCAAGGGCGAAGCGATGGAAACGGGGCATGGACATCCTCTTGGATAACGGACGCAGGCATGATGCGCCTGCGCGCGACCGCGTGCCGGACGGCACTGTGTCAACGGTTTAGGACAGGCTCTGGCGGCTTTCAAGGCCGATAGAAGCGCGCCCCGCTGGCTTTGAGCGCCGCCGGATCGAACAGCACGGGCTTGAGCTGGTGGCGCACGAACAGCGGCGCCTGGTCGTTGTAATGCGGGCTGTCGGGACGCGTCGTCGCCGAGCCGAAGGGCTGAATCGATTCCGAACGCACCCGGCCCGCCGCGTCCCACGTCATGAACATGATAAAGCTGTCGCCATGGCGCACCTTCAGCCGCCCGTCGGGTTCGGCGTCCCATAGCGTCGAGGCGCGCACCGTATCGTTGCCGCCATCGAGCGGCAGGTCGATCCGGGACGCGCCTTCGCCATGGCGCAGCCGCAGGACGGTGCCGAGTTTGGGGTCGAGCCCGCCGAAATGTGTCTGCAAATGCGTCACCGTCTCGGCCAGCACCGTGCGCGGATCGGGTCCGGCGCGGCGCTGGTAATGGCTGCCGTTCGCAGGGCGGAGCACCATCAGCGCCAGCGCATCGCCCTTGCCCTTGCCGTCGAGGTTCCAGTCCCAGCGGCGCAGCAAATTCTGCGCGTCGACCAGCGCCGGATCATCCTTGACATTGAGCGCCAGCAGGCGATCCATCCAAGCCTTGGCGTAGCCCGCTTTGGCATAGGCGGTGTCATATTTGATCACCTTCAGCCGCGCCTCGTCGATCTGACCCGATGCTTCGAACAGGTCGATCAGCCGTGTCGCGCGGTTGGTCATGTCATCCTCGACCCCCAGCAGCGGCGAGAAGGCCGCGGCGTCGAGTTCGTCGCCCGGACCCGCCGCGACCCATGGCGTGTTGTTGGCGTTCATCACATAACCCGAGCGCGGATTGACCAGCGCCGGGGCGCGGTCGAACGGCAGCGTCTGCGTCCACAGCGCCGCCGATGTGTCGCCCGGCAACACCCCGCGCCAGTTGAACCCGTCAGGTCGATCGGGGAACATGGCGTTGTAGAACAACCCGATATTGCCCTTGGCATCGGCGTAGATGAAATTGGTCGCCGGCACGCCCTGCCCCGCCATCGCGGCGCGCCATTCGGCAAAATCCTTCGCCTTGTTCAGCCGGTAATATTGGGTGACCATCGCCGACTGGTCGATCCCGGCATAGCGGATGGCAAAGGCACCCTTCGCATTCTTGACCACCGGACCATGGACCGAGCGATAGATGGTGCGCGGGACCGGCAATACGAACGGGCCGAACTTCACTTTCAGCCAGACGCGCTTTTCCTCAAGCGGGCGCCAGGCACCGTCGTAGCGATATTTCTCGCCACTCTCGTCGAGGGTCAGCTTGTACACGTCGATCAGGTCAGGCCGGTTCACCGTGTTGGTCCAGCCGAGATATTTATTGTGGCCGAGGAAGGGATAGGGCGAGCCGGGGAAGTTGGCGCCCGCGAAATCCCAGCCTTCCTCGCTATGGACGACCAGTTCGTACCAGGCGACGCCGCCGGTCCACGGCTGGTGCGAGTTCGATACGAGCCGGGTGGCGCCGTCGGTCGAGCGTGCGGGCGCAACGGCCATCGCGTTCGATCCGTTGCTCTCAGGGTTGCTGCCCACCGGGGTGTCGGCGCGCGGAACGATCTTGCCCGTCGCGTCGAGCGCCGGGCCGCCCTCGCGGTGCATATCCTTGCCCTCGACCAGCTGACCAAGCACCGAATCGAGCCCGAAGAAAAACGGCGAGCGCAGCACGAACCCCGCCACGACATCCTCGCCGGTCACCGGGAACAGCCCCGACAGTCGCACTTCGCCGGGATGCTTGCCGGCGTAGCGGTTGAGCCCCGCCGCATAGGCCGTGAACAGTGCCTTCACATCGGCAGGCAGCCGCGGCCAATCGCGCACGGTGGTAGCGCGCACATCAAGCAACGCGGCGGCATAATCGATCTTCGCGCCATCCTGCCCCAGCATCGCCCCGGCGCGCCCGCGCGTCATCGCCAGCACTTCCTGCAAGGTCGCGAAATCATCCTCGGCATGCGCGTAGGCGACACCATAGGCAACATCGGCGTCGGTCTTGCCAAAGATATGCGGCACCCCGAATTTGTCGCGCGCGATGCGGACGTCGGTCGGCTTGAACGTCGGCGCCGTCGGCGCTTCGGCGGTCAGCGGCTCCCACAGCGCCAGCGATGCGGCGGTGACGACGAGCAGTAGCAGAAATCCCAGCAAAATCCGTCGCAGCATCTCTGGTCCTCTTCATGCGCCCGATCCGCGCCTGTCTGGCCGCCATGTCGTCCGATGGCAAGCGACTGTCGTTCGTCGAGCCGAATTTGCGATCATGCGCCACTTGGCTATGCAGGGTGCCATAACTTCAAACGGGGAATTTCCATGAATCACAAAAGCCTGCTTCTTGCCGCGTGCCTGTCGTTTGCTGTCGTCTCGCCCGCCTTTGCGCAGACGGTGACCGGGTCGGGCGTCGTTCCGGCGACCGCCGCCAATAGCGCCGAACGCACGATCGGTTTTGCCGCGAGCGCCCCGGCAAACGGCGCGCTCGTCATCGCGATGACCGACGCGACGCTACCGCCGCTCGATGGCGTTTCGCTCAGCGCCGCCGAACGTCAGGCGGTAACGGCAGCGATTGCGGCGGCGACGTTCGACGGCAAGGCAGGATCGACGCTGTCACTGCGCGGGATCGGGGCCTATTCGCGCATCCTGCTCGTCGGGACCGGCACCACCCCGACCTCACTCGCCCTCGCCGAAGCGGGCGGCAAGGCGGCGCAGGAACTGAAAAGTGAAGCGCAGCCGGTGACAATCGCGGGCGCCTTCGGCGACGCGTCAGCCGCCGACGTCGCTTATGGCTTCGCGCTCGGCCAGTATCGCTTCGACCGGTACAAAACCGTCGAGAAAAAGGCACCGCCGAGCGGCGCTGTTACCGTCGTCGGCGCCAATCCGGCGGCAGCGGAAGCGGCGTTCAATGATCGCTGGAAACATCTGGTCGATGGCGTCCGCTTGTCACGCGACCTCGCCAACGAACCTGCGAACGTCATCTACCCCGAAAGCTTCGTCGCCCGGGTTCGCGAAGCCTTTTCGGGCACCGCCGGGGTCAGCATCGAAGTGCTCGACGAAGCCGCGATGCGTAAGCTCGGGATGGGCACGCTCGTCGGCGTCGGTCAGGGCAGCCCGCGCGGATCGCGGCTGATGCTCGTGCGCTATCGCGGTGCGAACGCTGCCGCAGCGCCGATGGCGTTCGTCGGCAAGGGCATCACCTTCGATTCGGGCGGCATTTCGCTGAAACCCGGCGCGGGCATGTGGGACATGAAAGGCGACATGTCGGGTGCCGCCTCGGTCATGGGCGCCGTCCTCTCGCTCGCCAAATCCCGCGCCTCGGCGCATGTCGTCGGGGTCGCGGCACTCGCCGAGAATATGCCCGATGGCAACGCCCAGCGCCCCGGCGACGTCACCCGCACGATGTCGGGCAAGACGATCGAAATGCTCAACAGCGACGCCGAAGGTCGCCTCGTTCTCGCCGATGCCAACGAATATGTCGCGCAGGCCTATAAACCGCGCGCGATCGTCAATATCGCGACGCTGACCGGCGCCATCGTCGGCGCGCTCGACGATCAATATGCCGGGCTGTTCGCGCGCGATGAGACGCTGGCCACCAACCTCCTCGCCGCGGGGAAAGTCAGCGGCGAGGAATTATGGCGGATGCCGCTCCACAAAAATTACGCCGAAAAGATCAAGTCGGACATCGCCGACATCCGCAATATCGCCCCCAGTCAGGGACCGGGTGCCAGCATCGGCGCGCATGTCATCGGCTATTTCGTCGATGAAGCGACCCCCTGGGCGCACCTGGACATCGCCGGGGTAAACCAGGCGGACAAGGCGTCGTCGCTCGTCCCGAAGGGGATGACAGGCTTTGGTGTGCGGTTGCTCGATCAACTGGCGCGCAGCGGGGAATAGCGATCTCGAATCCCGTTCGTGTCGAGCGAAGTGGAGACACGCTGAGGGCGCGCGCGTCCGATGGGCATCTCGACGTCGCTCGATGCGAACGGGAATCGGTAACATCCCCTTGTGTTGCCAAATAGCAACACTATCTTGCGAGACAAGAAAGGGGCTTATTTCCCATGAACCTCGAAAAATTTACCGACCGCGCCAAGGGCTTCCTGCAAGCCGCGCAGACGATCGCGATCCGCATGAACCATCAGCGGATTTCGCCCGAGCATATCGCGAAAGCCCTGCTCGAAGACAGCGAAGGCATGGCCGCGGGGCTGATCGCCAAGAGCGGCGGCGATGCCGCGCGCGCGGTCGCGGGTATCGACGCGCTGCTCGCCAAAGTTCCCGCGGTGTCGGGATCGGGCGCGCAGGCGACCCCCGGCCTCGACAATGACGCGGTGCGCCTGCTCGACCAGGCCGAACAGGTCGCGACCAAGGCGGGCGACGGCTATGTCACCGTCGAGCGGCTGTTGCTGGCGATGGTGCTGTCGGCCGCGACCCCCGTCGGCAAGGCGTTTGCCGACGCGGGACTCAAGGCCGATGCGCTGAACAGCGCGATCAACGACCTGCGCGGTGGCCGCGCCGCCGACACCGCAACCTCCGAAGACCGCTACGAAGCGCTCAAGAAATTCGCCCGCGACCTCACCGAAGTCGCGCGCGAGGGTAAGCTCGACCCGGTGATTGGACGCGACGAAGAAATCCGCCGCACCATCCAGATCCTCGCGCGCCGCACCAAGAATAATCCGGTGTTGATTGGCGAACCCGGCGTCGGCAAGACCGCGATCGCCGAAGGACTCGCGCTGCGCATCGTCAATGGCGACGTCCCCGACAGCTTGAAGGATCGCCGCCTGCTGTCGCTCGACATGGGGTCGCTGATCGCGGGCGCCAAGTATCGCGGCGAGTTCGAAGAGCGGCTGAAGGGCGTGCTCGACGATGTCAAAGCCGCCGAGGGCGAGATCATCCTGTTCATCGACGAGATGCACACGCTGGTCGGCGCGGGCAAGGGCGAGGGGGCGATGGACGCCTCGAACCTGCTCAAACCCGCGCTCGCGCGCGGCGAGCTCCATTGCATCGGTGCGACAACGCTCGACGAATATCGCAAACATGTCGAAAAAGACCCCGCGCTTCAGCGGCGTTTCCAGCCGGTGTTCGTCGGCGAGCCAACGGTCGAGGATTCAATCTCGATCCTGCGCGGGCTCAAGGAAAAATACGAGCTGCACCACGGGGTGCGGATCACCGACGGCGCAATCGTCGCTGCCGCGACCTTGTCAAACCGCTATATTTCCGACCGTTTCCTGCCCGACAAGGCAATCGACCTGATGGACGAGGCTGCGAGCCGCATCCGCATGGAGGTCGAGTCGAAGCCCGAAGAGATCGAAACGCTCGACCGACGGATCATCCAGATGAAGATCGAGGAATCGGCGCTGAGCAAGGAAACCGACGCCGCGTCGAAAGACCGGCTGGCGACCCTGCGCGCCGAGCTTGCCAACCTTGAGCAACAGTCGGCCGAAGTGACCCAGAAATGGCAGGCCGAGAAGGACAAGATCCACGCCGAGGCGAAGATCAAGGAAGAGCTCGATGCCGCGCGCTCGGCACTCGAGCAGGCGCAGCGCGCCGGCGATCTCGCGAAAGCGGGCGAGCTGAGCTACGGCACCATCCCCGGCCTCGAAAAACAGCTCGCCGACGCCGAGGCCGCGGCGGGCAATGCGATGCTGCGCGAAGAGGTCACCGCCGACGACATCGCCGCGGTGGTCAGCAAATGGACTGGCATCCCGGTCGACCGCATGCTCGCGGGCGAACGCGAGAAATTGCTCGCGATGGAAAGCACGATCGCTCGCCAAGTGATCGGCCAGGACCATGCCGTGCATGCGGTCTCGACCGCGGTGCGCCGTTCGCGCGCGGGCTTGCAGGATCCCAACCGTCCGCTCGGCAGCTTCCTCTTCCTCGGCCCCACCGGGGTCGGCAAGACCGAGCTGACCAAAGCGCTCGCGCGATTCCTGTTCGACGACGACAATGCGATGGTCCGCATCGACATGTCTGAATTCATGGAAAAGCACAGCGTCGCCCGGCTCGTCGGCGCGCCTCCGGGCTATGTCGGTTACGAGGAGGGCGGCACGCTGACCGAAGCCGTCCGCCGCCGCCCCTATCAGGTGGTGCTGTTCGACGAGGTCGAAAAGGCGCATCCCGACGTGTTCAACATCCTGCTCCAGGTGCTCGACGACGGCCGCCTGACCGACGGACAGGGCCGCACCGTCGACTTCACCAACACATTGATCATCCTCACGTCGAACCTTGGCAGCCAGGCGATCGCGGCGCTGCCCGACGAAGCACCGGTCGAACAGGCCGAACCCGCGGTGATGGAGGTCGTGCGCGCGCATTTCCGCCCCGAATTCCTCAACCGGCTCGACGAGATCGTCCTCTTCAACCGCCTCGCTCAGCAGCATATGGGGGGGATCGTCGATATTCAGGTCGCGCGGGTGCAGAAATTGCTGACCGACCGCAAGGTTACGCTGGAGCTGACCGATGCCGCGCGCGCGTGGCTTGGCCGCGTCGGCTATGATCCGGTCTATGGCGCCCGCCCGCTGAAGCGCGCGGTGCAGAAATATCTGCAGGATCCGCTTGCCGATCTGATCCTGAAAGGCGAAGTGAAGGACGGATCGACGATCGAGGTCGACGAAGGCGACGGCGCATTGAAACTGACGCCGACATAAGGGCGGTTAGGGAGCAGTGGGCGTGAGCGAAGAGTGGGCGCGGCTCGATGCCGCGGCGGGGCGGAGCATCGGAGAGGGGCGCCACGCCGACGCCGCGGCGCTGCTGCGACAGGCGCTCGCGCTCCGGCCCGATCACGCCGATGGCTGGTTTAACCTCGGCTATGCGCTTCGCCAGACACGCGCCTATCCCGACGCGCTCGAAGCTTATGCCGCGGCGCTGCGCTGCAACATCGGCGGCGCTGAGGCGGTGCATGTCAACCGAGCCGCGATCCTCTCCGAATATATGGAACGCACCGACGAAGCCGAAGCCGAATTGCGCGCCGCGCTCGCGATAAATCCGGCATTCCTGCCGGCCTGGCTCAACCTCGGCGGCCTGATGGAAGATCTCGGCAATGCCGAAGCGGCGACCGATGCTTATAGTCACGCACTGCGCCTCGCGCCCGGCAATGGCCGCGCCCGCGCACGGCTGGCGGCGATCCGTGTCCACGGGGACGACGCCGCGGCCGCGATCCGCGATCTCGATCAACGGCTGCAGACGGGCGCCGACAGCCAGGACGACGCCGCCGAACTCTACTTTGCCTTGGGCAACGCCCTCGATGCGGCAGGACGCTACCCCGAAGCCTTTGCGGCGATCACGCAGGCGAACCGGATCAACGCGGCACTGCGGCCGTCGTCGCGCCGCTACAACCGTGACACGCTGACGCGCCTCGTCGACGACCTGATCGCGGCATTTCCGACGCGCCCGCAAGGGCCGCCAGCGGCCGACGGGCCGGAAATGTTGTTCATCTGTGGCATGTTCCGGTCGGGTTCGACGGTGATCGAACAATTGCTCGGGCGTCATCCGCTCGTCCAGATCGGCGGCGAGCTTGAGCTGATCCCGGCGCTGGTTCACGAACGGCTGACGCCCTACCCCGCGGCGCTGGACGCCCTGGACGCGGACACCCGGCGCGATCTGCGCGACGCCTATTTACAATCGGTCGCGGGCAATTTTCCCGACGCCCGCTATGTCACGGACAAACGGCCTGATAATTTCCTGCATATCGGGTTGATCAAGACGCTGTTTCCCGACGCACGCATTCTTTGCACCGAGCGCGCGGCGCTCGATAACATCCTGTCGATCTATTTCCTGAACTTTGCCGACACAATCAACTACAGCGACCGGCTGGAGGATGCCGTGCATTATTTCGGCCAGCATCGCCGATTGATGGCGCATTGGCGGGCAATTTTTGGCGACGACATTGTCACGGTTTCTTACGACCAGCTTGTCCAAGCCCCTGATCAGGTGCTTGCGGCAACATGGCGCGCGCTTGGTTTGCCGCAGACCGACCCCGATGCACCCCAGACCAAGGCCGCGCCGGTCATCCGCACCCCCAGTAATTGGAAAGCGCGAGCGGCGCTCCACACGCAATCGTCGGGGCGGTGGCAAAATTATGCCGCCGAGCTGGCGCCCGTCATCGCGGCGCTGGACCGGCTTTAGGATCCTGCCA
>Ga0265296_1002047_pt1 | contig 21219 bp, 21 predicted proteins | sample MunlanPumphouse1_FD_189073 | JGI IMG/M metagenome (GOLD analysis project Ga0265296, IMG submission 189073) | Groundwater microbial communities from a municipal landfill in Southern Ontario, Canada - Pumphouse #1 | ecosystem: Environmental > Aquatic > Deep subsurface > Groundwater | place... | reverse complement strand
GAAAAATATCACAAAATACATGGGCCCGCTGAGATTCGAACTCAGGACCTCCGCCGTGTGAAGGCGACGTCATAGCCAACTAGACCACGAGCCCGATGCATCGACCGGGAATTGAACCCGGGCTATAAGCTTGGAAGGCTTAAGTCATACCACTAGACCATCGATGCACTGTGCTCTACAATTTTGGCGGGGAGCTGTATTAATAATTGTTACTGGATTTTCTGCGGATACAATACCTTTGAGATCAATTCCCTGTTAGTGTAGTGCACGCATACTAACTTTTTTCAACGGTACTATATCCGTAAACAATCCATGCAATAAATGTTTGAAAAAAGGTGATTACTTTTTGGCAGGATGGTAGAATGGTAAACGTTCAGGCAGTACCGCCGCGCCAATAGCAAGCACCGGTCCTATGATCAGCCCTGCCCAGAATACCAGTCCAAGTATCCCTATCATAACAAGAAATGCCCGGTTCTGCATAGTTCCTATGGAAGATGAACGTCCCATGCGCAGCGCCCAGATGCCCAGCGCCATAGGAATAATCGCAAAGACAAGAGTCAGAGCAACCGATGAAGATGGTCCGGTAACCGCCATTGCCCGCACCATCTGCATCAGCGTCATCGCCGCACTCCCAAGGTAGCATAAGCCGGCAATAGTTGCAAGCCAGCAGGAATAAGAGAGGTGCGAACCCCTACGTTTCTCGCGCCGGGCGATCACGACAAACCCAAGAACCACGACCGCAAGAAATGGCGTAAGAAGCGTTATGATCGATTGCCCCTCCCAGAGATGCGTGGATATCACATTGAGAGGAACGAGCACCCATTCAGATGGAGTGAACTCTTCTTCATATCCTACTGCAATGCTGTACCGGGTTTCATTTGCCGGGCTGACAACCGCCAGATACCAGACACCCGGTGCTGTGATCTCCTTTGAGTAGGATGCAACCTCAAAGACCGCTGCCGGACTGAAGGGCTCGTACTCTGCTTTATGAGGCGTTTTTCCCCGTATGATCTCGGCACTATACCCTTGCGGGACATTGACTTGTTTTGGGAGGCCTTCAAAGGATAAGGTAGTCCCCGGGCCCATCACGATCATATCCGGGACGGATGCATTGTACCCGGGAGTCATAAGCGAGAGAACGAGACGATCGCCTGGGGACATGCGCATCTGGTACCAGGCCACCTCCCCCGCTTCATGCAAGTCTCCGTATATCACGTAAGATTTTGTTGGTTTTTCCACGGGATGCGCAGTACTGATATCGTAATTCCCGTCAGCGCTGACCGGCACATGAGCATTCACGGGAAATCCAAGACAGAGGATCAGCACGAGCAATACGGATAGCTGCCATCGCAGATTCATTGCATCAGCATCGTCTGTGACATTATATTATTTCTTGCAAACCCTGAGCGGTAATGAAAAGAGCGAGTAATGGGCAGTGGATTTTCTGTCATTATGGTTTCAGGTCTAAAAAATCAGAGGTACTCGTCGTGCCTGTGCAAAATAGGAGTGTCCTTCATCGAGTGTTTGATCTCCCTGGCCCGGTCAAAGTAGAATTTGGACACCTCGTCTTTTCCTATCTCTTTGTGGCAGATTCCCAAGTGGTTCCAAGCCTCTGCATTATAGGGCAAAATGTTTACTACCATCCTGAAAGTCTGGATCGCAGACTCAAGATACTTGTTGTCCATATTCAGCACGCCAATTAATTCGAGCGTCTCTCCGAGGTTGAAGAGAAACTCGGTGTTGTCCGGTACAAGTTCGACTGCCCGCAGGTGTGATTTGAGCGCTGATGTGTAATCCCCTGTTTCACGGTAACAGATGCCGCGATCGTTCCAGGCATACGGGAGTTTTTCATCGATTGCCAGCGCCTGATCAAAGGCTGCGATCGCTTCAGTAAATTTCTTCTCCCGCACATACAGGCGGACTCCCTCTTTATAGTGGGTGAGGGCCCTGCCCAGCATCTTCTTGAGTGATCCATCCACCGGTGGCAGGATTACAGGAGTCTCATCACTCTGGGGCTGTCCGGATTCATCAGCCGGCGCTGAACGAATGGTGACATCTTCAAATGTTGCAGTGACATCGCGCACCGTACTAATAGCAGCAATGAATTCTCCGCGACCGTCATAGATGGGTTTTGCCTTTGCCCAGATGGTCCAGCCACTCCCGTTCTTTTTCTGTCCCCGTGTCACTGCAATGATCATCCCTTTTGGGACCCGGCTGACGAGCATATATCCTGACCGTTTGATCTCATCATCCGGTTCAAAGAGAAGATCCACCAGCATTTTTTTCCGTACACCAAAGAACGGCTCTGCATACGCGAGATCACCCTTGCCTATTATGAGGCTTGCGGGAACCCCGGTGAGTTGTTCCATGGAATCGTTCCAGGCCATCACTTTTCCTTCAAGGTCGATGGCAAAGCTGGGATCCGATGAAAAGTTGATAATATCAGAAATGACCCGCTGGGTTGTTCCCAGTGATCGCCCGATATAGTTCTGCTCAACAGCCTGCTTTACCATAGCAACCAGTTCGCGGAACTGCATCCGCGGTGATTCTCCTTTTTTTAAGAAAAAGGTTGCACCATTGTTCAGTGCGTCAATGGCTGCCTGTTCATGCCCAACTGCGGTGAAGATGATAATCGGTGTTGCATTGCCTTTCGAGCGGAGGATTTTTAAAAATTCGATGCCGTTGATCTCGGGCATTAGGTAATCAACGATGATAGCATCAAATGTTTTACCCTGCAGGATAGTGAGGGCCTCTTGTGCAGACAATGCAGTCTGAACAGTCATCTCATTAGTCTGTTCTGAGACGATCTTGATAATTTCCAACAGATTGGATTCATCATCTACGAGAAGCACCGAGAGCAATTAAAAAACCCTCTCCACATGATCAAAATAAGTCCCTGATGGTATAAATTAAATCGTTCTCTCATAGTTTAAGACAGAATTGGCAGAAATTCCCGGTAATCAAAAGAAAAAGGAAAACAACAAGGAAATGAATGGGGGGTTTAGTATCCCCGCATCTCGGCTTCAACGTTTTCGAGATTGGCAATCCGCTTCTCGAGTGGCGGGTGCGTGGATAAGAGTTCCATGAAGGATTTACCAGAAATGGCGGGGATGATGAAGAATGCATTTGCCGCCTCAACCTTTGCCTTGTATTCCGGTGGGACTGCGTCCATCCTGCCACTGATCTTGTTGAGCGCTGAGATGAGTGCCCGGGGATTTCTCGTAATGAGCGCGCTGCCGCGATCTGCTGCGAACTCGCGGTATCTTGAGAGAGCGAGAATGAGCAATGTACTGATCGCATAGACAATAACCGACACGATCATTACGATGATCCAACTGCCTCCTTCGCGATCGCGTCCTCCGAACATTGCGGAAAAGAAGAAGCTCTGCATGAGCATCGAAGCGATCATCGCAATAAAACTGGCCAGTGTCATGGTCAGGATATCCCGGTTCTTTACATGCGCAAGTTCGTGTGCAAGTACCGCTTCTAGTTCATCACGGGAGAGCAGCCGCATGATCGAATCCGTACAGGCAACTACTGCATGTGTCGGGCTTCTGCCAGTGGCAAATGCGTTTGGCACAGGACTCTGCATAATTGCAATCTTTGGTTTGGGGAGATCTGCTTCTTTGCAGAGTTTTTCTACGGTCCTGTGAAGTTCAGGATATTCATCCTCTTCAATGATACGTGCCCCGGTTGACCAGAGCACCATTTTATCAGAGAAGAAGTATTGGACTGATCCCATACCAACTGCCAAGATGACAAATAACCAGATGCTGGCACTTGGGAATATGAACAGGAGCACCGCCATGAACACTATGTATAGCAATAATAATAGCAGGCCTGTCAGCCAGACCCGTGAGGTAAGACCCCAGTCACGTTTCCATTCCATAATTAGTACATTTTCGATGGGGGCACTCTTAAAGTATTCGACCGTTGCAAAAAACCGGCTCGAAACTGAACAGTTTTCTGGGAATCCTGATAATTGTGGAGTAGTGCTAAAGAACGTGACTAATAAAATATTGTTGCCTGATAAAACGACCTTACTTACGAAAAACCAATCACACAAGCTTATATTTTGTAACATCTGAAAGGTATGTATGGCGGAAGTCGATCCCGAAGCGCTAGCTGATGTGGCATATGGCATCTTCGAGCACCTCCTGAACAGGGGCCTCCAGGCACAGGGTAAATATCTTTATGCACTTGTCGAAGGGGGTATTGACTTCAAACCGGATCTTGCGGCAATTTTTCAGAAATTTTCAGAGGAATATCCGCTACTGGCTGAGGCAATGCTTTCCCATTTTTCAAACCTTGATACTATATACCAGATGCTCTGTGACGGTGAAGGAGTGGTCCCCACAAAAACTTCGCAGATGTACTGGATTGTTCAGGATGCACCCGGGAGTGCACCCGAAGCGATCGAGGATGAGAATGCAGGCAAATGGTTGATCTTCCAGGATCCGGATGCTGTAGACGCTGTCTGGAAAAAAGTGCGCGATGCAACGGTGGCGCTCGAACTGGGGATTTCGGCAAAAGTAAGCACGGCAAAACCCAACCCGGATTCACGCGACAATCGCAAGGTAGTCTACGTATATACAAAGGATTGGGCTGATGAAGCGGATGTTCTGCGGGTTCGTGAGAAACTGCGCGAGCTGGGGTTTGTTGACCGGATTGGTTACAAGCGCAATATTGAGACCTTTGCTGGTGAATATGCCAAGAAAGGAAAACGGGTCACGTATTACACCGCATAATCGTTCCTTGAAAAATACACGGGGTATGTCCATCAAACGTGTATGAAAGTCATGGTGACTTTTACTTCCGTTTTTTAAAAATTCTGTTTTCGTTGGAAAACCAAAAAAGAGAGAAAAAAATAGTGAATATATCAATTACGCTTTTCGCTCTTTGTTCTTGGGGCGCAAGTTCGTGTAACCGCATTTGCGGCAGCTGGTTGCGCGAATTGCATTGCGGGCGTTGCAATGCATACATATCTTTACGTTGAGTAACCGTGCTTCGGCTTCAGGGAATTTTGCCATTGAAATACACTCCTGTATGCCCTTATAACAAAGCTGTAAGACATATTAACCATTTGCGTTATCGGCTGCCGGATTGAATTTTCCAAGATACCAGTCACGGAATTCTGCCAGGGCAAGAGCGCGGTGCGACATAATGCTCTTTTCCTCAAGGGACATTTCTGCGAGAGTTCTCCCGTTTATATCAACAATCGGATCGTAACCAAACCCGTTATTGCCCCGCGGAGAGGTTGTGACATTGCCACGTATTGTTCCCGTAAATACCTGAATACCGGATTCATCTGCAAATGCGATAGCAGTGGTGAAGTTAGCCCCCCGGTTTTTCACACCCTCCATGAGTTTTAAGATACCGGTATTACTAATCGTGTGCAGGACATATGCGGCGTATGGCCCAGGAAAACCGTTCAGTGCATCGATGGAAAAACCGGTATCGTCCACAATAAGTGGCGTGTGGAGACGATCATAGGCATACAGCGCTTTACCTCTCGCAATCTCACCCACATCATCGGAGCGGTGTTCCGGGATATCGAGTGACATGTGCGTTACGTCAATAGTTCCGCCAAAAAAAGCAGCAACCTCCACTGCCTTGTTCGCATTACTGGTGACTATCGTCAGTTTCACAGGTATCTTCCCCTCAGTTCGATCTCATGTTCGCGATAGATGACATCCCCCGCACCATCGAAAGTTTCTGTATATCCTGCTATGAATGCTTCTTTGAGTACATCGGCAAGGTCTGGTGCTGTGCTCTCTAGTGTCTGGAACAGCACATGAATATCCACGCCCCGTTGCTCAATCTCGGTAGTTGCCTGTGCCAGACCGAAATCGATCAGTACACATTTTCCATCGCTTTTTCGCAGGATCATGTTGCTTGTCGTGAGGTCACCATGCATAATACCCGCTTTGTGGAGTTTCCCGATCATCCTGCCGGCTTCCAGGACCGTGGATTCATGCAGCGCGTGAGTGAGCAGTGTTCCCGGTATTTCTTCCATTACGATAGTGTCCGCAGTGATGTCACTCATAATGGGTGTGGGTACGCCACCCTTACGGGCTGCGTGGATGATTCGTGCTTCCGCTCGTGTTCTTTCCGCGATAAGCCGCTTATCGAGTGCTGCTTCCCGGTAGCGTTTCGAGACCCTCTTTTTTTCTGCAAAACCCTCATGGAATGTGATGATGGCTTCCGCTCCCCGTTTCTGTGTGCTGTTTCCTGACGGAACCTGAACGGGTGCAGAAGAGGTTTCATGTTTCCACGTCACTGCCACCTCATCCGAGCGGAAGGAGGGGTTGATCTGGGACGTTTCAATGGGGAGTGACAATCCGCTTTCAAGCATCAGTTTACCGGTATAAGCGATCATCGCGCCATTGTCCCCGAGATATTTCTGCTCGGGAACGAAGAATTGCGCTCCGCGGTCCTCGCACATTATCCGGAGCATTTCCTGAAGGCGCTTGTTTGCCCCGACACCCCCGACAAGAAGGACTTCCTGTTTCCCGGCAAGCGACATCGCCCGTTCGGTTACTTCCACGCACATCGCAAACGCAGTCTCTTGCAGGCTGTAACAGACATCCGGCATAGGTGCCTTACAGTCTTTTGCTGCAGAGACAAGGCCGGAGAATGCAAGATCCATTCCCTTCACCGTGTACGGGAGTTCAATATACTGCCCCTGTTTCCCCTGGGCTTCGATGATAGGGCCGCCGGGATGCGGAAGGTTTTTTGAACGGGCAAATTTATCCAGAGCATTGCCAATTCCAATGTCGAGCGTCTCTCCGAAAATACGATATCTGCCATTGAGATAGCCTATCACCTGGGTATTTGCCCCGCTTGCGTACAATACGATCGGATCGCGACAGCCAGTAGCAAAACACCCGATCTCGACGTGGGCAACGCAGTGATTGACTCCAATCAGGGGAACATCAAGAGCAAGCGAAAGGGAACGGGCTGCTGTTGCCACCGTCCTCAGGCAGGGGCCGAGGCCCGGCCCTTGGGAAAAAGCAATACCGGTAATTTTATCAGGCTCGGTGAGCACCGAACTGATAAGCTCTTTCATCACCGACGCGTGATGCTGGGCTGCTTCCCGGGGGTGAATACCTCCCTGTGCCGGGCTATAAGGTCGGGAAACCAGCGCAATAAGATCGCAATCAAAAAGAGCGGCACTGAGGTTCCAGGCTGTCCCCTCAATACCGAGTATCTGCCCAAAAACAGGCATTGGTGCTTATTTTCTGAATTCAGTATATCCGCACTTACCGCAGGTAACACGATCCTTGTGGTCCGCCATCATGATACCGGGTCCGCAGCGCGGGCAGTATTTTTTTGCGGTGGTGATCTTTTCACCTTCAACCTTGAAGTGTGCACCCCTCTGGGGTCCTTTGGCTTTTGCTCCTTTCTTTGGTGCTGCCATTGTTATGCCTCTTCCTTAGGCTTTGGCATACCGCGCGCTGCAAGGTGTGGCCGCTCGGTCTTGTTCCTGACCTCTTCGGTCTCGTAGATGCGGGCTGAACCGCTGATTTCAGTTTTACCGAAGCTGCTGTGCAGCGTGTCAAGGGTGACCTGGTGCTCTTTTATGTTGAGCAGTGCGCAGAGTTTTCCGATGATTTGCATGCGGGATGGCGTCGCTCCATCGTATTTGAGGGTAAACTGAACCTCTCTTCTGGATAAAAGCTCATTTCTTTTATCATTGGTGATCTCAAAGTCCATCGATATCCTGTAATTATTGGAAACCGGTTTATTTAAACTATGACCTTCTCTGGAGAAACAAAAATCTCCCGAAGAAGCGAAACCGGAAATGAAAAGTGCCCGCGTTGCGGTTTAAAATAATAATCTATGCATCGGAGTGTATAAAATGGTCAAAGAGATGCTGTGCCATCTGTTGTGCTTCACGGTTCACCGTGCGCATAACAACTCCCTTGTGCGGCTGGCCGTAAAGTACGATTGCCCCGATAGGAGCTGCGAGGATGAGCGGAATAACTGCGAGATCCTCTTCGCCATCCACATTGATTGTTACCGGGGGATGTAAAACCGCATACGCAAGTGCGCGGACCAACTCATCGGTCAGGGTACCGGCAGGATTTTTTACGTTGATACACTCTCCCCTATGTGACGGCATATGGCTGCACGGGGATCTCATGGTATGCCCATCGATCACGGCAATTGCGGGAGTGATCCCGTTTTTATGAAGATTGTGAGTGACGACATCTCCTACAGCATATACGGTGCCATGGGAGATGAGAGGAATGATCTCCTCAATACTCTGGTGTAATTCCCCGAATGGTTCCTTGAAGAGTCCCCTGTGCTCTTCGGGAAGGGTGAGCATCAACGAACCTTCAGTGCGTAGCGGCCCGGAAGTTTAATGCCCATCCGTTTTGCCACTTCGGAAGTTTCCGGATCAATGATGACGAGGTAACCGGACCAGTCCTCGCTTAAGTTAGTGGTACCGCAGATGACACAGTTCTCTCCGTCAACTACACGGTGACAGTCGCGGCAGACCTTTCCCTGCTTCTTCTTATTCGCCGGAGGCATGCTCCTTCCTCTTGCCCTTTGGTTTCACCGGGGTATCTTTTGCAGCACCATCCGGGTTATTGGCTTTCTCTTTCTCCTTGTTCATCTCTTCTTCAAGCCAGAGTGCGGTACCAAGTCCTGCCTGTCGCATGGTCAGTCCGATCTTGCTATCACGGGGTTCCCGTTCGTTTAACGAGAGTGTCACTACGCGGACGCGGACGACGTCGCCCACACCGATAAATCTCTTTGATTCCTGGCAGATCAGCCGGGCGTTCTTCTCATCGTAGTTGATGTACTCGTCTGATATCTGGCTCACGTGAAGCATAGCGTCGATGGGGCCAAGGCTCACAAATGCGCCGAAGCTTGTAGTTTCGACAACGAGTCCTTCGATGACTTCCTGTAAACCGAGCCTGAGTACCATTGCCTCGAACTTCACATCATAATAGACGCCACCGTCACCAGCAACGAGTTCTCCCTCTCCGACATCCTGTACTTTTGTTACGCAGATAAAGATCCCGATCTCTTTATCGATGCTGCCTTCCAGCTGCTCCTGCAGAACCTCAAGGATGACTTTTTCGAGTTTCTCGCCCAGCCTCTGGGGGGGCACCCGCACCTTATCCTCAAGCATCAATTTGTGATACATTTTTTTACCTCCGTAAAATCTCCAGTTTTTTCTGATTCCTTAATGAAATTACACCGTTACCCTGTGCAAACAGCGCATCTCTCACGCGCCGATCATTGGTGACTACCAGACACTTGTTTTGGGCTGCATATTCGATCACCTGTGCATCGACCGATTCTGCTTTCAGATCTGCGTTATGGGCAATAGTGCATTTTTCAGCAAGCGTGAGGGCACAGCGTGCAGCTGCACCATCCCGGCCTTTTGCACGGGTTAGTCCGTTTAACTCCTTTATTACCCCGGGGAGTACAACCGGGTCAAATGCCCCGATGAGCATTCGAAGCTCATCGAAGAGATCGATCTGGAACTGCGCCGGCATCATGAGGGCGTTAGCGTCCAGAAGGACCATTACTCGCCCAGCACACCCATCCCGATTAACCGCCAGCGTGCTCCCACCTGCCGGCTGATAGCGATCCTCGAACCTATTTCTGCACATACGGGTCGCTTCAGCGCAATCTCTACGTGATCTTTCTTTGTATTACTTACAACCCCGACGGTCACTGCTGTACCGACAGAGAGCATCAGTGGCTCACTGTGCTTGAGCGGTTCGATGATGAGCTCGCTTGTAGCACCTACAACCCGCTCCATCAGAGTTACACTGCACCGGATCTTTTCCCAGACGGGAGGAAGTTTCCCCTCATGTCCAAGCACCTGGCCGGCAAGCGCATCGCTTTTGGTCAGTGCCGGATCGAGTTTTGTGCCCACCCCGAGGAGTCCCCCGGGTGTTGCTGCTTCCACATGACTGGAACCTGCATTGATCGTGGTGATTGTTGTCGTTATGGGAATCCATTTGATCTTGTTCTCGACCTGAACCTGTCTGCCCGGGCGGATCTCTATCTTCTCATCTGCGTGGAGGATGCCCCGTATAAGAGATCCCCCGACAACACCACCTTTCACATCTTTCCAATTGCAGCCGGGTTTATTGACATCAAATGACCGTGCGATCAACATTAAGGGTTCTGCATCCGGATCCCGCACCGGTTCAGGAATTGTGCCGTCAAGAGCCTGCACGAGTGCCCCCATATTGATCCCCTTCTGAGATGATACTGGTACGATGGGTGCATTTTCTGCGATGGTGCCCTTGACAAAAGCCTTGATCTCCTGGTAGTTATCGATTGCTTCTTTCTGGCTTACCACATCGATCTTGCTCTGGACGATCACGATATTTTTGATACCGACGAGCTCCAGTGCCATTAAATGTTCTTTTGTCTGTGGCTGCGGGCATTTTTCACTAGCCGCAATCACCAGCATCGCCCCATCCATCAGTGCAGAACCGGACAACATTGTCGCCATGAGTGTCTCGTGCCCGGGTGCATCAACAAATGATATGGAACGGAAGGGTACCCCAGTACCACCACATGCAGGGCATTCGAGATGTGTGGAGAAGGCCCCTGCCCCTTCACATTTGTCGCACCGGTAAAATGTCGCGTCAGCATAACCGAGTCGGATTGAGATACCCCGCTTCACCTCCTCGCTGTGCCGGTCTGTCCATGTACCGGTAAGCGCATTGACGAGCGTGGTTTTGCCATGGTCGACATGACCCACAACTCCTATATTGACACTGGGAACTGTCACGTCATGCAAATGAAATCGAACCTCCTTACGCCATAAAAGATTGTCAAGTTAACCACCTTATTACGATTGATTAATTATGCGCCGCATGAGATACCGAAGTGATGTCAGATCCCACAAAGTATAGACGCATAGCTGATCATCATATAGAGCGCCTGATACATAAATACAATCCCGCGGATCAAAATTCTTCAAGATTAAAAAAAACAGAGATCCATAAAAACGATTGAACAGGAAAAAAGTCAACTATTGGAAGAGTTGTTTAACCCCCGCCCTCACAGCTCTGGTCGATATTCTTTAAAGCCTCCGTCATCTCATTTCCAGCTGCAAATGCCCTTTCCCTTTCAATGATATTTCTGGCATCTTCACTGATGCGGACCGTTGTTTTGTCAGAGCCGGATGTCGGAATCAACTGGTCAACACGATACAGGAGATTTGTACTGTCCAGTTCGGCAAATACGTCTCCACGAATGTGCTCGATGCGCAGGATTGTTCCAGATGTTCCGGTCCGTGGATACCGTACTCGCATTCCCTGAATAATCTCTTCAGGTAACATACTGGAGAATGATTACTCCCAATCTATAAAGGTGTTTTTCTAAGCGCTCAATGTGTAGTTCAGATTGTCAGTTTATTAAGTGCCGCAACAATTTCAAGTGTCGTTCTATGTGGTTCACCCTCAGGTTCTGGAAGACCGGAAGACCCGTTGAGTGCAGAGAATATTGCAGTGATCGCATCTCCATGCGAAGGGCCATATCCCCCTTCAAGAACAAGGGCGAGAGAACATTCCGTTGCATCCCGCACCAGCCGGGTAAGCGTACCGAAATCCCCGGGAAATAGCAGCATATCGCTTTTGGGGTCATCTGAAAGTGCGTCCTGACCTGCAGAGATTATCACTGCATCCGGTTTGAATTGTTCCAGTGCGGGAATGAATGCCCGCTCAAAGACGAACCGGTAATCGGCTATTGTGGCTTCTGGTCGCAATGGTGCATTGATTGTGTATCCTTTCCCTTTTCCCAATCCGATCTCGTCTACCCAACCTGTGTGTGGGAATATATTGCCCTGGTGGATGGAACAATAGAGCACCCGGTCATCTGTGTAAAAGATCTTTTGTGTCCCGTTTCCGTGGTGAAGATCCCAATCGATTATCGCAACCCGATCAACCCTATTAAGCGCCTCTGCTGCTGCAATCGCCGCATTATTAAAAATACAGAATCCCATCGCCCTGTCCGGTTCAGCATGATGTCCAGGTGGGCGGACGAGAGCAAAGCTATGTTCTCCATCGATAGAACGGTGCACTGCGTTAATTGCAGCACCTGCCGCAAAGGAAGCAACTTCGAATGATTCTCCGTTGACATAGGTGTTCTGGTCTATGAAATGTTGTCCACCATGCGAGGAAAACTCGCGAATCATGTGAACGTGTGAACGGGTGTGGACGCGGAGAAGATCTTCTTCTTGTGCAATCTCCGGTTCAATGATCTGAATCCCTTCAGGTATACCTGCACATGCGGCATCCAGGCGGGCGCTGCTCTCATCGTGATTTTTGATATCGTGTCGGGAAAAAATATCCCCGGAAATTGCTGAACACTTAACCATAATTGCTGATCGGTACTATTATTCCAATCTTTGAAAATGGTTGGCTTTTAATTGAGGAAAAAATGATGGGGATTACTGAATAATGGATCCCAACATTACTGCAGATTCCGGTACATCATATTGCTTCCCGCTACCAACGATCTTGTATTTTCCAGTAGTCTTTACACCGTACGGATTTCCTATAGTGGAGTATGGTACAATGAACTCACCGTTGATACTTTCCTGTCGGTACGTATACTCCCTGCCAGTGTTTGTGACAACGGGGACTTCGATAACTCCCTCTCCTTTGATATGCGCTCCTTTGACGTACTCGAAGACTTTCACGTACTTCACATCCGGTGTCTTTGCATTGTAGACATTGGTGGGGGATTCATGAACAAGCCGGTAGTGATACAGTGCCGGAACGGTATCTACCGGGAGTGTTATTGCAGGGCTCAGAGCAACTGCATGATATCCGGCAGGTGCTTTGAGGTTATACTCCCCGACACGACGTGCTGCTTCAGAGGCATTCATCGCTTCTGCGCCGGTGATTACTGGCAGCGTAGCTTTTGTAATCTCCGGATCTGCATACTCGATGTAGTAAACACTCGATGCGGGGGTCATTGAGCCGTCAAAGTTGTGGAGCCGGGATACCGTTGTGAGGTAATAGGGCTGTTTGTTCATCAGGGCAGCCTCATAACTATTGGGATTGTTCCGCCCGGGTGCAAGCAGTGTCATCTGGTAGGGGGCAGTGGCAAGCGAGCTGTTATACCATGTTGACATTGCCCAGAACTTCCCAGTGTCCATCTCAATATCGGTGATTACGTACCGGGTACCAAGATGATCAAGAATATTATTTGCGTTATCCTCTGATGTGGACATGAAATATGCAGCTGATCCAATATCCCCCGCAACACCTTGCTGGAATGGATTGGCGTTCGGGATCCGCTTGGAGATATAGGTAATCATATGTCCATAGTCCCACCAGGACATGACGCCATATGACCCTTCTGGGAATTTGAAGGTCTTTGGATCGAAGATTGTATAGTAATTAACTCCTGTATCTGGTGTGTTGTTCCCCAACCAGTCGAGGGACTCACGCCAGTCTGGGTTCATGTTGATCGGATTGCCTACAGCATTGGAATAACTGAATGAAACCGAAGTATAAGTAAATAATATACCCAATGCAACAATGATAACAATCAATCCCGCCATCAGGTAATTGGATTGTTGATGGCTCGCGATCTTTTTAATGGATTTTTTCGATTTTTTACCCTTTGAGGGTGTATCATCTGCTGTTTCAGCCGTATGTGAATCAGGGGTGATACCGGATATAAGCCGGTAGATATCATCCCGCCCTTTTATCCATACAAAACTTACACATACTGCCGAGAGCAGGGCAATGTTTATCGCAAGGTAATATTCATACCGGACATGCTGCCAGGTTGATAACAGCATGATAAGCGACCAGACAAGGGCGAATACCTGTTCGGGATGTTCATCCCGCAGGTTGTTATACGCCATGACTAGAATCCCGCCCACCATCAGAATAAGACCGTAATTAAAGGTCGTCCATGCAAGATCCATCCCCCATCCCCGTGCTTCCTGAACCGTATCGGTGACCGGTGCCTGTCCGAAGAATGCGAATAGATTACCTATGAGCAGGTTAAAGAGGCCAGGGCTGATGACAAACAGGATTAGGGCACAGAATACTCCACATCCCAGAAGTGTAGCAGGATAAAAGTACCACTCTTTTCCTCTTAGGTAGCGGGCAATAAGATAGAGCAGACCTGTACCAATTATCAGACTAATATATGCGAAGATATGACCGATCGAATATGTAGAAAGACCTATGCTGGTGTCTTTGAAACCAAATAAAAAAAGTCCCAGTGATGCAATGGCAAATATGACGAAGTTGATGATGACAAGATACTCGCTCGTCCGGTTTTTGTGAACATCTATGACGAACTGTATTACGGTAAATATACCCGCAATCATCGCAAAGAGGATCATTGTCGGCATCACAAAGAGGCCAAGCAGGTATGCAATACCTGCCAAAGCGGAGAATACAACGGTTTTTTTGTAAGTGTGAATATTTTTCAAATCAATTATTGTCTTTTTCTCTGAAAGGAGGGCATACATATAGAACAAGCAGAAGAGAGTGGAAAAGAGAACTTCTGCGATATGGTGATCCATATACCCATATAATGAGCGGTAGAAGAACTGACCGGTAACAATAGCCGTAAAGCCGGATGCCAATAATCCGGTCTTCCAGTCTCCGCAGGTCTTTCCTACCCAATACATGATGGCAACAATTGCTGCTGCCATGATTGCGGGAATCACAAGGCCAATCCCAATGATCTCCGGCCGTGTTGTTGCACCGGTGATCATACAACAAATGGCGATGATCATGGGGAAAAGGGGGCCCCAGTAGATTGTGGAACCTGATGGATATAGCGTCATTGGATCAAACCAGGCATATGCGAGATTATTGGCAAGCATCTGTTCAACCTGGCGCAGGTTATAGAGCGGATCATCGCTTCCGACCATCATCAGGATGTCCGTATTCCCCATCATGAACATAGGAATAAGACGGAGCCAGAGGGCGAAGAGTGAGAACAGGGTTACAAGGCCGATGATTAGATACGTTCGGCGGTTTTTCAGATTTTCAAGTACCATAAGGCCAACCTTTCGTGGGTAGTAGGTTTAAAGTTGTGATCATTAATAAATTTGGATTAATGCATCAGACGATCGACTGTAAAATAGTCTCAAACTGACGTGCTTTTTCTTTCCAACTGTATTTTTCAAGATTAATAGAAAAAGTGACCCGGTCATTAATCATTCTCTTAATCTTAGCGATATACTCTTCCTGCGTCCGGTAAACCGACAAATTAGGTCCCCCGATGCGGGTAACATCAGGAATTGGTCGCATCAGGATCGGTTTTCCACAGGCAGAATATTCAAAAAATTTATTGGGGAGTGCAATATCTCCCCATTGGGGTGGTGAAAGGGGGATAGTGCAGACATCCATACAAGCGATATATTGCGGCAGTTCTCGGTAGGGTTTGGTCCCGGTAAAAATTACATGATCTGAAACTTTAAGATCCGCCACCCGTTTCTTTAGTTCGGCATCATAATTGGTGAACAGTGAACTTCCAACTACCAGCATTTTTGTGGAAGGATGATCGCGGATCAATTCCGGAAGAGCCTTAATCATCTCATCAATGGCATACCAGCGTTCAACACTCCCGCAGAACCCGATAATGAAATCATCTGGATGAAAGCCGAGTTCCTCTCTTTTTTTGTTTCCATCCATTGGTTTAAAAATATCAGTATCCACGCCATTTGTGATCAGATCTGCTGAAAAATTGTGCTTTTTTAGTTTTTCGACAAGCGAAGGTGAGACCGTGGTAATTTTATCGCTGTTAGTCAGGTTTCTTTTCGTAATTGCCCAGACACTTCTTCTGATTGTTTCCTGCATTAGTTTGTTTTTAAAATACGCAGCAGCAGAGTCCGGGAACCAGTCCTTGAGATCAAATACAACCGGCACCTGGTATTTTTTTGCAGCATGAATGACCGCTGTCCCGGCAAGCACATGGGCAGCAACAACCACATCAATTCCTTGTTCCCGGATAATCTTGTTGAATATATGAAAATGATAGGGGGTGTTCAAAGTATAATGTAAAAGAGGGCTCGTAATGGGGAATTGTGTTGCTTCCTCCACGATAAGATGGGTAGTACGTGTTTCTCCCCTGCTGACATGGAAGTGTGCTACATGCACTTCATGGCGACGGGCCAGTTCTTCGAATATATAATGGTGGCGTGAAGGTATGGGGTGGTGGATATAGTCCTGTGTTGATACAAGAAGAATTTTCATGAGGCATCCGGGAGTATTTTAAGGATTGTGATTTGCTGGTTATACAGTATACTTATCAGGTTTCATTAGTTTTGGTAATTCCCTGATCTTTGCCGGTGCACCAATTGCCATCATATGATCGGGGACATCACGGGTTACAATAGCACCTGCTGCAACGAGTGCACCTTCTCCAATACAAACACCCGGTAATAATGTAGCATTTGCCCCGATTGCTGCACCGTCCATGACCAGTGGAGCATCAAGTCCACCGATACGGCTTGGGGGATATCGGTCGTTTGTCAATATAGCATTTGGCCCGACAAATACATGATTTCCTATTTGGGTATTTGTTGGAATGTACACCCGGCTCTGGAGGTTCACATCGTTTCCTATTGTTGTGTGACCATCGATTACTGTTGCCGTACCAATGGAAACCCGATCACCCATCCGGGTCTTTTCGCGGATCACTACGTTATGACCTGTCTGAAAAAAATCACCTATGAACACATCGCAATAGAGAACGGTACCTGAGCGGATCACCGAATTTTTTCCGATAGTAGTACCGGTAAAACCGGTTTTCCCCATCTTGTCCCGTGAGGGAAAACCTAGGGTCACCGGTTCAAATATTTGTGCACCCGAGCCAAGACAATTAATGCCATATTCAATCATTCAACCGTCACACTCTTTGCAAGATTCCGGGGTTTATCGACATCCCGCCCCAATGCAACTGCTGTATAATAAGCGAGAAGCTGGAGTACTACAAGACTGGTAAGTACTTGAACAAAGGGAGTCGTATTGGGGATTGGGATAAAAATATCAACGATGTCGGGAAGTTCACTATCCCCTTCACTTCCAATGGCAATCACTGGTGCACCTCTTGCCTTCATCTCTTTTATGTTGGAGATCATCACTCCATAGGTATCCCCCGGTGTGCAGAGTGCAATGACCGGTGTTTCCGATGAGAGTAAGGCAAACGGTCCGTGTTTGAGTTCTCCTGCTGCATATCCTTCGGCATGGATATATGAAATTTCCTTCATCTTTAGTGCCCCTTCGAGTGCGACTGCGTAGAATGGACCGCGACCCACATAAAAAATGTCTTTTGCAAGTGTGCAAACAGCGACAGCATCGGTAAGATCTATCAGCAGGATCTCCTCAATCGCCTGGTGGGCATGCAGGAGCATATCATTGCACTTTCTGTCGGCAATATTGTTGACAATCTGCATCAGCACAGCAAGCTGAGCGACAAATGATTTCGTTGCAGCTACGCTGATCTCAGGTCCTGCCCGCATGAATATTGTTGCATCGGCAAGTCGGCTCACACTACTGCCTAAAATATTGGTAATTGCAAGGGTTCTACAGTTGTGTGCTTTTGCCTGTTTAAGCGCAGTGAGTGTATCGGCAGTCTCGCCAGACTGGGTGATACCAATAACAAGTCCTTCGATTGGGGGTGGATAATATTTGAATTCTGATGCATATTCTAGCCTCACGGGAATCCTGCAGGATTCCTCCATGAGATACTTGAAGATGAGCCCTGCATGATACGAGGATCCACAAGCCACAACGGTAACTGTTAAGGGATGGTGGACAAATTCTGGTATGATATCTGGATTTACTGCGCAGATGGTATTGTAGAATGACTGGGGCTGTTCGTAGATTTCTTTGAGCATAAAATGAGCAAACCCTCCTTTCTTTACATCTTCAAGCGACCAGTCTATGAGTTCCAGCGGTCGGTTAACAACCTTACCGTGGTTGAATATTGTCACCTCTCCGCGGCTCAGGGTAGCTATATCACCATCCTCAAGAAACATGGCACGTTCGGTATGTTCGAGTATGGGTGTCATATCCGACGCAGCAAAGTTCTCCCCATCTCCAATTCCAATCACAAGCGGACTCGCGTTTCTTGCCGCGATCATCCGTTCTTCATTATCAGCGATGACGAGCAGGGCATAGGATCCTTCAAGTTTCGGGACAACTGTCTGGACTGCAAAGAGGAGGTCATTTTTCTTCCCGTATTCTTCTTCAATGAGGTGAACGACAACCTCTGTATCCGTATCTGAGCGAAATGTATGCCCCCGGGCTTTAAGTTGTCTTTTCAATTCTGCATAATTTTCAATTATACCGTTATGGACAATGGCGATCGTTCCTGTACAGTCCAGATGGGGATGGGCGTTTATGTTATTAGGAATACCATGGGTTGCCCAACGGGTGTGACCTATACCTACCTTTCCTTTTAGATGTGAAGCGGACTGAGCATTATCAGATATTCTTCCCTTGTGCTTATCCAGTTCAAGGGTCTTTCCGATCGTTGCCACACCGAATGAATCGTATCCCCGATATTCGAGTTTTTTCAATCCTTCAACGATCAGGGGTGCAGCCTCTCTCCTTCCGACATACCCGACAATACCGCACACGTTACATCACCATAGAGCCGTCCGGGATATTCCGGGATTTCAGACAGCCCTGTTCCTCAATAGTAACATTGTTTCCGATTATGCAGTTATGATAAAGTGAAAACGATCCGCCTTTCACATTATCTCCAAGGATTGCTCCGAATTCCGATTGTGTCACACAACCTTCAATTTCTAAAATACCCTTCACCGGGCTTGCAGAGGTATGATCCGCAAGAGTACACCTCTCCCCTAACACAGCATCCTTGATCAGGGAATGTGATCCAATCATGGAATCGTCCATGATCAAGGTATTTCCAATCGATGTGAATGGTTCGATAGTGACCCGCGAACCGATGCTTGTGTTAGGCATTATGCAGCAGTTCGGACCTATAGTACAATCATTTCCTATGAAAACAGGCCCTGTGATGACGGTGTTGGGACCTATTGTTGTGCCCTTTCCAATCCTTACCGCTCCCTGAATGATAGTCTGCCTGCTTGTAGTACCCTCTTTGGCGGGGAGGAGTGTGCTCAAAAGGTGACGATTCATCCTGAGGAGATCCCATGCAAAGATTGCATCCTGCCAGTCACCAGCAGGAATTGCCTGAATCTGCTCTCCCTCATCGATCATAAGGGAGATTACGTCAGTGATGTCATTTCCGTGTATTTTGGAGAAGAAATCCTTTTTCAGGGAGTAAATGCCGGTACTCACCATAAAACTGGGAGCATGTTCAGGCTTTTCGATAATGCGGGTTACATAACCGTCTTCCAACATTACAACCCCGAAATTCGATGGATTGGGATGTTCTTTTACCAGCATCGCATTAGGAATATCCTTAATGTGTGCTATTGACTTGGGATCAATGTAATTATCCCCGGGCAAGACGAGAAAATCCCCGGAAATTTTGGACTCCGCACATAAAAGAGCATGTGCAGTACCAAGTTGCTTGGTCTGGACCACCACTTCTATCGGTATATCGAGCTGGTTCAAAAAACGGGTTACCTGCTCCTTCCTGTACCCGACAACGACTACAATGTCGCGTATTCCATTTTTCAATAGTGCTTCAATAACGTATTCGATGATCGGCCGGTTCGCTACCGGGATCATCGCTTTGGGTCGGCTCCTCGTGAGCGGACGCACCCGTTTTCCCTCTCCTGCTGCTAAAATGACGGCTTGCATTTTTCACCTAACGGATTATTGCTTTGTCCCCGATACACCCCTCAATCGAAGAATTGGGTGCAAATTGTGCTCCGCTACCTATCATCGAACCAACATTGATGGAACAATTGATGCCAAACTGAACATCGTCTCCAATGACAGCACCGAATTTTTTCCTTCGTGTATCTTTTCCGCATACTTTGACATTTCCATGATCATGCCGGAGGTTTGCAAGTTTGGTTCCTGCGCCAAAATTACACCCGGATCCAATAACGGAATCTCCGATATAGTTAAAGTGGGGGATTTTTGTTCCGCTCATAATAATGGAATTTTTTAGTTCAGAGCAATGCCCGATATGGCAATCATCGCCAATGCTGGTAGCCCCGCGGATATATGCGTGAGGTCCGATGCGACAATTTTTCCCTATGATGCAGGGTCCCTCAATATAGGTTCCCGATTTTATTACGCTTCCTTTCCCTATATCGACCGGGCCCTGAAGGAATACTCCCTCTTCAACCGTCCCGGCATTTTTCACATCAAGTGATTCTATCAGGGTAGTGTTTGCATCAAGCATATCCCATGGGTTGCCAACGTCCATCCAGTAGGACAGATGGTAGGCTTTCAATTTCTTTTCCGCAATTAACCCGTCAAGGGCATCGGTGAGTTCAAGTTCACCGCGAGGAGATGGTTGCACTTTATCGATAAGGCCGAAGATCTCCTGAGAAAAAAGATATGCCCCGGCATTGATCAGGTTGGATTTGGGCTGTTTTGATTTCTCTTCAAGGGAAGTCACAAAACCCCCTTCCTCTAGAACAACCCCATAGTCACTAGGATGATCGGTCGTGCTGATTCCCATGCAGGGAGCCTGCTTATTGCACATATTCACAATATCGTTGGTTTTTAAGATCATATCCCCATTCAGGAGAAGGAACGGTCCTGTCACAAGATCCCGTGCTGATCGAACGGCATCAGCAGTCCCTTGCTGGTTTCTCTGGGCAGCATACGCAATATGAAGACCCCATGCTGTTCCATCCCCAAAATATTTTCGGATCTCCCTTTCTCCGTACCCGACGACAAAAACAAAATCGGTGATTCCTGCGTCACGAGCTGCAAGAATCAGATGCTCCATCATCGGGCGGTTAGCGAGTGGGAGCATCACCTTCGGGCGCTTCGCCGTGAGAGGGCGCATCCGCTTTCCCTCACCTGCGGCGAGCACGACACATTCCATACGTACAGCTCCTCTTACAACATTTAAGCAGTTTTCCCCTGCTGTATTTTATCACGTCCCATTGAAAGCATCTCCTTTGCTTTTTGGAGTGACTTTCCTTCGGCGGTGATACGGATCTTCGGTTCAGTGCCGCTTGCCCGGATCAGGTACCAGCCATCATCGTCGGCAACCCGGATTCCATCTGTTGGGCTTGATGCACCGAGCGATGAGACAATCTCTCGTGCATTTTCATATACAAATGACTCACGG
>Ga0265296_1002046_pt1 | contig 21222 bp, 19 predicted proteins | sample MunlanPumphouse1_FD_189073 | JGI IMG/M metagenome (GOLD analysis project Ga0265296, IMG submission 189073) | Groundwater microbial communities from a municipal landfill in Southern Ontario, Canada - Pumphouse #1 | ecosystem: Environmental > Aquatic > Deep subsurface > Groundwater | place... | reverse complement strand
AAAAATACTTGCGCATCATCTTCTCCACCACTTGCCAGGCATGGCCTATGTCGGCGGTATAGGCGACCACGCCTATATTTTCCATAATCTTTTCGGCAATGAAACGGTCCAACTCCCGGTTGACATATTCTGTCCCTATCATAACCTCTCCTTGAAAGGGGTATTAACCTGATCAAGGTTAGTAGGGTATTACATTTTTTCTATTTCCTCCAGATACTTCTGGAATAAATCCACGTCCCCGTTTTCGGCCTTCAATTTATCCTCGTAGGATGCGCCCACCCGGCGGTAAAATTCATCGGCAATATTTTTGAAGGTGCCGGTGAGGATGGCAATGAGCCAGTAGCGCATCTGACCGAATAGCTTGCGCACGATTTTCAAGGCCAGGCGGGTGCAGGTATAGTTGAGGAGGCCGGCGAAGGCCCCTGGTTCCGGGTATTCCTTGGCCTCTCGCACCAGACGGTCCGCCAGCTGATCGATGAGAATATCCAGTTCTTTCCTATGCTTGATTTTTATGTACGGCATACGGCCCTCTCCGGCTAGGGGTTTTTATGGCTAAATCAGTGAATATGGGCGCAGAGGCAAACAAGGGTTCTCAGGTATCTTCAGCTGGCTAGTTTTACCCCCTCTTGGGGGTTTTATAGCATGATTAATGAAAAAATCGTTAATCAATGCCCCATTTCCTTGGTCAAATAATCTAAGATGACCGCACAATGGGAAGTTGTCTATTCTGGGAGAAAATCCTCAAAAGAGAAGCTGCCTGCGGGCCTTTTTTCTCTGCCCCGGGGGGCTGGGAAATGCCTCCGCCTTAATAACGGCATAAAGAGCAAATTTCTTTAGGCTGCCTCGGTTGGCGGGGAAAGCATTGACTTTCCTGTTGGCTTTGGATAAGGTATGAAGGTAGGGCAATAATTTATCTAATCATTTCGAGGGGTTCAGGATGGTAGTCACTTGTGAGGAGTGCCATACCAGATTCGTCCTGGACGAGTCCCGCCTTAAAGGACCCGTAACTAAAGCCCGCTGTTCCCGTTGCGGGCACGTCTTCCAGGTGGAAAAAGCAGGGGAGCCTATGGACCCGGTTCCCTTGGAAGAAGAGGGGCCGGCTGCCACCTCTTTTATGGAATCGCGGGTAGAGAGGGCGAAAGATTCGCCGCCATTGCCGGAAGAAGGGACCCCTCCCCAAGAGCGGCGGGAACCGGAAGAGGAGCCTGAACCCCAGATTACCCCCAGCACCCCTTTCCCCAAACCCTCCATCCTGTTCACCACCCCGGCCAAGCGATCCATCTGGTCCGTGCTGGGTTATATAATCGGCGGGGTTGTTATCGGCCTCCTGGCGTGCGGGGTGGCCCTGTGGTTCTGGGGGGGCCCCTGGCTGGCCAATTTTAATTTAAAGCTCAAAAGCAAGGCCCCGGTCCCGGTGGCCAAAGCGCCGGCGCCCGGTGCCGTGGAAGTCATCCCGCCGCCCACGCCCCCGGTGGGCGCGCCCGGGGACTTGAAGGATTTGGAGATCTTCAACCAGGAGGAGCGGTATCGGGGGCTGGTAAACCACAAAAGCGGACAGCTCTTATTGATTCAGGGAAAGGTCAAGAATTCTTCAAGCCAAGCCCGGGGACCCATTCAGATCAAGGCCGTTCTCACCGATCCCCAACACAAGGTCGTAAGTCAAAGGGAATTCTATGCCGGCACCGTCATCTTTGATGATGAGCTGCAAAACCTGGATCCTGAAGAGATCAACCGGTGGCTCGATACCCCTGGGGGCCGGGCCCAGAAGCAAATTATGGAGCCCGGGGAGACCCAATCCTTTATGGTGGTCTTTTTTGACGCGCCCCAGAATCTGGCCGGATATGGCTACAAGATGCAGGTCATCAAGGGAGCGCAGGCTCCCGGTAAACCCCCACGCCCATGATTAAGGGTTTTTTCAAACGCTTCCGCCGGGATAAGGGCCTGCATAAGGCCACGGTGCGTATTGATTTTTTCTCTGAGGGCAAAGTCAGGCCTTTTGTCTTCTGGCACCACAGCCAGGACCCGGAAGGGGACACCGTCCCTCTGGTGCTGCACGTCTATGCCCGCATCCTCTTTGAACTGGCGGAATTGAATGACGTGCGGGTGGCCCGGGAATTGATGGGCTTTGTGGAGCAGGTATGCGAGCGGCTCTTAAATTCTGAAGGTCACCCGGTCCGGGTGCGCCTGCCCTTGGGAGAATTGAGCCTGACCGCGGAGTCGTCCGTCCCGCCGTTGCGCACCTACCGGTCTGAATTTTATCAGTATCAAGACGGCAATTTCCGCCTGGAATTCCAGGGCAGTATCGGCAAAGAGAGTTTCTACCTGCCCGGCGCGTTTTTGGTGCTCTTGCAATCCTGTGTGGACAACCTGGAAGATGCCAGCTTGAGCCGGCTGGCCCGGGGGCTCACCAGATTGAACGGTTACTACCGTTATCGCCGGGATTTTTGGGAGAGTTCAGCCCTGGTGGCAGGACCGGTATTCGCCTTGGGAAACGAAGAGTTGCCCAAGGAAACCGCGGCGCCGGAAGATTGAGCGCGAACTTCTGAAAAAGGACCGGGAGCCGGGACCGCGCACCAGCTCCCCTCTTCTTGCCGCATCGCCGGCAGCCGTCAGCACCCACGCTGGCAACCTCCCCCACAATGATGACAATCCCCAGGCGTATTCCCTGTTTCTTGCTAACGAAAACTGCTCATAAACCTTAGGGAAAGGAAAGACTATGGCTCCTACACCCGGCGGCGATTTTCACCAATTGATGACCATGGCCCGGGGGTTCCAGGCCGCCAAAATGCTCATGGTGGCCGTGGACCTGGCGGTCTTTGACTTCCTGGAAGAACCTCGCAGCGCGGTGGAGGCCGCGTCCTGGCTCAAGGCGGACGAGCGGGCCGCCGGCATCTTCCTGAACGGCCTCGCGGCCTTGGGGTTGCTGGTGAAAGAGGTGGACTACTTCCGCAACTCCGAGATCGCTGCCCGCTACCTGGTGCAGGGCAAGGACGAGTACCGGGGCGAGATTATCAAGCACATGGAGAACACCTGGGACCGGGGCTGGAATGACCTGCTCCACACGGTGCAGGCGGGCCACCCCCGGGATAAGGACCCGGAGAAGTGGCTGGACGCCAAGCCGGAGCGGGACGAAAAAGAGGTCCGGGCTTTTATCTGCGGCATGGACGCCATTGCCCGGGACCTGGCCCCCAAGGTGACGGCCGCCCTGGACCTGAAGGCCGCGCAGCGCCTCCTGGACCTGGGAGGCGGCCCCGCCACTTATGCCATCGCCTTCGCCCGGGCCCACCCCCAGCTGCAGGCCACGGTCTTCGATCTGCCCCAACCCATAAAAATCGCCCGGGAACAGATCGCCAAGCAGGGGTTAATCCAGCGAATCGCTACCCTGGCAGGGAACTTCCTCCAGGACGACATCGGCCGGGGCTACGATTTCATCTGGGTCTCCCAGATCCTCCACAGCCACGACGAAGAACAATGCCGGCAAATCATCCGCAAATGCGTCCAGGCCCTGAATGCCGGGGGCGTGCTGGCCATCCACGACTTTTATATCAATGCCGATGGGGCCAGCCCCCCGGCCCCGGCCATGTTCGGGGTGCACATGCTGGCCGTCACCCCCCGGGGCCGGGCCTATACCTTCCCGGAAGTGGCGGCCTGGATGGAGGACGCTGGCCTGGCAACTCCGGAGCACCTGCACTACGATGAGGGGGACTCCAGCATTTTAGTGGCCAGGAAGAAATAGTCTCCGGAAAAAGAGGAAATATTCCTATCCTTTATGGAACTGCCTGGAAAAGTTTTTGTAGGGTGCGTCCTACGCACCAAATTTACAGTCCTGAAAATTAATAAACCGCGGTGATTTGGTGGGGCGGCCGTCTCTGGCCGCCTGTGGAAATGACGGGCACGGAGGCCCGCCCCACCAGCCTTTTCATGTTTTACTGGTGAACTGAAGGCTCATACGCTCTTGTACTAAATAGTTTTACATTGGTGGCACAGGCTTCCAGCCTGTGCGGTGCCTGGAGGGCGGCCAGTGGCCGCCATCATCCTGCCCACCGATACTTTAGCTTAATAGGGCTAATAATATTTGTATTCGGCAGGCAGCAGGCTGCGGCGTTGGGCCCGGAGTTTCCCTTTAACGAACTTGAAGACCAGGGCCCGGCCGTCTCCTTCTCTCTGGAGGCGCGTCAGCAGCCGCTCGTCTTCGAAAAGCCGGAGAAACTGCAGCTGTCCCTCCTGGGTGCAAAGTTGCTGGATCTTTTCCTCTACCCCGGCAAAAGGCCCGCAAGCGGCCAGACGCTCAAGAAAGAAGCGTTCCAGCACCTGGTTGGGTATGATTGCCGGCTCCGGTCTCTCTGGGGCGGCCGCCTCGCCTGGCTTGCCGGCCGCAACCAACAGTTCGGCCTGGAGATTGCTGAAGTCCAGGTGACAGGAGCCGTGCTGGAAGAGATAGAAACTGGAAATGAGGCTCTCCCGCTCCCACATGGTGCGCAGTCTCCCCATGATCTTGGCCCGGGCCGGGGAAAGCAGCAGAGGGCGCTGTAAACAGAGATAACCCTGGAAATGGGCCTTCCCGGCCTCCTCCTGGAACCTGCCCTGATAAACGAGATATTCGGGGAAAAGTATGCAGGGTAAGGGCCGCACCGGGTAAATACCGCAGAGGTCATTGGCCAGAAAGGGGCAGGGCTTCTTGAGCTTCGGGGAGACCATCCTGATCCAGTCGTCCCGGTCATTGGCGAACAACCCCAGGGAATAATGGCGCGGGTAAATCGCGGATACCGCCTCACCCAGGTGCCGGGCCGCGGCCAAAAGATCGATGATACTCACCTGGACCTGCAGATCCTGATTGCGGCACCCTGGCCGGGTACAGGCGGGATCACAAAGAAGGTCTGACTCGCAGGAGGCCAGGTGGGCCCGGGTGTCAAGGTAGGCGGTCAGCCCTTGGCGGGGATTTTCCGCCTGGGCGGGAAGCGCCGGATCTTTTCTCGAGTCTGGCATAGTCAGATTCCCTGGTGCCTATACACTTGCAGATGACCGCCTGGAGCACCTTGATATTACCAGATAATAAGGTTAGCGACAAAGGAGAGGAGGCCGCACCTTGGGTTTGACCGCGCGTGAGGTAATGGATACCAGATTTCAGACGCTGTCGCCGGAAAATACGGTGGCGGACGCGGTGCGCGCCTTTGAGCAGGCGGGCCGGGACACGGGCCAGACCGTTTTCGGCATGATGGTCACTGACCAGGCCGGAAAACTGGCGGGCATGCTCTCCATCTACGATATTCTCTTGCTGCTCCGTCCCAAACACATCCACATCTGGGGGGAGATGGAAGACCTGGAGGTCGCCGGCATCCTGGAAGAGGCCTGCCGCCGGACCAGGCCGATACTGGTGGGGGATATCATGACCACCCAGGTGATCACCATCACCCCGGATACCCACCTGCTCTTGATCATTGACATTATGATCAAAAAACATATCCGCCGCCTGCCGGTTCTGGAAAATGGCGAAATAGTGGGCATCGTCTATCTTTCCAGGGTATTCAAACACCTCCGGGAACTGCTCTCCTCTTGAGGAGGCACTTGCCGCCGCCATGCCGATCATCGCCTATCGCAACGTTCTCCAGGGCCTGACAGTGGGAGAGGCCATGCGCCGGCAGATCATAGATCTGCCCCAGGAGGCTTCCCTGGAACAGGCCGTCAGGTACAGCATCAAATACAAAGTCAACGCCATTTTAATCACCGGTGCGGCACAGGCAGGCCTGGGAGTGGTGTCCAAAACCGATCTCATGGGGGCCTATTATGCGGGACTGCCCATCGATACCCCTTGCGAGCTGGTGATGATGGGCCCCCCTCTGTTCTGCCGGGCCGAAGAGACCCTGGACGCGGCCCTGGACGCCATGCGCCGCCACCGGGTCCACCGCCTCTATGTCCGGGGGGACGCGTCCCGGCGGGCCGGGGGCGTCCTGGCCTATCCGGACATTGTGGGCATCCTCTACCGCTATTGCATCAACTGCCGGAAGAGCATCCGGCTCCAGTCCGGGGCCGCACCCCAGCCCGACCGCTTCCGGGTGCGGGAGGTGATGACCCCGGAGATTTACGCCCTGCACGCCGAGGACAGCCTGCAGACAGTGATGGAAGGGTTGGCGGCCCACCGATTCGGCGCGGTCCTCATCAGGGACGGGGAGGGACAGCCCGCGGGGGTGGTTTCCAAAACCGATCTGATCATGGCCTACAAGCACGGCCTCCCGGCCTCGGCCCCGGCCCGCTTGGTGATGAACGGACCGGTGCAGGTGGTGGAGAAGGACGAGCCTCTGGTGGACGCCCTGAAAACCATGATCTTTGCGGATGTGCAGCGGTTGTTTGTTTATCAGGGCACGCCCCGGAATCTGGTGGGGATCTTGTCCCTATCCGACGTGGCCCGGTTCCGCTCGGGCACCTGCCGGGCCTGCCTGATCAGCCGCATCAAACTGGAGGGCGGCCCTTAGGATATCCGGAATTCAAGGAGGGGGCTTTCCAGTTATTCTTAACTGTTTGGGTCTTGACCATGATGTATTAATCTCCGTGCTTTCCCTTTTTTCCCTTTCGCCTTTTACCCCAACAGATCCTGCAAGGCCCCGTCGATGTCGGGGAAAAGGAACTCGAAGCCCGCGCCCAGCAATCTCCGGGGCAGGACCTTTTGTCCGCTTAAGAGCACTTCTCCGAATTCCCCCAGGAGCAGGCGCACCATGAACCCGGGCGCGGCCATGAAAGTGGGGCGGCCCAACACCCGGCCCAGGGCCGAGGTGAGCTCCCGGTTGCGCACCGGGTTGGGGGCCGTGAAGTTCACGGGGCCCGTGATTTTCGGATGGTCATGGACATGCACAAAAGCCCGGACCTGGTCTTCCTGGTGAATCCAGGAGAACCATTGCTCCCCGGAGCCCATTTTTCCACCCACAAAGAGGTTGAAGGCCCGGGCCATACGCGCCAACGCGCCGCCGCCCCGTCCCAGCACAATGCCGAAGCGGGTGAGGACCACCCGGACTCCCAGGTCCTGGGCCTTTAAGGCCTCGGCCTCCCAATCCTGCCCCAAGTTGGCCAGGAAGTCGTCCCCGGGGGAGGATTCCTCGATCAGGTCCTCGTCCCCCCGGGGGCCGTAGTAGCCCACCGCGGAGGTGCTGCAGAGAAGCTGCCGCCGGTCCCCTGCCTTCAGGGCCGCGACCAGGTTGCGGGTGGTCTGGATGCGGCTGTCGTAGATTTCCTGTTTATGTTCCGGATTCCAGCGGGTGAAGATGGAGGCCCCGGCCAGGTTGATGATCCAATCGTGCTCCGGTACCGCGGCCATCCATGGGCCTGCCTGGGTGGGATTTCCTGTAAGAAAACTGATGCGGGTCTCCACCGGGTGGGGAGGAGTCTCTCTGCGGGTCAGAATAGTCACCTCATGGCCCTGCCGGGCCAGCTCCCGGGAGAGATAACTACCCACAAAACCGCGGCCGCCGGTCATAAAGACTTTCATCTAGATCGTCCTCCTGAGATTAGAGAAGTTCAAAGTTCCAGGTTAAATGCATGGCCGTGGACTATATGCATGATCGTTTAATAATTTTTGGGTGAGCCGTAAGTCCAAGAGTGACAGTCTGGATAATGCTGCCTAAACTTAAGCATCAGCAACTGATGGTGCAAAGGTTGGAGGGGATAAAATCCGGACGAAGAGATTTTCCTTGCATACCCGGAGATGAAGTGGGATTTTGCCGCAAAGGCTTGGTGGGTAGATTAGGAGGATGAGGTTCCGCGCCGGTAAAATTGCCATAAATTTATGGATTTGTTCAATCGGCAGTCCGCTGTAAATGCTCGATATTAAGCCGCATTTGGAAAAGGGGGGCAGGGGGGATTTATAAGGTCTTTAAAATACACCTAATTACCCATTTTTTAAAAGGGCATTAGGCATTCTTGAACCAGGGGTTAGGTCTCTACTGAAATGTTTGTTTATTCAATAAACGCTGCACCGGCTTGCCGCGTTTTGGGGCTGATACTGGCCCTAATCCTGGCCGCGGCGGGGTGCGGCCGGGAGACCGGGGCCAGCCGGGCCGAGGTGGAGCGGGTGCTCCATGCTTCCTGGGAGAGTTACCGGCAGCAGTTCATCTCTCCGGAAGGCCGGGTGGTCATTCCGGAGAGGGGCGGAGATAGCATCTCCGAGGCCCAGGCATATGCCCTGCTCCGGGCGGTCTGGGCCGGGGACGGGGCCACCTTTAACCGCGTCTATGCCTGGACCTGGCGTCACCTCTCCCGCCAGGAGAAGCTGGGCGACGGGCTGCTGGCCTGGCATTGGGGCCGGTTACAAGACGGTTCCTGGCAGGTCCGGGATTGGAACACGGCCTCGGACGGGGATCTGGATTACGCCCTGGCCCTGATCCTCGCGGCCCGGCGGGGCTGGCAGCCGCGCCCCGGCCTCCCGGATTATCAGGAGGAGGCCGGCCGGGTTTTAGCCGCCATCCTGGCCCTGGAAACGGTGCAACTGCCCGGCGGTGCATTGCTGCTCACCCCCGGCAACTGGCACGAGAAGCGCCCCCCTTATCTGGTTAATCCTTCCTATTTTTCCCCGGCCGCGTACCGGCTCTTTGAGCGCCTCCAACCAGGCCGCGGCTGGCTCCGCCTCCGGGACTCCACCTATGAGCTGTTGGCGCGTCTGACCCGGGGCCTGGGGGAGGAAAAAGGCGCAGGCCTCTTTCCTGATTGGTGCCGGGTGGACGGCCAGGCGCGGCTCGGCCCCGCGGCCGGGCGGGACAGCCATTTCGGATGGGAGGCGGTGCGCCTGCCCTGGCGGTTGGCCCTGGACAGCCTGTGGTTCAAGGAGGAGCGGGCCACGCACCTTTTGTCCCAGGATTTTCTGCCCTTTTTTAAAAAGGAGTGGCAGAGCCGGGGCAGATTGGCGGCCGTGTACACTTATGCGGGCGTTGCCCAGGTGAGCTATGAGAGCCCGGTGCTCTACGCCGGGGTGCTGGCCGCAGCCCTGGCTGCCAGGGATCAACCTTTTGCCCGGCAGATGGCGGAGAAGATTTTGTCCTTCTACCGGCAGGAAGGGGGGCAGGCGTATTTTGTCACCCCGGACAATTACTACGCCAACAACTGGGCCTGGCTGGGCCTGGCCCTTTATGCGGGCTGGGTTAAGGCGGAGGAATTTGGAAATTAAGGTTGGGAGAAATTAAAATAGAGCAGTAAGCATGGAGCGGTTAGAAAAGAGTAGCCGGATAGGCGTTAAAGATAGGGCAAATCCTGTCTGAGGCTGTTTTGAAAAGTTAATAAAACGCGGTAATTAGGTGGGGCGGCCGTCTCTGGCCGCCTCCCGGCATGGCGGGCACGGAGGCCCGCCCCACCAGTCTTTGCATAATTTAGGGGTGAAACGAAGGCTCGGGCCTTCCGCTAGCGCCACCCCTTATAGAAAATCATATCCCCGGTCAAAGAGGTCCAAGCAGACGTCAACCACCTCAGGGTCATAGAGGATGCCCCGGTTCCGGGAGACCTCCTGAAGAGCCGTGTCGAGTCCCAGATTTATGCGGTGGGGCCGGCAGTAGGCCATGGCCTCGATGACGTCCGGCACCGCCAGAATTCTGGCTTCCAAAAGAATCTCCTCCCCCTTTAATCTGGCCGGATAACCGGAGCCGTCCAGCCTTTCGTGATGCTGCAGGACAATCGCGGCCACGGGCCGGGAAAAATCCAGATTTTGCAGGATATAATGGCCGACCTGGGGATGGATTTTGACCAGGGCCATCTCCACCGAACTCAGCGAGCCGGATTTATTGATAATCTCCAAGGGAATAAAGACCTTGCCGATGTCATGCACCATGGCGGCGATGCTCAACCCCTCGATCTGCTCCGGGGGCAGGCCCATTCCCCGGGCAATGGCGCAGGCCAGGTGGGTAACATGGCGCTGGTGCTCCAACAGGCCGGGTTCCCGGGATTCCAGCACCGCGACCACCCCCTCCAGTATTACCTGCAGTTGCCGGAAACATTGGGGCCACATCTCCTGCCGCTGCAACTCCGCGTCGGCAAAAGGCTGGAGATAAGCCAACTGCCGGCGTAAGTCCGCCAGTTCCGCCAGCAACTCTTCCCTGGTTTTGGTGTCGTCACCCATGGCCGCCTCTGACAACCGCTCTCCGTCCTCCGTCCAGGAGACCGGGAACGGCTAAACATGTTCAAGCAATTATTAAGATATATCGGTCAAGATTGAAAAAACTTGGCACAAATTTTAAAAAAACTTGGCGCCGAGGAGCTCTATCATGGTCTGGAGCCGATGTCCGAAGGTGTGCTGGGCCAGGACCCGGGCCCGGGCCCGGGCGGTTAGAGTCCGGCGGGCCTCTTGGTTGCCCTGGTAGTATTTCAGCTTTTCCCGGGCCTCTTCCTGGTCCTTGTAGGTGGCCACCTCTTCCGGGTCAAAGAGTTCCAGGAGAGATTCTTTAAAATCGGTGAGCAGGAAGCTGCCCGCGGCCGGGACGTCAAAAATCCGCTGGTTCAGGCCGTCTTTCATCTGCAGGCTGGTGACGTTCAGGTTCACCGCCACGCATTGATAGAAAGCGGGCAGTTCCCGGTTATAATTGATGCGGCCCCCATAAGCTCCAGGATCGGGGAGGAAATCCCGCCAGGCCGCGTCACCATAAACCTGCAGCCCGGTGGGGGTCAAGGGGCTGATCATGGCCACGCGGTGTAACTGGGAGGCCCGCCAGAGGCTTGCCGCTTCCAGGTCGATCTGTTCCTGCAGAGGGGACTCCGGGAACTCCGGATAGACCGCGGCCAATTCTTCCCGGACCTTGTATGCCGGACTGGTTACAAAAACCCGGGCCGCGGCTTCGATGGCCGCCAGTTTCCGGGGCTCATCCTGAAAACGGACCAGTTGCTGCCGGACCCTTTGGGTCCAGGTGGAGCCCACAAAAGCCGTGTCTACCTCGCCGAATTTCCAGTGGGGCGGGGTGCGGTAGGGCCGGAAAAGCTGGGGGTCCGTGGCCAGGGGCAGATAAGACAGGTGGGGGAACCCCATTTTTCCCAGGCCGGGGAGGTAGTGGCGATCCCAGACAAAGAGGTAAACCCAGGGGGAGACGTTTTGGGGATAGGCCTTGATGATAAAGTCCGGATTGTCCACATACCAGACCGCGGCCGGGATCTCGCTCTCCCGGAGCAGCGCGGTTAAGCGGCCCTCCTTATCAAAGCCGATGTGGTTGATGCAGAAGAAAAGATCCGGCTGAAATTCCAGCAAGGCCGATAAAAACCGGGAAAAACCGGGCGCGTCCCACTCTTCTCCCAACACCCACTCCAGCACTTCTATCCCTAATTTGCGCCACGCCCGGACGCATTCTTCCTCCAGAAAGAAGTTTTGCCGGAAAACCAAGACCCGCCGGGGCGGTCCGGGTCTTTTCCGGGAGCGCAGCAACGCGGGCAAGCCGGAGGGATAGTCCATCTGCAGTCGCACCTGTGGGCCGGATTTATCTCAATTTAATAAGCAAGTTTGGGGCCAATTGACGCCACAGTTTATTCTTTGATTTTATTGGGTTTACTGGGCTCCTCGCCGATAATCAAGATAGCTCCGGAAAATAATTGCCGGGTTGGCCAGAACTTAATGCCGATTAAATAAGACGCGTTAGGCCGGATAACCTGGGACGGGGAGAATGCCGGCATGGAAGAATACTTTGGTGCAGCCCCCGAAATGTGATATATTATTAAAATTGAGTATGTTAGAACAGGAATATCCCCACATCTATACGGTCAGCAGCCTGACCCGGGAAATCCGGCAGCGCCTGGAGACCGGCTTTCCCCTGGTGTGGGTCAGCGGCGAAATTTCCAACCTGCGCCAGCCTTCCTCCGGCCACTACTACTTCACCCTCAAGGACGAAGGCGCGCAATTGCGGGGGGTTTTTTTCAAAGGCAACCACCTCCATCAGCGCTTCAAGCCCCAGGAAGGGGGCCAGGTGCTGTGCCGGGGGCGGCTGGCGGTCTATGAGCCCCGGGGGGAATACCAGCTGGTAGTGGACTACCTGGAGCCCCTGGGCTGGGGCGCTCTGGCCCAGGCCTTTGAGGCCTTGAAGGCCAGGCTCCAGGCCGAAGGCCTTTTTGCTCCGGTTACAAAAAAACCTTTACCCTTTATGCCCCGCCGGTTGGCCCTGGTCACCTCTCCCACCGGCGCGGTGGTCCGGGATTTCCTGCGCCTCTTGGGCCAGCGCTGCCCCAACTTGGAAGTGCTCATCTACCCGGTGAAGGTGCAGGGCGCGGCCGCGGCCGGGGAGATCGCCGGGGCGTTGGCCGATCTGGCCTCATACCCGGGGTTGGAGGTCATCGTTCTGGCCCGGGGCGGTGGCTCTCTGGAAGATTTGTGGCCCTTTAATGAAGAAACCGTGGCCCGGGCCATCCACCGCTGCCCCATTCCCGTGGTCTCCGCGGTGGGCCATGAGGTGGATTATACTATTGCCGATTTTGTGGCGGACGTGCGGGCCTCCACCCCCAGCGCCGCGGTGGAGCTGGTGGTCCCGGATAAGAAGGAACTGCAACGCCGCCTGGAGCGTCTGGGAGCTTCTTTGCACCTGGGATGGCAACGGCGGGTGAATACGGCCCGGCATCTCCTGGCCATGACCACCCGGCTGCTCCCGGACCTGCGCCGCCGCCTGACGGACCTGCGCCTGGAAGTGGACGACCACGGGGAAACCCTGGCCCGGCGCACCCGGCGGCGCCTGGAAGACTGCCGCCAACGGACGAAATTCAGCAGTTCCCGTCTCCTGCTCCTCAGCCCCCGGCGGAGCCTGTCCCTGACCCGGCAGCGGCTGGACGTGGCCAGCGGGACTTTGCTGTATCGTTGGAGCAGAGGATTGCAAGAAAAACAGCGGCATCTGGATTACCTGCAAAGCCACCTGCAGCAGCTCAATCCCCTGGCCATCCTGGAGCGGGGTTACGCGGTGGCGACAACGTTGCCGGAGGGCGTCATTATCCGGGATGCGGCGCATGCTCCGAAGGGCGCTGCCATCCGGGTCCGAGTGGCCCGGGGCCGCCTGGACTGCGAAGTAAGGGAAACCTCGGAGACTTGAGAATTTAATGAGGGCTGTAAGGGCTGGTTTTAAACCCGCACCTGCCTGTCCCTTAGAAACCTGGCTGAAGATGGTGCGTAGAAGGCACACTACATTTTAGGCGTTCCCAAGCAGAGCTTGGCAACGAGGTAAGAAATTTATTATGGCCAAGAAACAGGTTGGACAGAGCTTTGAAGCGGCCCTGAAACGGCTGGAGGAGGTCCTGGGGTCCCTGGAGCACGGGGAATTGGCCCTGGAGGAGTCCCTGGTGGCGTTCGAGGAAGGGGTGCGCTTAGTAAAATTCTGCCAGCAGAAATTGGATGAGGTGGAAAAGCGGGTGGAGTTGCTCCTCAAAGACGACGCGGGCAAATTTTTCACCCGGCCCTTCCCGGAAGAGGAAGGGGAAGGAAATTGAAAGGAATTCACCACAAAGGCACAAAGACACAAAGGGCCACAGAGCAAGAGATTTTTATTTGGCGCTGCCAGCGCCAAAAATAAAAAATATCATTTCTCTGTGCTTCTCTGTGTCTTTGTGTCTTTGTGGTAAAATCATTATGGATCTCAAAGCCTACTTAGCCGAGCGCCGGGGCGTGGTCAACCGGGCCCTGGAGGCCTATTTGCCCGGGGTGCGGGGCCCCGCGTTCCGGGTGGTCCAGGCCATGCACTATAGTCTCTTTGCCGGGGGCAAGAGGCTCAGGCCCATACTCTGCCTGGCCGCGGCCGAGGCAGTGGGGGGCGACCCCGGAGAGGTATTGCCCGTGGCTTGCGCCCTGGAGATGATCCATACCTATTCCCTGATTCACGATGATCTGCCGGCCATGGATGATGACGATCTGCGCCGGGGGCAGCCCACCTGCCACAAAAAGTTTGATGAAGCCACGGCCATCCTGGCGGGAGACGGTCTCCTCACCGCGGCCTTCCAGACCCTGGCCGATGCCGGGAACCGCTATGAAGGCCGGGAGGCCGTGTTGCTGGATGTAATCCAACTGATCGCCTCGGCCGCGGGTTATCCCGGCATGGTGGGCGGCCAGATGCTGGATCTGATGGCTGAAGGACGCAAGATTACCTTGAAAGAATTGGAAACCATCCACCGCCTGAAGACCGGGGCCCTGTTAACTGCGTCGGTGCGCGCCGGAGCCTTGATGGCCGGGGGAACCCGGAAGGAAGTTACTGCGCTTACCGGTTATGGGGAGAAATTCGGCCTGGCTTTCCAGGTCACCGACGACCTCCTGGACGTGGAAGGTGAGGCCGCGGAGATGGGTAAGGCCACGGGCATGGATGCCAAGCGCCGCAAGGCCACCTATCCGGGGTTGCTGGGACTGGAAGAGGCCAAGGCCTGGGCGCAACATCTGGTGGCTACGGCTATTGCGGGTCTGGAGCCTTTCGGTCCCTTAGCCGAGCCGCTCCGGGAAATTGCGCGCTATCTGTTGGTGCGCCGCTCCTGATTGGAGGATATCGTCTGATGGAAAATCAAAAGGGTTCAGGGATTGGCTCCGGCGCCCGCCGTTTGCTAGATAAAATCAACAGCCCCCAGGATTTGAAAAAATTGTCTCCGGAGCTTTTACCCGCGGTGGCGCAGCAACTCCGGGAGCTGATCATCTCCTCCGTATCCCGGACCGGCGGACACCTGGCCCCCAGCCTGGGCACGGTGGAATTGACCATTGCCCTGCACTATGTCTTCGATTCGCCCCGGGACAAGATCATCTGGGACGTGGGCCATCAGGCCTATGCCCACAAGATCCTCACCGGGCGGCAGGATCGCTTCTCCACCCTGCGGCAGTACGGCGGGCTCAGCGGTTTTCCCAAGCGGAGCGAAAGCCCCCATGACGCTTTCGACACCGGGCACAGCTCCACCTCCATCTCCGCGGCCCTGGGCATGGCCTCCGCCCGCTCATTGAAGCGGGAACAGGGGCGGGTCATCGCGGTGATCGGGGACGGCTCCATGACCGCGGGCCTGGCCTTCGAGGGCTTGAACAACGCCGGGGACCTGAACAAAGACCTGATCGTGATCCTGAATGACAATGGCATGTCCATCGCCCAAAACGTGGGCGCCATGTCCTCTTTTTTCAGCCGCAAACTCACGGGCCGGACCATGGTTTTTCTGAAAAAGCAGGTAGAAAATCTGCTGCGCTCCTTCCCGGGCATCGGTGAAGACCTCTATGCCATGGCCAAGAAGAGCGAAGAGTCCATGAAGGCCTTTTTCACCCCCGGCATGTTGTTTGAGGCCTTGAAATTCAACTATTTGGGACCGGTCAGGGGTCACCGCCTGGATCACCTCATCGAGACCTTCAATAATATCAAGAACCTGAAAGGCCCGATTTTGGTGCACGTGCTCACTACCAAGGGAAAGGGCTACGAGCCCGCGGAATCCGATCCCACCGGCTTCCACGGCCTGGGCCGGTTCGACCCGGACACCGGCGAAGCCAAGAAGAGCGTCAGCGAAGTGCCTTCCTATACGCAAGTCTTCGGGGACACCATGGTGCGCCTGGCCCGGGAAAATTCCAAGATTGTGGCCATCACCGCGGCCATGCCCGACGGCACCGGCCTGGTGGACTTCGCCACCCATTTCCCGGAGCGCTTCTTTGACGTGGGTATCTGCGAACAGCACGCCACGACCTTTGCCGCGGGCCTGGCCGTGGAGGGCTTGCGGCCCGTGGTGGCGATTTATTCCACCTTCCTGCAACGGGCCTACGACCAGGTGCTCCATGACGTCTGCCTGCAAAACCTGCCGGTGATCTTCGCCCTGGACCGGGGGGGCATAGTCGGGGAAGACGGGGAGACCCACCAGGGGCTCTTCGACCTCTCTTTCCTGCGCCATCTCCCCAACCTGGTGGTCATGGCCCCCAAGGACGAGGACGAACTGCGCCATATGCTCTTCACCGCGGTGGACCATCCCGGTCCCGTGGCTATCCGTTATCCCCGGGGTAAGGGCGTAGGCGTGGCCTTTTCCTCCACCTTGCGCAAAATCCCCATGGGTAAGGCCGAGGTGTTGAAAGAAGGGAAGGATCTGTTGATCCTGGCCCTGGGAGCTTCGGTCCATCCGGCCCTGGAAGCGCGCCGGCAACTGAAGGACCAGGGCTTCAAGGCCACGGTGGTCAACGCCCGCTTTGTCAAACCCCTGGATGAAGAGCTGATTCTTTCCCTGGCTGCCAAATGCGGCCGGGTCCTCACCGTGGAAGAAAACGTGGCCCAGGGGGGCTTCGGCAGCGCGGTCCTGGAACTCCTGGCCGACCATGACCTGACCGGCGTGCCGGTGAAACGGCTGGCCGTGCCCGACAAATTCGTGGAACACGGGAAACCGGAGATCCTCAGGCAGAAATACGGCCTGGACGCGGCCGGCATCCTCAAAGGCGCGCTGGCCATCCTGGAACAACCGGCCCAACCGAAAAAGGTGGTATGGGGCAGTTTTAATTGACGGAAGTTCCGGTAGCGCAGGCTTTCCAGCCTGCGCCCCGGGGTAGCTTTAGACTCTACTCATGGGAAAAAGATTTTGGCAAATCTTCTTCTTCGGTGAGCTGGCAGGTGCGTTGACTGCATTAACCTTTTACATGGATAGTTCGGCTAATGCTTATCATGATGGGTTTAATCTTCTTGGCCGTTTCGATGGAAATTGGTTGTGTATGATATTATATTTAATAAACATAATTATTATTGGAATGATTGTCGCGGCTTTTTTTAGTCTTTGCGGGTATTTCTGCCTCTGGGATAAGAATCTGATTATAATTATACCATTGTTATATATTTCAGGCGTTGCGGTAACGATATTTATTTCAATGATATCTTACAGATTTTATGGCCCTAATCATGTAACTATTCCGGGACTTCTTGGGATTCATGTCTTCTGGATTTTGGCCCTTCTCTTGGCAAAGTTCTTTGCTCCGAAATTAAAGAAAATGGAGCTGTAGGGTGCGTTCTACAGACTATTTACCATCATTCTTTATTCCCAAGCCATCTTCTGGTGCGTAAAACGCACCCTACCCACTGACCTTGTCTAAAAATACTGAAAACCAAAAACCGAAAAACGAACACCGGCCTCACAAAGAGCGCCTGGATACCCTGCTGGTGGATCGCGGTCTGGCCGACACCCGTTCCAAGGCCCAGGCCCTCATCCTGGCCGGGCGGGTGGAGGTGGCCGGCCAACGGGAGTCCAAGGCCGGGGCCCTGGTGCCCGGAGATGCGCCCATTGTGCTCAAGCCCGCGCCCCACCAGTTTGTCAGCCGGGGCGGGGAAAAGCTGGCGGGGGCCCTGGACCATTTCCAGGTAAATCCTGCGGGTAAGGTGGCCATGGACGTGGGCGCGTCCACCGGAGGCTTCACCCATTGCCTGCTGACCAAAGGGGTGGGCAAGATATACGCGGTGGACGTGGGCTACGGCCAGTTGGATGCCTCGCTGCGCCAGGACCCCCGGGTGGTGGTCCTGGAACGGCGTAATATCCGCCATCTGCCTGGGGAGGATGTGCCCGAGCTCGTGGACCTCATCACCCTGGACCTCTCTTTTATCTCCCTGACCCTGGTGCTGCCCAAAATTCTGGAATTCCTGCGTCCCGGCGGCAAGATCCTGGCCCTGGTGAAGCCCCAATTCGAGGTGGGCAAGGGCCTGGTGGGCAAGGGCGGGGTGGTGCGGGACCTGAAACTGCAGCAGGACGCGGTGGAGAAAGTGGCCCGGGCTGCCGGCTCCCTGGGGCTGCAGGTGAGCGCGGCTTACCCCTCCCCCCTGAAGGGCCCCAAGGGGAATCAGGAATATTTTCTATATCTTACCGCCCCAGCCCAGACCTGCAAGCCTATTGACAAAGGCAAAAACCCCCTTTAATATTTATGTGAGTAGCAAAGTCTAACTGATATAAAATGCGGCTAGAATGGCAAAGCCAAAAGGATTGTCATGCTGATCGTCGCGTAGAATCTGTCAGGTTGTGGAAAAATAGCATTTCGGCTTGATAAAGAGCAGTTTTTATCCCCCCCCTTTGAAAAAGGGGGGTTAGGGGGGATTTGGTAAGCGCTTGAAATCCCCCTAAATCCCCCTTTTCCAAAGGGGGACTTTAAAAGCCTTTGGTTTTCTATGATTAGGAGCAAATTTATGGAAAACAAGATAAAGACCTTTCTGTTGTTGGGAGGCCTGACCCTCTTTCTCGTCTTCATGGGCAAGCTCATCGGCGGGCGGAGCGGCATGTACATCGCCTTTCTCCTGGCCCTGGCCATGAACTTCTTCAGCTACTGGTTCTCCGACAAGATCGTGCTCAGGATGTACGGCGCCCAGGAGGTGAGCCCGGCGGACGCGCCCCAGCTGCACCGCATGGTGGCGGAATTGAGCCGGGAAGCAGGCATCCCCATGCCCCGGGTCTATATCATTCCCGATGACTCCCCCAATGCCTTTGCCACCGGCCGGGATCCCGAGCACGCGGCCGTGGCCGCGACCCAGGGCATCATGCGCATCCTCACCCCGGAGGAATTGAAGGGCGTGTTGGCCCATGAGATCGGGCACGTGCGCAACCGGGACATCCTGATTTCCACCATTGCCGCCACCATGGCCGGGGCCATCATGATCCTGGCGGACATGGCCCGGTTTTCGGCAATCTTCGGGGGCCGGGACGACGACGAGGGCGGGGGCATCCTGGGGGTGATCGTCATGTCCATTGTGGCGCCCATCGCGGCCATGCTCATTCAGATGGCCATCTCCCGCTCCCGGGAATACCTGGCGGATGAGACCGGCGCCCACCTGGCCCACAATCCCCAATCCCTGGCCTCGGCCCTGGGCAAACTGGCCCGGGGAGTGGAGCAAAGGCCCATGGACGCGTCCCCGGCCACGGCCCACATGTTCATCGTCAATCCTTTGACCGGCAGCAGCCTGATGAACCTCTTCAGCACCCACCCGCCCCTGGAGGAGCGCATCGCCCGCCTCCGGGCCATGCGCAACTATTGAAGAAGGGTAGGTGGGGGGGGAGTGGCAGGGACTTTTCCGTAAATGGTCCCTGCTCCTCTCCCCACACCCCCCTCCCCAACCCGCAGATACTAAAAAAACTACACCTAATAAGGGAGGTCCGGGTTACCGAGAATGACTATGAGAGGCAAGTTCCTAATCCTGGCAATCCCTATCTGTCTGGTTTTAATAACTTCCCTGGCCTGGGGGGAGGATTTATTGTCCCAGGGACTGGCCGCGCAAAACGCGGGGAAAAATGCAGAGGCTGTGGCACTGCTGGGGAAATATCTTAAAGATCATCCGGACTCCGCGGAGGCCCGGCGCTCCCTGGCCCAGGCCTTGAACGCCCTGGACCGCCGGACCGAGGCCTTGGAGGAATTAAACCGTTGTCTGGCCGCCTTTCCCAAGGATACCGGCCTGCTTTTGGCCCAAGGAAAGATGCTGGCGGAAATGGAACGCCGCCAGGAGGCCATCGCCTCTTTTGGCAAAATTCTTGCCCTGGACCCCAAGAACGTGGAGGCCCTAAAGGAGCGGGGGGAAAACCTGGCCCAGGAAGGCCGCTTTGAGGAGGCCTTGAAGGACTATGACCAGGCCGCGGCCCTGGCCCCCAAGGACCCCTGGCTCTTCCAAAAGCGGGGCATGGCCTTCTTCTGTATGGGTAAATACCAGGAAGCGGTGGCCGAGTTTACCACGGCCATCCGTCTGGCCCCGGACAGCCCCCTGTTTTATTTCTTCCGGGCCCAAATCCGCCTGCTCCACCTGAATCAGAAAGACAAGGCAGTGGCCGACTTGCAGGAGGGCTGCCGCCTGGGCCACTCCCTGTGCTGCCGGGAATTGGAGAAAATGGAAATCAAACCGATAAAAAAATAGCACCGGGCTGCGGGCTATTGCTGTTCCTTTTCCTATTAAGAGATTAGGAATAATCATCCGGCCCCTGGCTTGGCAGAGTTTTTTATTTAGCCCCGGTCTCTTATGCATGTATAATTATGGAAAAATGCACCATCAACCAAGACAACAATGGAGGTAGGCATGACCATAAGTAAATGGCTGAAAGGCTCTTTAATCCTCCTGAGCCTGGTGTTTTTGTGCGCCTGGGCCTTCCAGAGCGACGCCTGGGCCAGGGCCGGCGGCGGCGGCTCCTCGGGCAGCCGCGGTTCCAGGTCCGCATCGCCACCCAGGGCTTATACGCCTCCCAGCACCTCGCGGCCGACCCAGCCCTCTCCAGGGATGACCCCATCACGGCCCATGACCCCGCCCCCGTCCCAGCCCAGTTCTTTCTGGCGTAGTTTCGGCGGCGGCATGTTGGGCGGTCTGGCCGGCGGCATGCTCTTCCGGAGCATGTTCGGCGGTTCCGGGGCTTATGGAGGAGGTTATGGCGGCGGTGGCGGCGGCGGTATCGGCTTATTTGACATCCTGTTGCTGGCCGGTATCGGCTACCTGGTCTACTGGTACATCAAGAAAAAGCGCCAGGAGGCCGCGGCTGGAGGGGCGTACCAAAGCACCTCCCAGACCGTGCAGATGCCCTACCAGAACACCTTTCCCCCGGTCTATGACACCCCCCAGGAGCAACCCCAGGAGCCGCAGCGGGACTGGGACCTGGAACAGGGCCTGACTCATATCCGGCAGATGGACCCCGGCTTCGACGAGGCCCGGTTCCAGGACCAGTGTATGGACGCGTTCTTCAAGGTTCAAGGCGCGTATGCCAATCGGGATATGGCCACGGTGAGGAATCTCCTCACCGAGGAGATGTTCCAGAGTCTCCAGGGGGACGCGGCGAAATTAAAAGCCGACGGCCAGATCAACCGCCTGGAAAATATTGCGGTGCGGTCCGTGGACCTCACCGAGGCCTGGCAGGAATCGGGCCGGGATTTCATCACCGTCAGGATTTACGCGAATCTGCTGGACTACACCGTGGACGAAGCATCCAGCCAGGTCCTTACCGGCAGCAAAACCGATCCGGTGAAATTCGAGGAATACTGGACATTCACCCGCCAGGTGGGCAATAATGCCTGGCAGTTGTCCGCGATCCAGCAGCCAGCGTAAGAGGGCGATTAACCACAAAGACACGAAGACACAAAGATACACAGAGGGAAAAGTTTTGGGCCTTGGGTTTTACCCAAGGCCCAATTTTTATTTTTTGTGTTCTCTGTGTCTTTGTGTCTTTGTGGTTATCTTATCCCCCAATTCTCTCCGGATGGGTATAAATATTCATCCTGCCGTCCCGGGCGAAGCCCACGAGGGTGAGATTCAGTTCTTGGGCCAGGGTTAGGGCCATGGAGGTGGGAGCGGAGATCGCGGCCAGGATGGG
>Ga0265296_1002044_pt1 | contig 21234 bp, 18 predicted proteins | sample MunlanPumphouse1_FD_189073 | JGI IMG/M metagenome (GOLD analysis project Ga0265296, IMG submission 189073) | Groundwater microbial communities from a municipal landfill in Southern Ontario, Canada - Pumphouse #1 | ecosystem: Environmental > Aquatic > Deep subsurface > Groundwater | place... | reverse complement strand
TTACGTTGGAGCGCCGATTGGACCCGAAAATTTTTGAAGAACACGAAGGTGCGTACAACGGACACATTCCCATTTCCGGCGTTTTTGCGTTTTTGGGACTTTTGGCTGCGGTTTTGTACGACTATCGCTACGTGATTGTGGGGAATGAGCACAGCAGTAATTTTGGGAATGTGCGGTACAAAGGCGTGGAGATAAATCATCAGTGGAGCAAGTCCGCGGAGTTTGAAGGGCTTTTGCAAAACTACACGCGGAAGTTTTTGACGCCGGACGTGACGTATTTTTCTTTGTTGCGGCCGTTTTATGAAATTCGCATTACGGAAATGTTCACGCACTATCCGCAGTATTTTGGCGTGTTCACGAGTTGCAATCGGAATTTTAAAATTCATGAGACCAGGCTTCGCCCGGGATGGTGCTGCGAATGTGCAAAATGCGTATTTGTCTTTACGATGTTGTCCGCTTTTCTCGATAAAAAAACTTTGGTGAAAATTTTTGGAAAAGATTTGTACGCGGATGCAGCGCTAAAACCGATGTTTAAGGATTTAATGGGCGAAGGAAAGATGAAACCCTTCGACTGCGTGGGAACTTTTGAAGAAATGCGGGTGGCGTATCAGAATGTGCACGTGCACAAAATCGACCTGGGAAATGTTTTTAAAACGGTGCAAGCGCCCACGGTGCCGGTGCCGTTTCGACTGCTGGGGATGAACACTGTTTTGATTCTGGGTTATGGCAAGGAGGGGAAGGCCACGCACGAATTTTTAAAGGCGCGCTATCCTGAATTAAAAGTAGGGATCGCCGATCAGTCGACCGATGTAAATTATCTCAAAAAGCAGGAGGAGTTTGATTTCGTTATTAAAACTCCCGGTATACCCAAAAACAAAGTCACGCGACCGTACATCACCGCGACAAATTTGTTTTTTGCCGAGCGAAAAAATTTCACAGTCGGTGTGACGGGCAGCAAAGGGAAAAGTACCACCGCGTCGTTGATTTATCACTTATTGCGGGCGGGTGGAAAAAAAGCGCGGCTCATGGGAAATATCGGCAAACCGATGCTGAGTAGTTTGTTGGAGAAAGAAGAAGCAGACAGAGAAACTCGGCTTCGCCGAGGGGATATTTCCGTACTCGAACTCTCCAGCTACCAACTTGATGACATTGAATATTCGCCGGACATCGCGGTAGTCACCAATTTGTTCCCGGAGCATATGACCTACCACGACGGACTTGAAAATTATTACCACGCCAAGAGTCGTATTGTGTCTTTTGCGAAAAGTGGAGATTTCTTTGTATACAATCCGCACTTGGCCCAGCTTAAACAGTGGCAAACGCGAGCTAAAAAAATTCCCTTCACTACCAAGTTGCCACTTAGAGATTCAGAAATTCCGTTGCTCGGCGAGCATAACCGGGACAATGTTCGGGCGGCTGTCACGGTGGCTCGATTGCTGGGCGTTTCTGATACTGCCATCAAAAAAGGCATCTTAACTTTCAAGGCTCTGCCACATCGTCTGGAGGAGGTGGGAACCTTTAAAAAAATTCATTTTTACGACGACGCTATTTCCACCACGCCGGAGTCGACCATCATGGCATTGAAGGCACTCAAAAAAGTAGACACGATTTTTTTGGGCGGGGAGGATCGCGGTTATAAATTCGATGAGCTCGAAAAAATGCTGCGAAAAATGAAAGTGCGAAATATTGTGCTTTTCCCGGAAACGGGTGCACGCATGCTCAAATCACGTGCGGGTTTTACTGTTTTGGAAACGCGCAGTATGGAGAGTGCGGTTCGATTCGCTTACAAAAATACCGCACCCGGAAAAATTTGCCTTCTTTCTTGTGCGTCCCCCAGCTACAGCTTGTGGACCAATTTTGAAGAGAAGGGCGAGCAATTTCAGAAATTAGTGAGGAGTTTGACTTAAATCACAGGCTTTATTTTTTCGCGTTTTTTTGCTTTAATAATCCCATCTAACCCCCGCGCCATGGCTGAGAAAAATGCTTATGATCTTTCTAACCGAGTGTTTCTGCTACTCGCCGTGGTGGGGGCCGGCCTTGTGCTGTTTTGGGTTTTTCGCATGACAGAGATTTGGACCAATGTAAGCGGCGGTTATGTGCGGGAAATTTCTGTGGAATCAGAGGGGACAGCCTACACTGTGCCTGATCTTGCCGTGGTACGTTTGGCCGTGAACACCGAAGGGGAAACTTCCGAGGATACGGTGACTGAAAATACTGTGACCATGAACGCGGTGATGGAAGCTATCAAGGGCTTGGGCATTACCGAAGAGGACATTAAAACTACCGGCTATTACTTAAGCCCCGCTTACGAATATGACGAGAATGGCAATTATAGTGAAAACGGATATACGCTCAGTCAAACGGTTGAAGTGAGTCTGAGTGATTTTACTTTGATTGGAACGCTTATTTCTTCCGCAAGTAGCGCAGGAGCCAACTCCGTGGAAGGAGTGGAATTCACAGTAGACAATCCTGAAACTGCAAGAACTGAGGCGCGCGCGGAGGCCATTGCCGCCGCAAAAGAAAAGGCCACACAGATCGCCGAACAGAGTGGGCTTAAACTGGGAAAGTTGGTCAGCTACTACGAATATGCTTATGACGGAGGTAAGGGTGGTTATGCCTATGACACAAGCGCCGAAGGAGTTCTTAACGTACCGGTAATAACTCCGGGCGAGGAAGAAGTTTCGCTCACGGTGACGCTGACTTATCAAATTCGTTAAGAGTGCGCGTGGACAAGCTGCTCAGGTGAGGTATAATCCGTCCGCGTTTTTGTGCACTCGTGGCGGAATGGTAGACGCGCACGGTTCAGGACCGTGTCCGCGCAAGCGGATGGAAGTTCAAGTCTTCTCGAGTGCACCAGTTCATCCCATAAAATCCCTCCTTCTATGTCTAAATTTTTATCGTTTCTGCTTTGTTCCATGCTTCTTTTGAATGCATGTGGAAGTGAAAAGGACGCAAGTACTGACGCGGGTACCGACGAATCTACTTTTGAATCCTCTCGTGAAACCACGGTGGCCGGTGGCTCTTCGGAACTTGAAGACGACACGGGTTATGGATTTGCTTACAACGCCTCCAATGTACTGGATTTGGACTACTCCACTTCCTGGTGTCCCACAAATGAGGGTGTGCCGCAGATTTTAACGCTCAGCTTTCCGGAAGTGACTATACTTGGGCCCGTGGGTATTGTGGGTGGTTATGCGCGTGATGAAAAAATCTTTTTTCAAAATAACCGCTTAAAGACGGTAGAAGTGTGGTACGACGACTTACCGGAAGCCGTGGATGAACTGCATTTTGACGACACTTATGGAATGCAATTTTTCGGTCTGACCCAAGAAGAGGCTCAAACCATTAAGTTCAAAATCATGGAAATTTATCCGGGTTCAAAATACACCGACACTTGCGTGGCGGAAGTGGACCTGTGGAGTGATTGGGTAAATCAAAAAGATGCCGACGCTGCATACAACTATTACTTGGAATATAAAGAGGAATTCGCCAAGCGACCGGCAGGAATTGCCGACCTTGATATGATTTTTGCAGACCCTTCTTATGCTATTTATCCTGAAGACATTACTTACGAATGCGGAGCGATTGATTACACAAACATTACTAAAGATTTTAGTTCCGATGATTCTTTCACTTATGTGTGGAAGGGCTATGGAGATCAAACGGAATATTTGGGGGATTACTCCCCGAGCTCCTATGGAGGGGACTGGAGCGCTTGGTCCAGAATGACTCCGATTCTTTCCGCAAAACTCAACACATGGGCTAAGGCAGGGGATGAATTTGAGGTGAGGTGGGTACAAACACCTAAGCTCGTTAAAACAGGAACGGTGCTGGCGCAAGCTTGTGCGGATGGAACTCTTTACATCTCCGATGTTTTAGAAACCGGAGGAATGGGTGGCTACACTCTCGAGGTTTACTATCAGGGGCACCTTGTCGGAAAGACTGACCTAGCTCTGTCTCAGTAGTGGGGAAAACGTCAGCGATTCCGGAACCTCTATGATAAACTGATCGCAGATGCGTTAATTTATATTCTTTGGACAAGGTTCCATGTTGCGTGATGAGTCTTGCGTTAAATCCTATCATAGCATATAATTGTACTGCAAGTAAGTTTTAAGATTACAACCAGTAAGTATATGGATGGTAAGCTTACAAAGGGTCAATACGTTGAGGTTTTGTTAAGATCTCCCAGAACAATATTTTCCGTCAAGGATATTGTTTTGTTGTGGGGACAGAAGGCCGAAGCCAATGTGCGAGTTAGGTTAAGCAACTACGTGAAAAATGGGAAGTTGATCAGGGTTCGCCGTGGTATTTATGCAAAAGACAAAAACTACGATCGTTTCGAATTGGCTACTCGAATTTACACGCCTGCGTATATCAGTTTTGAAACTGTGTTAACGCGTGCCGGAATAAATTTTCAATATTACGGGAATATCTTTGTTGCGTCTTATGTTACTCGAGAAATTGAAGTTGATGGGCAAAAAATATCCTTTTTAAGAATGAAGGATTATGTTTTGAGTAGTACGATAGGGGTCGAACATGTAAACGACGTGTATATTGCAACAAAAGAACGAGCGTTTTTGGATCGGATATATATTAGCAAGGACTATCATTTTGACCATTTGGACGTTTTGGACTGGGGTAAGGTTTTTGAGATTTTGCCGATATACCGCAACAAGAGAATGAATAAAAAAGTTAAAGAATATTTTACATATTATAAAAAAAACATATGACACTCGATTATCCGAAACATAAAAACATTTTATTAAGGATACTGAAAGATATTTTTTTCGATACTTCGCTGTCTCCATATTTAGGTTTTAAAGGTGGTACAGCGGCTCTTATGTTTTACGACTTAGCTCGCAATTCGGTTGATATCGATCTCGATCTTTTGGATGAAAGCAAAGGACAAGAAGTGTTTGAGAAAATTCAAAAAATAGCCGGGCAGTATGGCAGAATTATAGACTCGAGAATCAAAAGATTTAACCTGATTACAGTCCTTTCCTATGATTTAAAATCTCAAAATATTAAGATTGAAACCAATCGAAGAGATTTCGGTTCCAAATATGAATTAAAAACATTGCTCGGTATCTCAATGTTGGTAATGGCTAAAGAGGATATGTTTGCCAATAAGCTGATGGCTATGTACGAGCGGATTGGTAAAACAAGCCGTGATGTTTATGATGTGTATTTTTTTACAAAAAACAATTGGCCAATAAACAAAAAACTGGTTGAAGATCGTGCCAAAATGTCATTCAGAGAGGTTTTGGTTAAATGCCTAAAGCTTTTGGAAAAAATGGATAATCGTCATATTCTCGATGGCCTTGGAGAAATGCTTACCGAATCGCAAAAGGATTGGGCTCGAGCTAAATTGCGAACCGAAACAATATTTTTATTGAAAGCATGGCTGGAAAGCGAGAGGTGATCGTCAAATATCGCAATAACGAGTAGTTGGAGGTTCCTGAATTTTCAAAGATAGTGTATGGGTTTTGGCTAGCATCTTCTTTTCATCCTCCGGTTTTTCGTGGTCGTAACCAAGGAGGTGCAGGAGGCCGTGAGTGAAGAGAAATTGCAGCTCTTCTTCCAAACTATGTCCAATCTCTTTGGCCTGAACTTTAGCGCGATCCACGGAGATGACAAGTTGGCCTAAGTGGACAGGATCTTCCAGGGAAAATGACAACACATCCGTGGGTTTGTCTTTGCCGCGGTATTGTTTATTGAGTGTGCGAAGTGTGGCATCGTCGGTGAGGAGAAATTCCACGTCTTCATAGGTTAAAGGGCCCTCAATTTTCGGGAGGTGTTTCAAGATAATTTTGAACAGAGCCGGGTCGACAGCGGTTTTCGTCTCGTTGACAAACAGGAGCTTGAGCATGGACGCAGTATAAATCAGATATGTTTTCGCATCAATTCTCAGACGGGGCAAGCGCAACGCAGACAAAAATGATAGTCAAAGTAGACAAGCTTTGTTAGGATTGGACTGGACAGTTCACCACCACGCTATATGAACGTACAAACCCCAAGATTCACGATCACTCGCAAGCAAGCGGCGGACCTTTTGGACGTCTCCACTCGCACGATCGATCGCTATATCCGCAACAAGAAACTTTCCGCTCGCAAAAAAGGTGGAAATATTCTTCTTTCGGAAGAAGAACTCAGCAATCTAAAAGTTTCTTTATTCCAAAACATGCACGGGGCTTCTCCGGATGTCCCCGGACGAGCTCATCGTCACGTGGACGGCGTTGCCGCGCGAGAAAACCAAGCTATTTTTGATGCCGAGACCGGCGAGATTGAAGAAACCATTGAAAAGCCCATTCCCGTGGAGTCCGGCGCTCTCACCCAACGCAGCGAGCGTGAAAAAGTCTTCGAGGAGCTCTATGATTTGTCTCGTCGTGAAGTGCGTGAATATCATAATAAATTAGAAGCCGCCAATTATAGACTCGGCCAGATTGAGACTCAAATGAAACATTCCGTACCCTTGCTGGAATACCATGAGAAGGAAGAGCTGATTCGCGAACAGGCAAATTTGATTGATGGGAAACTTAAACGCCAAGAAGAATCTGTAAATATGATGGGGCAGGAGCTCAAAGGAGAAAGGCTCAATAAAAACATATATATCGGTCTGCTGTTTGGTCTTTTGGCTCTTCAACCCCTTTTGTGGCTTCTGCTGCAATAAGCTAAAGACAAACAAGGCACAAAAAGGGGAGATAGAGTGGTCTCTCCTTTTTTAATTCCAGAAGGAAAATACCTTATAAAAAGCAGGAACGCTCCAGAAAAGATGCATGATCTTTTCCTTCGCTTCCTTTATGGTTCGCGCTTTTTATAAGGTATTTTCCTTCTGTCTGTTTTCAACGAGAACAGGGAAGTGGAATTCTCTTTTCGGGGTGGAGGAGGGTTCTGAGCTACATAAGGGCTCCCGTAGCAAAGAACCCTCCTTCAGACCAAAGGAAAAGAGAATTCCACTTAGAACTTCCTCTGTAGCATCCCCACGAAAATACCAAGCATCAGGAAGCCGCTGAACCCTTGGATGGCCACGAGGACCTTTCCTAAATGCGTGATGGGAACGATGTCCCCAAGCCCAACGGTAGTGCTGACTATAATGGAGAAGTAAAGATAATTAAATAGGTTGGCGGCACCTGCGGGAACCATGCGGATCGGCTCAAAAAGATCGATGGTCCAGTAAATCACCGCAAAAATAAGTGTGAAAATAAAGGTGGTGGCAGCCCAGCGTAAAAGGCTGGTCCCATAGGCGCTGGAGAGTTCAAAAAAAACATATTCCAAATAACTGAAGGGTTTCCTGCTGTATGCAAAGGCCTTTTTGCGGAAACGCATTTTTTGACGATAAGAAAGGTTTTCGCGAATCGTAAAATTGTGGCGTTCATACAAAAATTCCAGCGAACTGTAGCAACGCTCCATAAGCTGATAAAAGTCCTGTACTTCACTTTCGATTCCATTCTTTTTTTCCTTTTGATAGAGCTTTTCTTGAGCCATGAATTCGCAATCCATTTCTTCATAAAACTCAATTGACTCCTGCGTTTCGTGCACCAACTGTGCCTTGAGATAACTGGCCAACAGATAGTAATAACAAAGCGCGCGTTCAATGTGGTTGTCTTTGGCGAGCGAAGCGAGCTGCTCTTCAAAAAACGGTTTCATCTCCACAAAGCGGTTGAAATCTCCACGTTCTTCGATTTTACGGACGGCTTCCTGGAAATCCATAAAGATATTATACAAAAACTATCTGTTTATTATAGCAGATTTTGAGGAAATTTTCCAGGTTAACCTTAAAATGCGTTCACCACGGCGAAGCTTATTAGGGTGAGTAGAATCAGGCCAATAGGGCCGAGCGCTATAATGGCCGCCCAAATAAGATATTTTTTCTTCTTTTGGGCCTCCTTTTGATTCAGACCTATGATGAGCAGAATAATCCCGACGGGGCCTCCAATTATAATGCCAATGGTTCCGATGAAACCGAGCAGAGAGAGGACAAGTCCGGCGGTGGCTTGGATACTTTCTTCCATAAAAAAGGGGTTATTCCCACTCTATCGTGGCGGGAGGTTTGTTGGTGACGTCGTAAAAGACGGCGGAAATTTGAGAATCTTGCAGTAAGACTTTAGCCAGTTCACGAACTTTATCCATGGGAAGCTCGGCAAAACGCGCTGTCATAGCTTCTTCGGAAACAATGGGGCGGAGGACGATGGATTCCTTGCCTTCGCTGTTTACGGAAACAGGGAGTAAGACGGTGGGCATTTGCCACACTATCCGGCTGCGGCCGATCTCTTTGAGCCAGTCCATTGCGAGTTTGTCCGCCTCTTGAAGGGTTTTGGTACGGGCAGGCGTGAGAGAACCGGGCGTGATTTGCACGGATTCCAAGCTTTGAAGGATGAGCGTGAGCAAAACCCGATTGATTTCGGGGAAATGGTTGGTGAGCGCGGGAGCGAGCGCAGCGAGCTCCTCCCATGTGGTTTCGCCGGTGAGCGCAAGCGGGTGACGGTACGTGCGGAAATCACCCTGAACCCCCACCGATTTAATGGGGAGGATGTGACCTAGCAAGGAACTGCCTTTTCCTTTGAGAAAAATGTTAATTTGGCTTTGAAGCTCCTCGTGGTTTTCCGGCCAATCTTCGGCCTGCGCGCAGAGCAGGCGCACGGCAAGACCGGGGCCGGGGAAAGGGTGACGCCAAACAAGCGAGGCCGGCAGGCCGAGCTTTTCACCCACTTCACGTACTTCGTCTTTGTAAAGATCTTTGAGGGGTTCCAGCACGCGACCCTGTTTAATAAGTGCTTCAATTTCCGGCACGCGGTTGTGATGGGTTTTGATTTTATCGGAATTTTTAGTACCGCCGGATTCGATCGTATCCGGATAAATGGTTCCCTGTCCGAGCATCCATTTTTCGGGGCTGAGCTTGAGTTTTTCTGCAACCTTACTCTGAATCTCCAGGAAAACTCTCCCAATGATTTCACGTTTTTTCTCAGGTTCGTACACGTCTTTGAGCGCTCCGTAAAATTCAACGGTCCCTTCGTAGATGTGTAGATTCTGTATTCCTTCGGCGCGAAGCACACCTTCCACTTCATCTCGTTCGCCACTACGCATAAACCCGGTGTCTACAAAGAGCCCATAAACGCGGTCTGCGCCAAGTGCTTTGACCAGGAGGATGAAGGCCACGGTGCTGTCTACACCGCCACTGATGAGCATGAAGACATTGCGGTCTCCGACCTGTTTTTTAATAGCTTCTATTGAATGGTCTACAAAATTTCCCAGATCCCAATCACGTTTGGCTCCGCAAAGATTTAGAAAGTTTGAAAGGATTTCATTGCCTTTGGCGGTATGCACCACTTCGATGTGAAATTGGATCCCGTAAAAATTGCGCTTCGCGTCTCCCACGGCGGAATATTTATCGTCTACCGAAGAGGCCAAGATTTCAAAACCCTCGGGAAGTTGTGTGACACGGTCGCCATGACTCATCCAAACCTGCGTTTTTTCACCAGAGGCAAAACCACTAAAAAGCCCTTCGTTTTTTTGAATGGTGATTTGGGCTTTTCCAAATTCACGGCCTTGGCCTTGTCCGGGTTCCACTTTTCCACCCAGCAGGTGAGTAATGAGTTGGTGTCCATAGCAAATTCCCAAAATAGGGAGGCCGAGTTCGAAAATTTCAGGAGTCACGGTAGGGCTGCCGGCTTCGTAAACGGAGGAGGGCCCGCCGGAAAGAATGATGCCTGCGTAGTCCTTTAAAGATTCGGCAGATGCTGAAGAAGGTTCCAGAATTTCACTATACACACCGAGCCGACGAATACGCGTGGCAATGAGATGAGCATACTGGCTTCCAAAGTCGAGGATGGCAATTTTATTCATTTGTGGTTTCTTCGGTTGGTTCCGGTTCTAAAAAGTCACGCAATACCACCGTGACCGTACGCGGATTCGGGGTAATGGCGTTCCCGCTTGTGTCCGTGATGCCACGCAGCATCACTTCGTAACGCTCCTCTACTTGATCGGTCATGCCGGAAGTGGTCAAAATAACGGCGGCACCGTCTACGCGAATATTTGTGATGGCAATAGTGTCCGTCACTTCAGCATCGGTATAATCCATGTCGAGAATTTCATAGTTCATGGGATCTTGCGCGTGGTCCACATTCAACGGTTCATTGAAAACAATGGTTATTTCATTCATTGCCGTGATTTCGTGACTCACGATGCGAGGGGGGTTTTGGTCATCCAGCAGTGAAAAACTCAGCTCTGTGTCCGTAGTGAGATTCGTTTCAAAAATGCCCAGGTTTTCGCGCACATCAAAAGTGGATGATTCCATGCTCATGCCCTGGGCCAGCCGTACTAAAACGCGATAGCGATCGCCCAGAGTCCCGGGTTGTTTATGCAGATGTAAGTAGTAAGTGTCGCCGCTCCACACATATTCCGGCAATTCATAGGAGTAGCTGTAAGTCACAGACTCGCCGGGTTGCAGGCTCACCAGTTCTCCCAGTACATAAACATCTTCGCGATCTTCGGTAACCTCACTGGTACTTTCCACGTTGGAGCCAAGTGGAATCATGGTACGCAGATAGCCGGTGTAAGGACCGCTCAGCGGAATATTCCAAATGCCTTCATGTGAAAGGGTCACGGTTACATTCGCTTTGATCACAGGGTTGCCGAGTACGTCCGTTTGGCCGGTCACTTCAAGCTCATATTGCACATCGCGAGTAATGTAGCGATTGGATTTCATTCCGCCATAGTTGGCATCGTTGATGGCCAGAAAATCACCCACGTCCGATTGAGGTAGGGCTCCGTCCCAGTTGCGACTGTGGAAGGAACTTTGCATACCGCTGCGATTAAAGCTGCCGAGTAAATGTTTTTCTTCAAAAGCCTGTGCGGCAAGGTCGCGCACGGTGAGCAAGCGCCAAGGTAAAATCAGGGTTTTAAAAATAATCGTTTTTACGATGGGGCTGGTGATATTTTTTCGCTCAGCCAGCGCTGCTTCGTTGTGGCGGTCTATATCTGAAACCACGGAGGAAAGTGTTTCGAAAAGATTCTGTTGCGTGAGCTCATAGCCATCCACTTCCATGGGCTCGTACAGACCAACGAGTCGTTCCAAGAAAGTGAAGTCTGCGGCAAAAACTCCATCCACACGCGTGCCCGGATTTGTGAGCTGATAAAACTCAATCAATTCGTCTTTGGTGATGTTAAAATCCGGATCAAAATTCGCATCACGGAAAGTGTGCCCCTGGTAACCTTCGCCCGAAAGCAGCGCGCTCAAAACAAGTGGCGGTTCCACATAATCGTGGTCATCAATTTCACCGTACACGTCGTAAAACTGAATGCCCGTGTAAAAGCCGTGGGCAAAAGTTAGTTCGCCGTAAGTGGAAATAAATCCGCCTGTAGGACGCAACTCATAGTTATTTTGGAAAAGCACAATGTAGGTGCGGGTGCCAAAAGGAAAGCCGGAGAAGCCGGCGTAACGCCAAAACATAAATCGGAAAGGCCCCATGAGAAACCAGAGGAAAAAGAGGCCGACGAGCACCAGAATGAGCAGCCATTTAAATAGTCGCTTGGGGAAGGATCTCTTGCGAAGTAGCGCAAAAGTTTCCGCTCGTTTGTTTTCGTGAAAGCGGGAGGGGATATATCCACTGGTACCGTAACTACGTTCGTTCATAGTTTAAATGGCTTGGCTTCATCATAAACAGGCCCTCGCCATTCGTCTATGCAGATTTTTTGGCTTTCTTGAGTTTTTGCTTCGCTTTTTCACGCATTTTTTTCTCAGCCTTCAACTCCTCATCTGTTGGACGCATAAGCGGGAAGAGCACTAGGTCCTTCAAATTACTTTCTCCTAAAATCAAAGTCATAAAACGATCGAGCCCCATGCCATTCCCGGAAATCGGGGGCATCCCGTGTTCCATGGCGGTAATAAAGCGAACATCAAGTTCCATGGCGTTTTCATCACCTCCGCGTTGAGCCGCCGCTTGGTCAATAAAACGAGCTTCCTGATCTTGAGGATCCACAATTTCGCTATAAGCGTTGACCACCTCCCAGGTGTTTACCAAAAGTTGGAGGGTTTCGCAGTATTCCGGATGCCGGTCACTCCTGCGAGCCAAGGGTTTCATACCGGCCGGATGGTTGATAACAAAACAAGGCTGAATGAGGTGTGGACGGCTGACTTTTTTGTAGAGATAGTCACACAAATTTCCGTAGCCCATTTCGTCCATGTCCTCAAATTTTATTCCTTTCTTCTTGATGGCCTTACGGAGTGCGTTCGCGTCCCCATCTGGGTACGCACCGTGTGCGTGATCAAAAATTTTAATCCCGCAGTCTTTTTCAATCAGGCTGGCGAAGTCTATGCGTGGCCAAGGTGGAGAAAAATCGACATCTACCAGGTCTCCCTCGCGGGAACGGACCTGGATTTTCAAAGTCCCCAGCAAATTTTGAATAAGATATTGAACAAGCTGTTCCGTAAAATTCATGTTGTCCTCATAGTTCCAATAAGCCGCGTACCATTCGAGCATCGTGAATTCCTGAAGATGCGAGGGGTCGATTCCTTCGTTACGGAAAACGCGGGCAATTTCATAGGTTCGTTCAAAGCCGCCCGCAATGGCCATTTTTTGTGGAAGTTCACAGGCAATTCGGAGAAAAACATCCGCGTCCAAGGCATTGTGGTGAGTTGTGAAAGGCCGCGCGGTTGCTCCGGAGGCTTTGACCTCCAGAAGAGGGAATTCCAGTTCGGTAAACTGGTGTTCATCAAGGAAGCGACGAATAAGCCCCAAACAACGGCTGCGCAGTTTAAAGCGGCGCATGGCGTCTTCATTCATAATGAGGTCCAAATAGCGTTGACGATAAATCTGTTCTTGATCTTGAATGCCGTGCCATTTTTCAGGCAAAGGACGGAGCGCTTTACCAAGGAAAGTCCACTCACTCACCAGCAGCGTGAGCTGACCGTGTCTGGTATAAAAAAGTTCTCCACTGGCGCCCAGAAAATCACCCATGTCCAATTTGCGGAGAAGCTTATAGGGCTCCTTACCCAATACTTGTTCCATAAAACAAATTTGCACGGTTCCGGTGAAGTCTTTCAGGTTGGCAAAGGCCAGACGCCCGTGTTCTCGGAAGGTCATAAGACGCCCACGAATCGTAACTTGTTTTTTAAGCTTTCCCGCCAGCATTTCTTCTACGGTGCGGGTCTTCTTCTCACCAAGTTTTATGACTTCCTCAATGGAATGAGTACTTTCAAAACGCGAAGGGTAGGGGTTTATGCCCATCGCACGGAGTTCTTCCGCTTTGCGTAATCGATCCTGGTATTCTTGATCACTCATGATAGGTTGTGGCTTGTTGCGCGAATTATAAAGCAAGAGGGGGGGGCAAGCCAGCTCTTTACATAAAGAGAGCCCACCTGTTAATCTTAGAGTTCCTAAAAAAATCTATGGATCGAGAGAGGGAGGCCAGCCATGCCCCCAAATACAGAGAGGCGCGTCTTGCAAATGACACCACCGTTCCTCTCCGGGACGTTTTGAGAGGAGATAGTAAGATAGTCGTGAAAAAGGGTGTTTGTCGAAAAGTCACAGTAGCGGCTCTGGGCGGGCGTTTATATTTGCGTGACGAACAAGATGGGATCCTGCTATTGTCCAATGGCAGGTTTAACGCACCCGGCGATCTGGGCGCGGCGGGCGTTTCTATACAAGTAGATTTGCAGACCGGACAATTGATCTTTCTTGTACAAAAAGGCCGCGCCAGAGAAATTTTCACCGTCTCTGTAGATACTTTTAATGAGACTGATAGAAAGTGTTTTGCCCATAGAGTGGAAGAAGCTTTGGCCACACAAAGCACCGCGCGCACTCGGGTTTGGTTCGCACTTTTGGTAGCCGCTGCGCTCGCCACCGCTGGTGCCACTGCTGGAACTGTCGCGAGGGGCTGCGGCGGATGTGCAACACTTGGAAATCAGTCAACATTGCCGGGCGCAAACACCCCTTCCGGGGAATGATGTCTGTCGATGTCGAAAAAGCGCATTTGTTCTTTCTTGAATAGGAGTTCGGCGCGCCCGGTCATACCGTGACGATGTTTGCGAATGTAAATATCTGTCATACCCTGACGATCGGTGTCTTCTTCGTAATAGTCCTCGCGGTACATCATCATGACCACGTCGGCATCTTGTTCAATGGCTCCGGATTCACGAAGGTCGGAAAGTTGGGGGATTTTAACGGGTCTGGATTCCACTGCACGGGAAAGTTGAGAAAGCGCCATAATCGGAATGTGAAGTTCGCGAGCGAGTTGCTTGAGGCTGCGGGAAATTTCCGAAATTTCTTGCACACGATTGGTAATGGATGTGCCACTATTCCCGAGAGACATAAGTTGAAGGTAATCCACAATGAGAATGTCCAAACCGTGTTCCATTTGGAGGCGACGAGCCTTGGCACGCAGTTCGGCGGTGGAGGCGCCCGGCGAGTCGTCAATAAAAATTTTGCAATTGTTGAGTTGATCCATAACTTGGCCCATGCGCATAAAATCTTCCTGCGTGAGCTGCCCGGTACGCATTTTCCAACTGTCCACTTCCAACATGGAAACAAAGAGACGTTCCACCAGTTGTTCCTTAGACATTTCAAGTGAAATAACTCCCACGGTTTTTCCTTTGAGCGCCATGTTGAGTCCCATGTTGAGGGCGAAGGCGGTCTTCCCCATGGAGGGGCGAGAGGCCAGGATAATAAGATCGGAGGCCTGGAGGCCGGTGAGAATATGATCTATCGCTTCGAAGCCGGTAGAAAGTCCTTTGTACTTTTCAGCAGCTTCGGGATCGTGGAGGTCGGAGATTTTTTCATAAGTGCCGGCGAGTACGTCTTTAATGTGAATAAAGCGGTTTCGCATAAAATTCTGAGAAACCTTGAAAAGTTCCTGTTCGGCCTTGTCCACGAGTTCATCCACATCTTGTTCTTCTTTGTACCCCAGCGCGGCAATGTTTGAGCCTGAAGAGATGAGTTTTCGCAGTGTGGATTTTGATTTTACGATGGTTGCATACTGGAGCACATGGGAAGCGGTGAGCACTTCGTTGCAAAGTTCTTCAAGATAGGTTTGTCCGCCCACTTCCTCCAGCTTGCCGTTGTCCTTGAGCCAAGTTCGCACGGTGAGCAGGTCGATTGGGCTGCGTTTGGCAAAAAGTTCGAGCATGCCTCCATAAATAATACCGTGCACGTCGTAATAAAAATCCTCCGGATAAAGGAGATCCGCAATTTTAAGGATGGCATTTTTTTCCACCATAACAGAACCGAGCACGGATTTTTCAGCTTCTAAACTGTGAGGTGGGATATGAAGATCGTCGGGCATAAAAGAGGGGTCACTCGGCTGTGCCAAGTGGGGGACTCAGTTTGGCATAAGCATGACAGCGGAGCAAGCGGACTTTAGAGCTCCATAGAACGCATCCGTTGCTTGAAAGCCGGGTAGTGAAAAGGTATGGTGAGTGCATCCCCTCTAAGCGACTTCTGATGGTTCAAAAATGTCGCCACTGTTCACGTTTATTTGAAATCACCGAGGAGGACCTTCAGTTTTACGATAAAATTTCACCTGTTTTTGCCAAACAAAAATATCCCGTCCCGTCTCCCACTTTATGCCCCGAGTGCCGCCAGCAGCGCCGATTGACTTGGAGAAACGAACAGTCATTTTACTCTCGGGCTTGTGATCTTTGTAAAAAGCCTGTGATTTCCACTTACTCCTTGGAAAATCGCTTCCCAATTTATTGCAATAAATGTTGGTGGGGAGACTCATGGGACCCCAAGAAATATGCTCGAGAGTTTGATTTTTCAAAACCTTTTTTTGAACAGTTTTACGCGTTTCGCCAAGAAGTGCCCCAACTGGCTATTATGAATGATGACGGAATAGGCAGCGAAAATTGTGCGTACTGCCAAGACTATGCTTTTGGAAAAAACTGTTATTTTCTTTCGGGCAGTTGGTACAGCGAAGATTCCTTCTACTCCAATAGCGGCACTAATCATTGTCGTTTTGCATCCGACTGTATGGACTTAAAAAATTCTGAGTTGGTATATGAATGCATGAGTGGTGGACAGCTTTATCATTGTGCTTTCGTAGAAAATTCAGAAAATTGTAATGATTGTTTTTTTGGTTTCGACCTCAAAGGCTGTAGCAATTGTTTTGGCTGCGTTGGTTTGCGACATAAACAATTCCACTTATTCAACCAGCCCTATTCCGAAGTGGAATACCGAGAGAAATTGGCTGTCTTTGGGGTCAACACGCATTCAGGCCTGGAACGGGCGAAGAAGCAATATTGGGAATGGATGCTCCAGTTTCCGCGTAAAAATATGATCCTCAAGAATTGCGAGGCGTGCGAAGGGAGTTACCTGTACGACTGTCGGCACTCCTATGGTTTTATGGCTGCCAATGCGGACCATTGTAAATTCATATATCAAACGGATACCGCAAATTATTCTTACGACCTTACGACCAGCGGTCACAATCAATGGTGTTACGAAGGTGACACGCCGGATGATTCGTATATGGCTTTATTCACTCTGTGGTGCTGGAAGAGTAAGAACATTTTGTACAGTGACAACTGTCATAGTTCCGGTTCTCTTTTTGGCTGTATTTCAATGCATCGCGCCGAGCACTGCATTTTCAACAAACAATACACGACGGAAGAGTATGAGCAATTAGCGGGACGCATTATTGAGCACATGAAACAGACCGGCGAGTGGGGAGAGTTTTTCCCCTCGGCCTATTCCGCCTATGGTTACAATGAAAGCGTTGCTGATGAATATTTCCCTTTGGACAAAGAGACCATTCTACAAAAGGGGTGGCGATGGAGGGAACCTGACCCCAAAGAATATTTGCCGCAAAAAGTGACGATTCCGGATGCTATAGAGCAAGTCTCTGAAGCTATTTTAAAGGAGATTTTTGCCTGCGAGACCTGTGGTCATAATTTTAGGATTATAGCCAAAGAGTTGGATTTTTACCGAAAAATGGGGCTGCCGCTTCCTCTACTGTGCGCCCATTGTCGACACAAAGCACGGCTCAAGAGAACGACGGCCTACCAACTGTGGGATCGTCTCTGTGCCAAATGCCAAAAACCTATTAAAACCGCTTACGCTCCCGAGCGCCCGGAGATCATCTTCTGTGAAGAATGCTTTATGGCCAACTGAGTCGCGAGGAGGGGTGGAGTAAAATAGAGCCATGTCTATTTATGATTTTGGTAATGAGATGGAGGAGAAAGCGGCTCAATACCTCGAGGCGGTAAAGGAGTGGCGCGTGATTGCTCGACGTGTACGGTTTCGCGAAGGAGAAATCGACCTGATAGCGGAGACGCCGGAAAAGGAGCTGCGTTTTGTGGAAGTGAAGGGGCGGCGTAATGAAAAATTTGGGGGTGTTGTGGAAAGTGTAACAACGCGAAAAATTCAGCGACTAAGGCGGGCGATTTACAGATGGCGGGACCGGTCCGGAGACCATCGATTCGGACAAATATATTTTGTGGGAATTTTGGTGGACACGAATGGAGCGCTCACAATAGAGGAGCACCTAATTGAGTAACATGGCTATTTTGTTTCCGTCGTATTGTTTGCAAGGGCTTTCGGTTTTGCCGGTGAGCGTGGAGGTGGACATTAGTCCGGGCATGCCGGTTTTTAATATTATTGGAATGGCCGGCACGAGCGTGCAGGAGGCGAAAGATCGCGTGCGGGGCGCTATTACGAGTAGTGGTTTTAAATTTCCACTGGTGCGGAAAGTGGTGAACTTGGCGCCGGCGGACTTGGTAAAGCATGGAAGCCATTTTGACTTACCGATGGCGCTGGGATTTTTGGTTGCCAGTGGGCAGATGCTGCCGGCGCCAAACGGGGTTTTGGTGCTGGGAGAGTTGGGTTTAGACGGCTCCTTGCGACCCGTGCAAGGACTTTTGCCGGGGCTTTTATTCGCACGGCAAGAAGGGGTAGAAGAAGTGGTTTTGCCGGTAGAAAATTTACGAGAGGCAAGCCTGGTAGAGGGTGTAACTTTTTATGGGGCAAAAGACTTGCGCGAAGTGGTAGCGCATTTTTCGGGAAGAAAACTTTTGCCGTGGGAGGGCACTAACGATTGGGTGGCAAGTTCATACTTGGTGGATTTTGCCGATGTTTCCGGCCAAACCGCCGCCAAACGAGCGCTGCTCGTGGCGGCGGCGGGCGCTCACCATGTGCTCATGAGTGGACCTCCGGGTAGTGGAAAAAGTCTTTTAGCGGAAGCCCTGCGCTCCATTTTGCCGCCCCTGTCTAAAGAGGAACTTTTGGAAGTTTTGCGTATCCACTCGGTGGCCGGGCGGAATTTGGGCCACTTGTCCCTAAGCAGACCGTTTCGCAGTGTCCATTGTCGCATCACGCGGCATGGCTTACTTGGCGGAGGCGCGGACCTTGCGCCCGGGGAAGTAAGTTTGGCGCACCAAGGTGTACTTTTTATGGATGAATTCCCTGAGTTTGATCGCGAAGTTTTGGAGGGTTTACGGGAACCTCTGGAACGGCGAGAGCTCAGTATGCGTTATGGCAAACGGGTAAGCACTTACCCGTGCCAGCTTCAGCTCATTGCCACCATGAATCCGTGTCCTTGCGGCTATTACGGAGATGGCGAAAAACCGTGCACGTGCACGGCTGCACAGGTGGCGCATTATCAAAATAAAATTTCCGGCCCGCTGTTGGATCGTATTGATTTACATATTCATGTACCGCGCCTCCCTTACGAAGATTTCAAATTGAGCGCGCTGGAAAACTCGGCGAGCCTGCAAGAAAAAGTACTGGAGGCGCGCGAGCGACAGCGAGCGCGATTAGCTCCACACGGGCTCAGTACCAATCAAGAAATGACGCCAAAACTTCTGAAGGAAGAACGGCTGGACATAAAAACAGAGGAGCTTTTAAAACTGGCCGCCAAACGTCATGTTCTTTCAGGGCGCGCGTTGCATCGCATACTCAAAGTGGCTCGAACAATCGCAGATCTTGATAACAAAGATTGGGTCGAGGCGAGTCACATGATGGAAGCGCTACAGTACCGAGTGAAGACTTGAAATGCTGATACACTTATGATACACTTAACCTGCTATTTATGAATCAACTGTCTATGCCTACTTCAAAAAAACGTATCAATGTAAGTATTTCCGAGGATACTGAAGAAATTTTGGGATTGCTTGCAAGACGGGATCACGTGCCTGTAGCCACCAAAGCGCTTCAGCTGATTGAGCTTGCTATCGAAATGGATGAAGACGAAGTGTGGGAAAAAATTGTAACTGAACGCGACACCCCGGATGCCAAATTTATTTCTCACAAAGAAATGTGGAGTGGACTACACAATTAAATATCATCAACTTGTTTTCGAAAGGGATAGGTCCAAACTTTCTCATTCTGCCCAAATTCAGATTGAAAAAGCCATACGGGAGAAAATTTTATTGAGTCCCGAACGATTTGGCAGGCCCCTCCGAAAAACCTTGAAAGGCAACCGAAGACTTCGGGTGGGTGACTATCGGATCATTTATCGTGTGGCAGAAGATATCATTTTTGTTTGGGCAATAGGTCACCGTTCGACAATATACAAAGCAGCCTTAAATCGCATCCTCGTTGGGACTTTTACCGTCCAAGATGATGGTTTCCGTAGGACTTGAGCAGGCGGATAAGAGCAGGACGAGAAACAAAGGAATTAAAAGTTTTCTCATAAAAATGGGCAAAATAGGGTTTTTATTGAAGAGTAGGTTCCTCTCCGCTTTCCCAAGAGATGTCCACCAATCCTTCAACACGTTTGAATTCTTCCGTTTTGCCCGTATTTAAATCGATGATGTAGACCACGGTTTCCTCTAAACTTGTTCCGGTGTTTGGCTCAAAACCCATGTCAACCGGTGGAATGCTTGCCGCATAAGCCAATTTACCGCCATCGGGAGAGAATACGGCGTCCCCGGCCTGGAAGAATTCCGCCGGGATGATGTAACTGATGTCCGTATATCCGTTACCATCGGTATAATCTTCAATGGAATAGGTGCTCAAGATGATCTCACCCACTTCGTTCGCTATAAAAATAGCGACGGTTTTGTTATCAGGAGAGACGTCGGTAGCAAACGCACTGGCCTCAGACTCGAAAACCGGTGTTAAGGTCTTTGTGGTGAGATCGAGTTGGTAGAGAGAGTGGGCCCCTCCATAAAGAATGTATCCGCCCAAACCGGTGTTGTTCACCGCAATGTAGGCGCTGTTTTCATTTTGCTTAAAAAGCACCACTTCATAACCATCGGCCGGTTGGCTTTTTTCGATAGTACTTACTTTCTCACCATCCCAGTAAACGGTGATAGTAACGGAGTCGTCTTCGTTCACGGTTTGCTCGGAGCTCAAGCCTGCCCATGGCCCTTGACCTTGAGTTTCTTTATAAAAATCGTCCTTTTCAGACAATTCCGAAGGGTTTTCGGCGGTGCCACATCCTGTAATTGCGGCCATGAGTATTAAAAGACCCGTCATAAAAACTGTTTTTTTCATAGAGAAATATTTGGAAATAAAAGATGCAGTTCACATATATAATACCATCTTTGCATGTTCTTACGAGAAAATGCCTTGAAAGATCTTGCTTTAGGCTGCGCAAACCATTACATTCACTCCGATGAGCCCCAAAAAATCTAAGCTCAATCTTCCCAGAAAAGTTCTGATCCTAGGGTCGGGCGCTCTGAAGATTGGTGAGGCGGGGGAATTTGACTACAGCGGATCGCAGGCCATTAAGGCTCTGAAAGAAGAAGGCGTCGAGGTGATTTTGGTCAATCCGAATATTGCTACCAATCAAACGAGTTGGGGGCTCGCGGATGAGGTTTATTTTTTACCGATCACTCCTTATTTCGTGGAAAAAGTGATGGCCAAAGAAAAGCCGGACGGCATTTTGCTGGCCTTTGGAGGGCAGACTGCACTCAACTGCGGAGTGGCGCTCGAAGAAAAAGGCATTTTAAAAAAATATGACGTGCGTGTATTGGGAACGCCTATTTCCGCCATCATAAAAACCGAGGACCGTGAACTTTTCAACAAGGAACTCCAAAAAATTGACGTCAAAGTGCCGCGCAGCTATGCGTGTACCAACTTGTCTGCCGCCTTGGATGCCGGACGAGAGATTGGTTTTCCACTCCTGATTCGTGCGGCCTTTGCGCTCGGGGGGAAGGGAAGCGGTTTTGTAAACAATGAAGAAGAACTTATCGCAAAAGTAAATGCCGCCTTTGCCTATTCACCTCAAGTGCTGGTGGAAGAAAGTCTCAAGGGTTGGAAGGAGGTGGAGTATGAAGTGGTGCGCGATGCCTACGAC
>Ga0265296_1002043_pt1 | contig 21244 bp, 26 predicted proteins | sample MunlanPumphouse1_FD_189073 | JGI IMG/M metagenome (GOLD analysis project Ga0265296, IMG submission 189073) | Groundwater microbial communities from a municipal landfill in Southern Ontario, Canada - Pumphouse #1 | ecosystem: Environmental > Aquatic > Deep subsurface > Groundwater | place... | reverse complement strand
AATTGTTTTCTCATATGGTTTGTTGGGTGTGCTAGCGCTTATCGTGCTGTATTGGCTTCTCTTTCCGGAAAAAGCAGAGATTGCCTCGGGACAATTATACAAGCTCTTAAGACATTTCTGGGGGAAAGCAGAGAAGAAATACATTGCACACGATACTCAGGGCAGGGTTAATGATTTTGTTAATAATTTTCTTTCAAAAGAGATAAAAGATTTTTCCTCAGTGAATATGAAACTTGAGTGGGTCGAGGATGGCTTCCAGGCCGAATCTTTTTTTAGGAATGGTTTGTTTATTGTGAGGATGAGAAAAAGCGAGAATCAAAATAAGAATATCGTCAATGCGGCCATTGTCTTTATTGCTCAGAACGTTTTGAATAAGGCAAAGAGGTATATCTCTACCAGACAGCAAGAATCGATAGATTTATTTGTCGCTAAAAAATTATTTGAAAGGGAAAAAGAGGAGTTGATGACTCAATTCGTAGACGATTATTTGATCGAGAAGACTAATGATCAAAAGATAGGCGAATTTTTTGAAAAATATCATTACATAGATATTGCGGGATTGTTTTTCCCAGTTTTCGTACAAGAAATGCACTTTCTTGGAGAAAAAGCTTTTGCTAAAAGAAAAGATCAAAGTATTTATACGGAGGTCAACGGTCTTGTAGATTTTCTCGATAACTATTCCCTTAGAAAAGTTGGGGATACTTCTGTGCCGACCAGATTTGATGGGTTGTATTGTAGATTTGGAATAATGATTGTTGGTATAGGTGAGCGTGTAAAATCTGAGGGATTTGCACCGTACGAGAAGCATATAAAGCACCTGCGGGATTCAGGAGTAGAAACAATATACTTAGTCGGCGATATAAAAAATAAAGATTTTATGCAGGAACTGTGCAATAGTATTTGCAATGATGGTTTTGACTTTTCAATCTATAACAAGAAAGATTACAAAGCCACGATCTCTTATAGAGATGAGCACAGAGAGACCAAAGATAATTTTTTAGTTGTTTTGAGGAAAAATAGTGTTAAACATTATTTTCCAACCAATAGGTCTTAACCATGCATATTCTAAATTATAGAAGGTCTAAAAAATAACATGAAAACAATTTTAAAAACCAACATCACTGTCAAAGATATTTGCGAGGGGTTCGTATATAACGAACTAGAGGGCAAAGGGTTATTCGGTTTGTCTGGCAAGCTCACGATTCAGCCGGAGTATCAGCGTAACTATATCTATGCCTCCGACGGTGGAAAAAGAGAGATGGCTGTTATTGAATCAATACTCAAAGGTTACCCGATTGGCTTGATTTATTTTAATATGGTTTCGGAAAACAATCTGGAAGTTTTGGACGGGCAACAGCGCATCACTAGTGTTGGACGTTTTGTGACGGACAAATTTGCCATCAAAGACGAAAATGATATGGAACAATATTTTGGCGGTATGGCAAAAGACAAGAAAGACAAGATATTGGAAACTAAACTGCTCATCTATGAATGTGAAGGAACAGAAAGTCAGATAAAAGAGTGGTTCAAGACAATTAATATCGCTGGAGTTCCGCTCGTCCCTCAAGAATTGTTAAATGCGATCTATTCCGGACCATTCGTTACGCTAGGTAAAGAGGAGTTCAGCAACAGCCAAAATGCCAATATTCAAAAATGGAGCGCGTACATAAAGGGTAGTGCAAACCGACAGGCATTTTTTGAGAGAGCTTTAGACTGGACGAGTAAAGGGAATATTGATGATTACATGAGTATTCATCGCAACGACAAAAATATCAATGAGTTGAAAAAATATTTCAACAGCGTGATCGATTGGGTTTCTATTGTGTTTACTGATGTTGAAAGCGAAATGCAGGGACTAGAATGGGGGCGTTTGTATGAGACATACCATAAAAAATCGTGCAATCCAAAAAAGGTTTCAGAAGAAGTGCAAAAACTTTATGGTGATCCGTATGTCAAAAATCGTAAAGGTATTTTTGAGTTTATCTTAGGAGGCTCCACTGATACGAAATTGCTTGATGTCCGAATTTTTGATGACGCAACCAAAAAATCCGTCTATGCGACGCAGACTAAGTCAGCTAAAGTCAAAGATAAATCAAACTGTCCGCTATGCGTCTTGGGGCACGATGCTAACAAGAGTAAAACTTGGAAACTGGAAGAAATGGACGCCGACCATGTTGCGGCTTGGAGCAAAGGTGGTGCGACTTCAGCTAAAAATTGTCAGATGCTGTGTAAAACACATAACCGAGCAAAAGGTAACCGTTAAAGAACCACATTTATAATAGGCGGCGCGCCAGTTTTCAACTGGCACGAAATTCGGCGGTGGAGATTAAGATTGTGGAAGGGGAAACGGCGAGGAATAAGTAATTCACCGTGAGTCAAAAGAGATTTTAAAGGAGATTGGAATAGAAAAAAATTTTATTTGGCATTAAGTGAAATCAAAAAAATACTATGACAGATCAACAAAACAAAAAATGTCAGTTTTTCTTGGATGAAACCGGCGATCATGGGCTGACGTTTATTGATGATAATTTTCCAATTTTTCTTTTGGCTGGTTGTTTGTTTGAAGATTCGGAATATCAAAAAATGACCACGGATATTAATTTTTTAAAGCAAGAGTTTTTTAAAACTACCGGCGTTATTCTACATTCAAGAGATATTAGGAAATGCGAGGGAGCGTTTCAGATATTGTTTGATTTGGATATTAAAAAGCGTTTTTATAAGCGGCTTAATGAAATCATTTCTAGCGCAAAATTCACCATTATTTCTGTTGCGATAGACAAAAAAAAGCACATTGAAAAGTACGGGAAAGTTGCGGATAACCCATATTCAATTTGCTTATCATATATTTTAGAACGCCTGGTATTTTGTACCGATAATAAAAATTTATCGCCGACTGTTTCTATTGTGATAGAAAAGCGGGGCAGAAAGGAAGACCAGCAACTACTTGCCCATTACAATGGAATTATTGATAGAGGAACTTTTCATGTTACACCAGACCGTTTTAAGCGGCGGATTGAAAGTTTTTCGATGGTCGCGAAGAAAGACAACAATAACGGATCACAAATTGCCGACTTGTGTGCCTATCCGGTAGCGCGTCATGTGCTTAACTCAGAAGAGCCATACATTCCGTTTGCGATTATCAAAAATAAGTTATATTGCAGTAGTGGCGGCAAGATAGATGGCTATGGATTGAAGATTTTTCCATAACGCAAAAAGTCCCTTGCGGGACCTTTTACCGACTGGGGACACCCCAATCCATATTTAAAGTATACATCAAACAATCAATAAAGAAAAGTAGTTTGCCTGTGGATAACTCAAAAGTCGAAAAATAATCAAAAACAGAGTAAAATTTAATTTTAAATAAAAGATTATTTACCCTAGAACATTATCTACACTGCCTACAGGCAGTGTAGATAATGTTCCAAAGATTGTCAAGATTAATTGCACAGTAAGTGTGCATAGTAAAAACCAAGAAAGTTTGGATTTTAACGATGCATTAGATGGAATTCGCATATTATTAAAATATATTTTATCACAAAAAATGAAAAATACAATAAAAATTTTACAAAAAAGTTCAAATAAAAAATTAAGCGGTGCGATAGTTTTATTGATGCGAAATTTTTTAACAACTATTGATTTTTACATTTTTATATGCTATAATTAATAAAAATAAATAAGGTTTATTATTGGAGTTAACGCAAAACATTATAATTTTACGATTTAACTTTTATATCTCCAATCACGATATTGATAAAATTTAATAGAGTAAATCAATAAAGGGGCTGGAGAAGCCTTTTTTGTTTTTTTATAAAAGGTCGAATTATTATTAGATTAATTTTATTTAAAAATATGGCAACAAATAAACCAATGGGAGATAATGCGAGAAAGGGAGCAGTAAGGGATAGGGTGCAAGTTTATAATCCAAAAATAAAAAGATGGATAAAAATTAATAAAGAAACAAATCTTTTTATGGATCAAATGGCTCAAAAGAAAAAGCCTTTTAAGGGAATTAAAAAAATATAAAAGGTCCAATTGGAAAACGTGAGTAGTAGATGAAATTGATCGGTCTGAGAAATAGAAAGCAATTAATTGAATATTTTCTTTATGGCTTGGCTGAGATATTTCTTGAAATGCACACCTTCTCTAAAAACATCTCTTTTAAATATAGAGATGTTTTTATTTTTAATTTTTGTTAAAATAATTATATGAATTTCAAATCTATATTAAGGGGTCGAGGAGATGATTGAAAAATAAAATTATAATGGTTGAATATATTTGTAAAAATGGTCATAAGGCTAATTATCCTAATGTTGGCTATGAAGCCAGAGAAGATAAAAAGACAAGAGAATTTAATGGGCATATTTTGTGCAAGAAATGCGGAGAAGAAATGGATATAAATGGAGAAAGATTGGGATAGATTTATACTTTGCCCAACAAAAAAATTCGGCGAGTAAATTTATTATCTTTGTCTATGGTCTAATTCGCGCGAATAGGCGAATAGATGAAAATGACTAACTGGTCAACAAAAAAAATTAGGCGATTAGCTCATTGTACAATTCCATAGAATTGTACAATGACTAGGTCAATCCTTTTCAACGTGGCTTAGGGTCAACAAAAAATTAGGAGAATAAATTTATTGTCTTCGTCTATGGTCTAATTCGCGCGAATAAGCGAATAATAATATAGCGATGGGCGACATAATTAAATTAAAAAATATGAAAATAATAATTAAGAAAACAGATGAAGCAGATAAGGCATTTTTAATTGCTCAAAAATTGCCAGATTTTTTTGATGCGAAAGGGTTAGGGCAAATTAAACAAGACACAAAAAATCACATTTTATACGGTGCTTATTTGGGTAAAAAATTAATTGGATTCGCGACTTATAAAGAAATAAATTTAGATACTATTGAAATGACTTGGCTTGGTGTTTTGCCAAAGGAACAAAGATTGGGGGTTGGAGCTAAATTGGTGAATGAAAGTTTGAATGAATTATCTTCTAAATATAAAATTTGCGAAGTTAAAACTTTAGCTGAAACTGATCCATATGAGCCGTATAAAAAAACAAGATCTTTTTACAAAAGCATTGGTTTTGTTCCTGGAAAAATAATTAGCCCATATTCTGAATGGGGAAATAATCCATGTCAAGTTTTCACGAAAATTATTAGGAAATAACAACAATTTATTTGACAGATTACGTCATCTGACGACAGTCGGCAGTTAGGCACATTGTTTCTATGGTCTAATTCGCGCGAATAGTTCCATAAAGAAAAAGATTGTATTATAATAAATTAAAATAAAAAGATATGAAAAAATTGGAAAAAATTTTAAAGGCTTTGGCAAATCGGCGGCGATTGGCGATTTTGAAATATCTAAAAGAAAACAAAGAAGCGCCGGTAGGGGAAATCGCCCATGAAATTGATTTATCATTTAAAGCCACCTCAAAACATCTTAGTGTTTTATCAGCAGTGGATATTATTGAAAAAGACCAGCGAAGCTTGCAAATGTTTTATCGATTGTCCAACAATCAAGAGTCGGCGGTTAAGCACATTATTTCTATAGTTTAATTGTCTATGGTCTAATTCGCGCGAATAAGCGAATAGATGAAAAATGAAAAAAGTTCTAATTATAATAATTGTTGTAGTTGTTATCGGCGCTATCTGGTTAGAATTTTTTAAGAAGGAAAAAGTTGAGTTGATTGGTTGCACTATGGAGGCGAAGTTGTGTTTAGATGGTTTCTATGTTGGGCGGACGGGGCCGAAGTGCGAATTCGCGCTGTGCGAGAAGGAGAATTTGATTCAAATTGAAAGCCCGCGGGCGGGCGAGATTATTTCCTCTCCGCTTGTTATTAATGGAAAGGTGAGAGGTAATTGGTTTTTTGAAGCAAGTTTTCCGGTTATTTTGGTTGATTGGGATGGGAAAATTATCGCGCAGGGGATTGCGACGGCGAAAGGCGAATGGATGACAACGGAATTTGTGCCGTTTGAAGCGGAATTGAAATTTGAAAAGCCGGAATTTATCGGCGATTTTTCAAAACGCGGCGCGCTGATTTTTAAAAAAGATAATCCTTCCGGTTTGCCAGAACACGACGACGCCTTGGAAATGCCAATCATTTTTTTATAATAAAATGGTATAATTTATTTATATAAATTAGAATAATACAAAGAATTTATGAACATAGAATTTTCTAAAAATTTAATTAAAGGCAAAATCGCAGAAGTTGTTTTTGAACAAATGATTCGTGATGAAGGGAAGTACACAGTAATTCCCTTCGGTTATGAACACACGGTACCAACGCTTTCACAATATCAACACTTAGCTGTTGTTAAGCAGATTATGAACAATATTTCTGATGCCCCAGATTTTGCACTTATTTCGGAAGATAAAACAAAGGTTTATCTTATAGAAGTAAAATTTCAAAGTAAGTTTAATATTAATACGCTTAAGGAATACGCATTAAAATTACAAGATAGGTGGGAATATCCATGGCTTTTTGTAGCTACACCAATAGGATTTTATAACGGGCTGTGTAGAGATATTATAAAAGAGGGTCGCATTCCCGATTTAACAGAAAATTGGGTTGCCAAAGAAATTCAAGATCGGTATTTGAAATTACTAAATGAATTTGAAAAATAATTAGTGCTGATATGAATACATACAACTGGTATTCACAACTTATCAAACCGACATGGGCGCCGCCGAGTTGGATATTTGGACCGGTGTGGACGTTTTTGTATGCGATTATCGCGGTTTCTTTTGGCACGGTGTTTTATAAAGCGTTTACGGGTAAACTTGCGTGGATTGTGGCGCTTCCTTTTGCGCTCAATCTTATTTTTAATTTTGCCTTTACGCCTTTGCAATTCGGTTTGAAAAATAATCTTTTGGCGGCAATTGATATTTCACTTGTTCTCGGCACGCTCATCTGGGCGCTGTATGCTGTTTGGCGCGTATCGCCCGAACTTCGCTGGGTTGTTTATATAAATATTCCGTATTTGCTCTGGGTTTCGTTTGCAACAGTTTTGCAATTAACTATTACTTATTTAAATAGATAAGCAACGCGCAAAAATAGGAAGAAAAGTTTTTTGTTATGAAAAGAAAAATTTTCATTATTTTAATATGTTTAATTAGTTTGGGTGCGGTTGGCGGAGTGTACTGGTATCAAAAAGAAAAAACAAAATTGGTTGCTATGCCGACACTAACACCAATTCGAGGCGTGCTTAAAACAAGCGCTTCCGCGATTACTTCACCGCCACTCAGTATGGATGGCATTAATACTCATACGGAGTTGTACGGCATAGGTGCTGACCCTGACATAATTACACTGGGTCCAAAGGTTGGTGGCCATCCAGGCTGGGAACCTTACCAGCATAAGCCTGGCATGAGCTTTGAAGCTTACAAAGATGGCTCGCCGGTACTCGCGCCGTTCGATATGGTTTTAGTTGGCTTTCGAGATACCAGTACCCAGATTGTGTCGGGAGGAACATCTGCCCACTCCGATGATGTGAAATTATTCTTCAAGTCTGCAAGCTCTGATTGGCCGGGAGTGTATTTGACTGTATATCATTTATTAACCTCACCTTTATTAACCGGGCATACTCAAAGAGCAAGTAATGATCTTATGGCGCCACCAGCCCAAGGATTACAAATATTTTGGAATGCGAACTATACTGTTTCACCTACGGGCAACGCAACTTCATACGGCGCTCTAATTGGATACAAGATAAAACGCGGGGAACTAATTGGATTTGCTGGCACTGTACCGGCACCGGGTGGTGTTGGTACTCACTCCTTTGCTGATTTCTACTTCGATGTACCTGACACATCAGTAAACCCGAACATTCAAAAAGGGGATAGACATCTTCACCTTGTTCAGCCTGGCGCATTTTTCTATTGGAAAAGTTATAGCCCTGACGCGAATTTTTCCAGTGGAGTGCTTGCTTATCCCTTTGAGACTGACGGCTATCAGCTTCCTATCGAACAACGTGATGTTAATTTCAAATATACTTCAAATAAGTGAAGTAGAAATTTAAATATGATATACTTATAATACTTAATGAAATATTCATATATTATTTAATATGAGAATCAAAACAATTTTAGTCATCGGCAGTCTGATGATGTTTCCCATTATTGGTCTGGCGCAAACTCCGAATTCTGAGGTTTCAAATTCCGCGGCAGGTACCGGCTTGAACGTGTCTCTTGCGCCAAATAATCCGACAGCCAGTGTTCTTAACTATCCAAGGACGGATACCACATCACAAGCTATTGTCTTGTCGACGAGATTCACTGCCGGATCTGGCGGCGGATTTACTATTTCAGAATTAAGGTTTCGTAAGAATGGTGAACTTTTGGACAGCTCTATCTTGATGGCTTACTTAGTTGAAATTGACGCACCTCTCTTTAAATCCAACACAATCACAAATGGTGTTATTGAATTTAAAAACATTTCATTTAATATTACTGCCGGGCAAACACGGACTCTGTTGCTTGTGATTGATACACCGCGCGACCTCCCGGTTGGCACGACGGCTAGCTTTAGTTTAAATACTGCGGATGACATTACAGCTTTAGATGCGTTGGGAAGCATAGTTGTGGCATCTGGTTCATTTCCAGTCATTGGTAATATTTTCACTGCTACGCCAATCTCAAATTTTCCTCTTACACGTACCGCTCAACAATCAGCCACCGTAAGTGGATCTGAATCATCAAAAATATTAGAACCAGCAATTCCAGAGAAATCAGTGCAAGGACAAGGGTTAATACAAAGCTCAACCCCAAAGCCAGTATTAAAACCAACTACCGATAGCGTTTCTATACCAACAACTGCCGCCACTACACCAAACACAAAATGCGGACTAAACACTTACACAGTTCAAAATGAATGTGGTGCCGGCGTGTATAAAAATGTTTACGCCCAATGTTATGATGGCTTTGAATTTACTTTAGGAGAAACTTCCTCATGTAAGCCTGCTGATTTGTGGAATCAATATGCAAAAGAAAGATGTGAGAATCACTGTTCAAAAGAAGGAGGTAATAGATATACGCCCCTTGGACCATCATCGGTACCAATAGTGGCACAAGAATGGGTTTCTGTCTGCACAACTATCGATCGTTTAAATCAAAATTATAATGAGACTGTTCTTGAACTACAAAAACAAGAAGCACTATCTAGTAAGGGAAAAATAGAAAGTCTAACTCAGAGCTTGGAAACTCAAAATAAATATATAGTAGCTGTAAAGAAAGCCTGCGCTGATCCGCAAACTGCTTGGCAGGTAGGGGCCCCTCCAAAAGAAACAGATAACATATCAATTTACACACAAGGAAGTAAGCCGGTTAACACTATAACAAAACCAGTAGAAAAACCAAAAGCGACCCCTGTCTGTTATGTTAGTGATGATTTAATGCAGAAATATAATCAACTTATTATTGAATTGCAAAAATCAGAATCCGATAAAACAAAAGCTGAGGAAATAACTAAACAAATAATCGAACTGAAACAGCAAATTTCAACACAACAAAAAACATGTATTAATACCCCCCTACAACAAACCTCAAGAATAATTCAACCAGCATCAACTGCCCCGCAATTATTAATAGAAAATAAACCCATTGCCGTAGCAATAGATCGTTGCAACGAAGTAGCGCAATGGGAGACCAAAATCGTTTATTATAAAAAACTCGGTAATTTAAGCGACGATGAATTAAAAAAGAATGGTTTTTCTCGCGAAGAAATTGAAAAAATCCTGAAAGAGCTTTCGCTAGGTATTGAAAAAGTAAAAGCACAGTGTACTGGTCAGGAAAAGACACCTGTGGTATCAAGGCCTACCGCAATAACGGGGTCTGCTTCAATTACAGAAACGGTACAGCCGGTTGTTATTGAGTCGGGACAAGAGATTAACACTTATTATAAAGCTAGGCTTGAAAAAGCCGTTTCCGCAAAAGGAGAAGAAAAACAAATACAAGAACTTAAAACATTAAGAGATGAAATTGACGGACTTATTTCTAATCTTATCAAAAGCAGAAAAGAGCTAGAGGTAAGTGAACTCAATTCTTTGGTAAAAGAAGTAACCGTAAGCCGAGGTGAAATTAAAGTCGATGATATATCTGTGAAAACCACAGAAAAGAAAATGTTATTCAATATGGGAGATAGACCAGTGAGTGTTGAACCAACAAAAAATCAAGTACTTATTCGAGACAAGGGATTAGAAGTGAATGCATCTGAGGTTGTGATTAAAGAAAATGTATTGAGTGTTGGAGGTGTGAATGTAAATATGTCAGCGAGTGAAGTAATAGAGAAGCTTGGGCTTGTACCGACAACAATTGAATTAAAAGAAGAAAACTCAAAGGCGGTCTATAATATAACAATTGATGAACAACGAAAACTGTTTGGGTTTATTTCGTTTAATAGTCAAAAGACCATAACTGCGGATGCCGAAAATGGAAGTGCGTTGTCAGAACAACTTCCTTGGTATAATTTCTTGACGACAAAATAGTTTATGGATCAAATAGAATCTCAATTAAAAACCGAAGAGCTGGAGAAAAAGATAGACAAACTTCAGCGCTCAATAGACCGGCTGAATAAGATATTTCTTTGGACGATAATAATAACCGTTATTTTGTTTGTTTTGCCTCTTATCGGATTAGTTTTTGTGATTCCGCAATTTTTATCCGTCTACGGCGGTTTGTAATAAATTTTATTGTCTTTGTCTATGGTCTAATTCGCGCGAATAGGCGAATAGTTAAAAAAAATTTAACGCTAAAAGCGCAAATTTAAACTTTATCTAAATCCAAAGTTATATCAATCTTAATTTTTTTTACAAATTCCGGCACATGGCTTACAAGAATAATTGCGCCGGTATATTTATCTATAGCAGAAGCAATAACTGGAATATGCCTAAAATTAATATGGTTAGTTGGCTCATCAAGAATTAATAACCCCGGTTTTTGAAGTACAAGACGAGTAAAAGCAACTAATCCTTTTTGGCCTTCTGATAAATTTCCAATTTTTGTTTTCAATAATTGTTCGTTAATTAAAAATCCGGATGCAATTGAACGAAGCTTTTGCTGAGTCATATCAAAATCATTCTTTATCACTGATAATAGTGATTCATATACAGTATCTTCAAAGTTAAGTGTAGAAAAATCTTGTCTGTAATAACCAATTTCTATGCCGGGAGTTATATGTTCTCCCTTTAAATCTCCATGCGCTAATTTTTCAAGCAAAGTAGTTTTTCCAATTCCATTTGATCCGGCCAAAAGTAAACGCTCGCCTTTTTTTAAAACAACATTAACTTTTTTATTAACTGACTTATGATTTTTTATAATAGAAACTGATTTTAATTCTAAAATTTGACCAACTATATCTTCTTGGCACGGGATAAAAAAACTTCTAATAGTTTTATCTTCCTGTCGTTCATCTACTATTTCTTCTTCTAATTCGTCAATTTTCGCATTCATTTTTTTTGCTATATTACGCATTTTCCCTCCTTTTTGAGCAAAGAAATTTGCTTGTTCTTTTCTATGTATAATATCTTTTTCAAGCCGTACATTTTTCATTCTTTCTCTTTCTAAACGCACCTTAATTTCTTCAACAACATCAAAATAGTTTCCGACATATTGCTCTACTTTATGAGTAAATATATCCAAATAAAGAACGCCTTGCGTAAAAGCATTAAGAAAATCAGCATCGTGAGAAATAACCACACAAGTTTTTTTATAATCCAAAAGAAATTGCGTTAAATGTTCAATGCCAGCTTTATCTAAATTATTAGTCGGTTCGTCTAATAGTAATAAATCTGGGTCTTGAATAAGAGCAGATGCAAGAAGAAGGCGCGCTTGTTGGCCTCCTGAAAATGACTTAACAATCCTATCATAAGGGGCATTTAAATTTACAATCTCGCATACAGCATCAATTCGCGGATCAATGTTGTATATTTTTTTCGTAAAACATTTCTCAAAAAATTCTCGTACAGTTAAATCCATTTGATTGCGAGGGATTACTTGTCGAGCAGTAGCGACTGTAATTTTATCATTAGTATTAATTGCTCCAGATTCAGGATATAATATTTTTGTAATAAGTTGGAAAATAGTGCTTTTTCCAGAGCCATTTTGACCCATTAAAGTTATTTTTGCTCCGCGACGAATTGAAAAATCCACCTCTTGTAAAATAGGTTTATTATAACCATACCCGAACGAAACCTTGTTAAATCTGACTATAACTTCATTTTGCGACATAATTTACAAGATAATCTAATTTTAGTAATTTTTCCAGCGTTTATAGAGAAATTTATCTTTTGTCTATATACTTAATTATTATGAAAAATAATATTTGGGACGTTATTGTTATTGGCGGTGGACCGGCAGGAATGATTTCAGCTGGAAGATCGGCAGAATTAGGCAGTTCTGTTTTATTACTTGAAAAAAATCCAACACTTGGAAAAAAACTCCTTATAACCGGAGGCGGAAGATGTAATCTAACAAATAATAGACCGGATATTCGTAATATGGTCACGCAATATAATGGAAGCGATCAATTTCTTATGTCCGCATTCTCACAGTTTGATGTTGTAAAAACATTAAGTTTTTTTAATTCTATGGGAATGAAGATAAAAGAAGAAGCGGGCGGGAGAATTTTTCCAACCTCAGATAAATCACAGTCAGTGTTAGATGTGCTAATAAAATATATGTGCAAGGGTGGAGTAGAAATAAAAACAAAAGCAATAGTTTCTGATTTTTCTATTGATAAAAAAACTGGATGCGTAGTAATTCAACTTAAAACAGGAACTACTTTAATGGCGAAGTCATGTATTATCGCCACAGGAGGAACATCGCATCCAGAAACAGGCTCAACGGGAGAAGGTTTCAAATGGCTTAAAAAAATAGGACATACAATTGTAAAAAATAATTTTGCTCTTGTTCCTATTGCGATTAAAGATAAATGGGTAAAAAATTTAACCGGAATAACACTAAACGATATTAAACTCACTGTATTGTTAGACGGGGGAAAACAAGATTCTAAAAAAGGAAGGGTACTGTTTACGCATTTTGGAATTAGCGGGCCAATGGTATTAAATATGAGTAAAAATATTGGTGAATTATTACCTCGCGGAGAAGTAATTATTATATTAGATTTATTTCCCAAATTTGACCTTGGCGCTCTTAAAAAAACTTTACAAAATATTCTTATAGCAGAAAGTAATAAAAAATTAAAAAATACTTTAAGCGCAATTATTCCATCAGCTATTGTTCCAATAATACTTACAATGGCTGGAGTAGATGGTGAAACGGCAAATCACAGCATACGGCACGAAGAAAGAAAAAAAATTGTTAACTGCATGAAAGAAATCCCAATGCGCGTAGAAGGTTTATTGGGCGCGCATAAAGCAATTGTATCTTCAGGCGGCGTTAAGCTTGAAGAAGTAAATTTTAAAACAATGCAGTCGCGCGTTGCGCCGCAAATATATCTTATTGGAGATGTGCTTAATATCAATCGTCCATCCGGGGGATACAGTCTGCAATTATGTTGGACAACGGGGTTTGTAGCAGGAAGTAATGCGGGGTAAAATTTTATGCTATAATTCATTTATGGACCAAATAGAATCTCAATTAAAAACCGAGGAGTTGGAGAAAAAGATAGACAAACTTCAGCGTTCAATAGATCGGCTGAATAAAATATTCCTTTGGACGATTCTATAAAAATAAACAGAAATATTTTCGGTTGACGAGTGTCAACCGTTGACTTATAGGTTGACAATGATTATTATTAAAAAATATGAATAAAAAATTTTTTACCACAAATGAGGTAGCTTTTCTCTTGGGTATTAGTAGACAGGCAGTTTTTAAAAAAATTAAAGTCGGAAAAATTAAGGCGCAAAAAATCGGTCGCAGTTTTTTGATTGATAAAAAAGATTTGCCGGATATTTTAGGCGAAGTTTTAACTGAAGACAAAAAGCGGGAAATTGAAAAAGCTGTTAAAAAAACAATCAACGAATATGGCGAAACCTTAAAATTATTAGGAAAAGAATAATGAAAATAAAAACAATAGTAATTATTCAAGTTGAATATATCGCTTATTGGTTGGCAAAAGAAATGATGACATGGGATGAGCCGATTCCTGATTTTAGTTCGCGCTATCCCAATATTTTAGAAAGCTGTTTGATTGTGCCTTTTCAAACTTTTGGTGGCAAGCTGTTATACAAGGGATTTATTAAAAAAGCATCGGCATTGTTTTATTTAATGATTAAAAATCATCCGTTTAAAAATGGGAATAAACGGATTGCTATGATGACACTTTTTTATTTTTTACACAAAAATAAAAAATGGCTTAAAGTTGATAATCAGGAGCTTTATAATTTTGCCAAATGGGTGGCGGAATCAAATCCAAAATTAAAAACTGAAACAGTATTGGCGATAGAAAAGTTTATTAAAACATATATAGTTAAATCTTAAATTCCTGGTAAAAAAGTTTTTTAAAATTCAGTGTTTGGAGCAATTTATATTTCATTACAATTTAATTATGGACCAAATAGAATCTCAATTAAAAACCGAGGAGTTGGAGAAAAAGATAGACAAGCTACAGCGTTCAATAGATCGGCTGAATAAAATATTCCTTTGGACGATAATAATAACAGTTATTTTGTTTGTTATGCCTCTTATTGGATTAGTTTTTGTAATCCCGCAATTTTTATCCGTTTATAGCGGTTTATAATAAATTTTATTATCTCTGTCTATGCTCTAATTCCCTGCCTGCCGGCAGGCAGGGCGCGAATAAGCGAATAGATGAAGGTGAATAAATTTATGGTCAAAGTGATCCAAAAAGACATTTTTTATAAAAAATTTAAATTTATTATATAGCCTAGTATTTTGACAAAATAGCACATTTAGTGTTATTTTTTATTTAGTGTTAGTTTAGGAATTTAACCTAAAATTTCAAATAAAATATGGGGGATTTATAAAAAGAGAATCTTGGATAGAAGTTGTGGTTCAAATTACAGAAAAGTTTAAAATTATAGATAAAATATAAAGGAGGAATATTGCCATGCGAATTAGATACGGAGCTACTCGTTTCGTCCTCCTTATTGGAGATGAGGCAATTAAGATTGGAAGGATACGTTTGTTGCGTTTTTTCGCGCGGATGTTGATTCTTCCTTTCTCACGTAAAAGGCGCGAACATTTTTTTATAAAATATGGACCAACTTTTTGGCAAGCTGCGCTGAATGATCTTTGTGCTGGTTTATATGCAAACCTAAACGAGTACGAATATTATCAGGCATCTAAAGATTTTCGGGTGATGCCAACAATAAGGCAATTACTCTATGGATGGGTCATCGTCCAATTGCGCGGCGAGCCGGTTTCTTTAGCTGAACTTTCGAAAGGTCCATTCATCAAACAAAAGATAGGAGAAGAAAACTGTGAAGTAATAGAAGAAAAACAGTTTTGTCGTCATGCAGATGGGCGGATAGTGCTTATCGATTATGGTAGGCGAGTAACAATTCAGGCGTTGTCTATATCTATGACGACGCAATAAATATGAGGTGCGGGAAGTATAACCTGCGCCTCTTTTAATTTTAGGAAAGTTATCCACAGGCGCATTTGGCTATTTGTGGTATAATTTAATCAATGAGCAAGAACTTAAAAATTATTATAATTTTAGCGATAATCGTTATTTTATCTTTAATCGGATTTTTTGTTTGGAATAAATTTTATAAAAAATCGCCGGCCGAGAAAACAATAGAAAAAGCGGGCGAGACCGCGGAAATTATTACCGAGAGCGCCACTCAGGGAATTTTACCTTCACTAAATACCACTGCTAATCCTTATGAAAATGTTTCGGAAACTAATCCGGTTGAAAAGGCTAATCCTTTTAAGAATATAAAAACCAATCCGTTTGAGTAAAATTTGAATAAAATAATATGAAAAATAAAAAACAATCTTTATTTTTATCGCTGGCAATTTTAATTTTTGGATTATCGGTGTCCGGCAGTATAATTTTTGCGCAAAATGATTTATCTGATGATAATATTCAATATCCGATAGCCGAACTTGGCAGTTGCGAGAATAAAGATGATTGCAAGGAATATTGCGATAATTCGCAGAATTTTGACGCGTGCATCGCTTTCGCCGAAAAAAATAATTTAATGCCGAAAGGAGAAATTGAAACCGCTAAAAAATTTATGGCGGGCGGCGTTAAAGGTCCGGGCGGGTGCGAAAATAAAAATAAATGCGAAGCGTATTGCGATAATATTGATAATATAAGCGAGTGCGTTTCTTTTGCCGAAAAAAATAATATATTGCCGCCGGGAGAATTGGAAGAAATTAAGAAAGTGAAAGCGGCCATAGAAAAGGGAATTAAACCGCCGGCGTGCCGCAATAAGAAACAATGCGATTCGTATTGCGCAAGCCCGGAACATATGGAAGAATGTTTGGTTTTTGCCGAAGCCGCCGGATTTATTCCGCCGAAAGAATTAGATGAGGCCAAAAAAGTTTTGGAAGCCGTTAAAAAAGGCATTAAGCCGCCGGCTTGCCGCGGGAAAGAGGAATGCGATATTTATTGTTCCGAAGAAAGTCATTTTAACGAGTGCATAGTTTTTGCCGAAGCGGCCGGTTTTATGAGGCCAGAAGAAGTGGAAATGGCGCGTAAAACAAAAGGCAAGGGTCCGGGCGGATGCAAAGGCAGAAACGAATGCGATACTTTTTGCCGAAGTGAAGTAAATGTGGAAACTTGCGCTAATTTTGCCTTGGAACATGGTTTAATGAAGCCGGAGGAAGTGGAGATGATGAGAAAGACCGGCGGCAAAAGCCCTGGCAATTGCCGCGGCAAAGATGAGTGCGAATCATTTTGCAATAATCCGGAGAATCAAGAAACATGTTTTCAATTTTCCAAAGAACATAATTTAATTCCTCCGGAAGAAATGGAAAAAATGAAGGAAGGAATGGGGCAAATGAAAGAAAATTTGCAGATGGCGCCGCCGGAAATAAGCGATTGTCTTAAATCAAACATTAGCGAAGAGGTTTTAAATAAAATACAAAGCGGGACATTTGCGCCGTCGCGTGATATTGGCGAGAAAATGAGAAATTGTTTTGAGAATTTTGTTCCAGATCGTTCTAATATGATGCCGCCTTCTGGATGCCAAAATTCGGAAGAATGCGAACAGGGTGGGGGACAGAATTTTGAAAAAAGATTTGAAGGAGCAATAGAAGAATTAAAGAGAATGCCTCCTACGGAAATGTTGCCACCGAACAGATTTATGCCGTCTGATTATCGTCCAGAAGGCGCGATAGAAGACAGGATAGAGGGTGGGATGCCTTTTAATGAGTATATGAAGCCGCCCGAAGGAGAAGGATACATTCAGCAAATGCCTCAGCTGAATGAAGAAATGCGCCAACTTCAGCAATATCCATTACAACAATATCAGCAAATGATGCCGCCGCAAGAAATACAACGGATGGTTCCGCCTCAAGAAATACAACAAATGCCATATCAGCAAGTTCCGCAAGAAGAAATGCGGCAGATGGCTCCTCCTCGAGAAATGCAGCCTCAAGAGATGCAGCAAACTCCGCCGCCTCCCTCATCAATGAATAATCAAAAGCCATTTGCTCAAATTATTTATTTTTTTACCCAATTATTATTCAGATAAAAGTTAAATTATTATTTGACTTTTTTATGGGGTTTTAGTAAATTAGAAAATATGAAAGGTAATATGGCGAAAATTACCAATATGTTGTTTATTCTCCTACTTTTGAGTGGGGGGAATTTTTCGCCGGAGAAATTGTCCTAATATGTAAAGCAAAAGTTGAGGTGATCCGGCAAAAGCCGGATTTTTTTAAGCTATTTTACATTTTAAAAAGGAGGGAATATGAAGAAGAGTTGGAATGCCAGTTTTGGAGAAAATTTGAATGAAAGGAAAACGAAATGCAATCGTTTGCCGAACGGTTCAAGATGCGAGAAAAAGAAAGATAATGGCAACTGTCCCGGAAAAGACAGAAATACCGGCATAGTACATTGTCTTTCAAGGCTGAGGCAGTTAGCTGTTGTTTGATTAGAATTTTTTTAGATGGGTGTGCTTTGCACACCCATTTTCTTTTATGGTAAAATATATGATATAATAAAAATATGAATTTTGAAAAAAATATTGAAACAGGGGATAATAATTGGCTGCGCGCTTTACGCGTTACAGCCGTAATATTTATTCTTTTTGTTTTACAGCATTATTTTCGCCGTTTCGGGCAGCCGATTGAAAAAATATATTTCACCGTTCTTTTCGCTTCTATTGCCCTTACGGGTTTGACAATGATTGCCGCGAGTTATCTTATGGGTCCGCTCGCGCGGCTTTGTCCCGTAAGATGGATGAAATATCGTGACGTACGAAAACAATTCGGTTTAATAGGGCTTGCGCTTGTCGTATTCCATGTATTTCTTGCGCTTACCGTTTTTATACCGGCATATTATCCAAAAATCTTTTCAGAAGGCGGGAGATTGTCGGAACTTGGACAAATTTCTATGCTTGCGGGCGTCTTAGGATTTGTTATTTTTATTATCGTGGCAATAACTTCGCTTCCGTCGGTGGCGGCGAATATGTCTAAACGAGGTTGGTTTATTGTCCAGCGCTCCGGGCTTATCGCCATAATATTATCAGTTCTTCATTTCATCGTATTCAAGTGGCGGGGTTGGTTTGATTGGAATAATTGGAATCACAATATTCCTCCCGGCACTTTTGTCGTAACGGTTTTTATCGTATTGGTGTTTTTAATTCGTGTCGTCGCTTATGTTTTAGAACGAAAGAAAAACGATTATTAAAATATGTTACGAAGAATATTAATTGTTTTTATTTTAATAATTACTCTGGCTTTTTTATTTTGGTCTTCTTTATCGTTGCAGACTATTTTTTACGAAGCCGCATTTTCAATTAAAGCGTATGCCGTTGAGAATCAAATTTTTGTAATCGCTGTTTTTATCGTTTTGGCGGCGTTTTCGGCCATGCTTTCGCCTTTTTCAAGTATTCCCTTTGTTCCGGTTATGATTATGGTTTGGGGAAATGTTCTAACGGCGATATTTCTTTTAATCGGTTGGTTGATGGGGGAGGTTTTGGCTTATTTTATCGGCTATTATGCGGGTTATCCGGTTGTCCGTCAGTTGTCATCGTTTGAAAAAATAAAATATTATAAGGAAAAATTATCCAAAAAAACGGAATTTTTTCTGGTTCTGCTTTTTCGTTTTTCCATGCCCGCGGAAATCCCAGGCTACGCACTCGGTATTATAAGATACAATTTTAATAAATATTTATTGGCGACGTTCATCGCGGAATTGCCGTTTGCGTTTGTTGTGAGTTATGCCAGTAACGCCCTAGTGGAAAATCGGCCGGCTATTTTCATGATTTTTGTTATTCTCTCCTTTTTATTTTTCGGTTCGGCGCTTTATTTATTCAATAAAAAATTGCGCTAAAATTGCTTTTTGGGTTCAATTATGGTAAGATATAAATAATGAAATTGGCGGGAAAATTAAAAATTGGCTTGGATAAAAAGTTTCAAAAGGTGTTAAAAACACCCGCAAGTTTTGGTTTTTTTGTGGCAATCCATGATTTTATTGAATATATTGAATCTCATTCTTCTCTTTTAGATAATCTTTCATCTCGCACAAAACTTAATAGGGAATTGAATATTCCTAAGAAATACGGCTATTTAAAACAAATTTATCAAGGATTGGAAGACGCCGATAGTAAATCTAATGTTGATTTGGGACATACGAGATATACGGTGATTTTAGAATTGAAAAAAATCAAAAATGAAGACGTTTCAGAAAGTAATTCTTTTTGGAAAAAGCGCGAATTAATCAGAAGGCTCACGAGTGAGATTTATAATAGATTAAATCCGGATTCCATATAATAAAAAATATCCCGCCAATGGCGGGATATTTTTATTTCGGCGTTTAAGCGCGCGATACGTTTTTAGCGCTCGGGCCCTTATCGCCATCAACGACTTCAAAAGTAACGGCATCGCCCTCTTTAAGTTCGTCAAATGCCACTCCGTTCAATTCGTTAGAATGAAAGAAAAGATCTTTTGCTTCGCCTTCGCGAGTAATAAATCCAAATCCTCTTTCCTTAACGAGTGTTTTTATAGTTCCGTTCATGTGTTTATTTTTTTATCCAGAAATTCGACTATATTTCTTATGCTTAAATAGCATTGAACAATTATATATTAAATAATATGATTTTGTCAAGCAAAATGGGGGACATTGAATAAGTTTTTAAAAAATTCTTTCAGTTCTTCTCCTTGGATTTCCCTATATTGACCGGGCTTTAAATCGTAAAGTTTTATATTCATAATCCGTATTCTTTTTAAATCCAAAACATTATATCTGAATACTTCGCACATTCGTCGGATTTGCCTTTTTTTACCTTCAGTTAAAATAATCCGAAAAGATTTTTTTCCGGTTTGTTCAACGAAACATTTTTTTGTGTGAAAATCTTCAAGTTGGATTCCCAAACTTATGCGTTTTATGAAATTAGGCGACAGGGGGCGGTCAACTTCCACAAGATATTCTTTTTCGTGTTCGTATTTCGGATTAAGCAGTTTATCCGTAATACGACCATCGTTTGTTAAAATCATCAATCCGTGGGAATCTTTATCCAGCCGTCCGAGCGGAAAGAGGCGAGTCTTGAATCCCAAGGTTCCTTTTATGTCTTTTTGTCCTTTTGTTGAGGCGTGGGTTTCTATGCCAACCGGTTTGTTATACGCCAGATAGATTCGCTGTTTTTGCGAGTTTTTAGCTTGGGCTCTTAATTTAACTTCGTCTTTTTCGTAAACCTTGTCGCCGAGTTTGGCGATTTTGCCGTTAATTTTAATTTGTTTTTGTTTTATAAAATTGTCGGCTTGCCGGCGGCTGCAATAATTTTTCAGCGCCAAATAGCGGTTGATTCTTATAGGGTAAGTGATTTCTGTCATGTATTAATTTTACCATATTTTAGACAATAAGAATCCCATAATGTCATTTATAATATATTTTCAGCAAGAGAAAATATTTTTCTTCAACCCGCTCACGCCGAGCACTCAACGCCTTGAGTGCTCGGCTGCGCTTCCGTTTAGGTTTCAGTAAAAATTTTTTCTCTTGCTTTAATATTATTTATATTCTCGGACAAATTGTCTTGAAGAACATCCCGCAGTCCCGACGGGCTTGGTCTGAGCGAAGCGAAGCTGTCGGGGCGAGGGTGAAGAAAATTTTATCGCTGGAATAAAATTATTCTGCTTCT
>Ga0265296_1002041_pt1 | contig 21276 bp, 17 predicted proteins | sample MunlanPumphouse1_FD_189073 | JGI IMG/M metagenome (GOLD analysis project Ga0265296, IMG submission 189073) | Groundwater microbial communities from a municipal landfill in Southern Ontario, Canada - Pumphouse #1 | ecosystem: Environmental > Aquatic > Deep subsurface > Groundwater | place... | reverse complement strand
AAATCGTGCTGAAGCAGCTACTCTTCTATGGAGAGTGCTTGGACTAGGAGATCCTACTGAAGTTTCCGCAGATCCTTTCGGTGATGTGGATATGACAGAATGGTATGCCCCTTACATCGCAGGTCTTAAAGACCTCGCCCTTGTTGAAGGCAACCCCGATGGCACTTACCAACCTTCTGAAGAAATCAATCGTGCAGAATTCCTTCAACTGGCCATGAATGTGTACGAGTACCTTAATGGAGACCTCCTGGATCCTGAAGAAATGACTGATGCCTATGCCGACCTTGATACAACAGAGTGGTATGCAAGCATTGTGACACTGGCAACAGACCATGGCTTTGTGTCCGGCAGTACCTGTGATGAAGGAACCTGTTTCAATGCCGGTGACTCTATCACTCGCGCTGAAGCTACGGTTATTCTCTACCGCATGTTTGCAGACTAACATTTACATTCAAGACCCCGGTGATGAGCCGGGGTTTTTGGTGGTAAGTAGTATCGTTTTAAGCATCCTTAGCCAGCACATCGGCCTTATCCACCTTTTCCCACGTGAAGGCAGGCAATTCGCGGCCAAAATGGCCGTAAACGGCAGTGGCACGATAGATGGGGCGGCGCAAGTTGAGTGATTTGATAATACCGAGTGGCGTGAGGTCAAAATGTTTGCGAACAAGGTCGACAAGTTTTTCTTCACCCATGGCGCCCGTGCCAAAAGTATTCACATAAATAGAAACCGGTTCTGCCACGCCAATGGCGTAGGCGAGTTGAATTTCACACTTGCGGGCAAGACCGGCGGCCACAATATTTTTTGCAATATAGCGAGCCATGTAGGTCGCGCTGCGATCCACTTTGGATGGATCTTTCCCGGAGAAACAGCCGCCGCCGTGGTGGCCCATGCCGCCATAAGTATCCACAATAATTTTGCGCCCCGTGAGTCCACTATCTCCCGGAGGCCCGCCAATAATGAATCGTCCGGTTGGATTAATGTGGAAAACGGTTTCCTTCGTGAGATATTTTCCGCACACGGGTTTAATGATTTTTTCGATAAGGTCCTTGCGAATTTTTTCTTGCGAAACCTCGGGATTGTGCTGAGTGGAAAGCACTATAGTTTTCACAGATTTAGGTCGGCCATCTTCGCCATATTCCACGGTGACCTGGCTCTTGCCGTCCGGGCGGAGGTAAGGAAGCGTGCCTTTCTTGCGTGCTTCTGCAAGGGCAAAAGTCAGTTTGTGTGCAAGTGAAATGGGCAGAGGCATGAGTTCCGGCGTTTCATCGCAGGCGTAGCCGAACATCATCCCTTGATCTCCGGCGCCGCCGGTATCCACGCCCATGGCAATGTCCGGGCTTTGCTCGTCGATTGCGGTGAGCACGGCGCAAGCCTTGGAATCGAAACCATAAGAAGCATCATTGTAACCAATTTCCTCAATTACGTGGCGAGCAATGGCAGGAATATCCACGTACGTTTTTGTACTAATTTCCCCGGTCACCAAAACGAGTCCGGTGGTCACGAGCGTCTCGCAAGCCACGCGTCCCATAGGATCTTCTCGCAAAATAGCATCGAGCACCGCATCAGAGATTTGGTCCGCGATTTTATCGGGATGCCCTTCAGTTACAGATTCGGAAGTGAAGAGATAGGAACTCATAATGTTGTGGCCGTCGGCCACGTTATCGCTTAGCCTCCGTTTCACTGCGGCTTACATTACAGGATTTACAAAATTCACTCAAGGTATGGAATTCCAAGTCCATGTGCTCTTTAAGGAAGGCAAGTTTTTTAGAAAGAATAGTAAAATTCTCTCCACTCGCGTATTTGAGTTCATCACGGGAGATAAATTCAGTGCTGTCACATTCGAAAATCAAGAAAGGAGGGATACCGTGTTCTTTCTCATAGGCGCGTAATCTATTCACAGCCTCAAGCAATTGTTCATCCTCCAATTCCACAAAAGTGAGCAAATTCATTTTCATAATATGGCCAAAAGGAATTCCCCAGTGGAACCCCACGTGTGGCCAAGGATCTTCGCTGGTGGGCAAAGATTCAAAACCGGCCTCATGCAGAGCCTCCAAATCTTGTTCACTGGGATCCAACGGCAGGCGGAGCATACGGACTTCGGGGAGGCCCAGTTTGTCCAGACGATCGCGCAATTCCCGCAAGGTGCTGCGGCGCATGGGCATAGTGAGCCACTCCTGGTCCAGGATTTTTATGCCGAGCTCATGACCGCCCTCAAGCAGTTTTTTGAGTTCGGTCATAAATGGTTCGAGTAGATCACTCTGTACAAATATAGTGCTTGAAACTTGAAGCTGCGTGCAGAATTCTGAAAAGCGTTCCAAAAAGCCCGGAATCTCGGCATTCTCACCGGGAAGTTCTTCGCTGAGATGGGCCTGAATCAAATTGCTGCTTAGACAAAAACAAAGTGGTGCTTTACCTTTGTAGGTTTTCTGTTTTCCTCGCGCGTTTAAAAACAAAAAAGGAATCTGCCAGGGGTAATAGTGTTCGTGCGGTTTCATTCCCTTCGCAGCTTTTTCAGTCATCATTGTTTCATAAATACGCAACATTTTCTGGATAGTTTTATCCCAAGAATATTCCTGCATCACGAGATCATAACTTCCTTGACCAAGTTTTTCCAAGTGCGGATTTCCTGCAAAATATTCCAAATAATAGGCGAGTTCGTCGACATCATCGGGCTCCACCAAGTGTCCATTCACATTTTCTATCACCACATTTCTGAGGTCTCCGGTATTCGTCGCTAAAATAGGAAGGCGAGCCGCGCAGGCCTCCAGAATGGAAAGAGGGAGGGCTTCGGTGCGGGACGGAAGTACAAACAAATCACAAGACTTGTATAGTTGGACAAGGTCTTTGCCCATAGTGTAACCATAGAAACGAATATATTTTTCGATACCAAGTTTTTGCGCGAGTTTCCCCAAATTTTTGCGGTCAGGCCCATCACCGACCAGGTGCAACATGAAGTCCTTGTGCGATTGAATAAAGCCGTTGGATTCGATAACTTTTTGAGTGGCCTTAAGTAAAGTGTCGAGGCCTTTTTGCAGATCGATACGACCGACATACAGTACATTGAAGCGCTCCACAGAACGATTCGCCTCCACGCTGTCAAAAGGTTCAGCGTCCACACCATAAGGCACCACGGCGATGTGTTCGTTCACATTCACGGCCTTTAAAAAACTCTCCGCGACGCTCACTTCTTGCGTGTACTTGGTTTCGAGGAACATCACTCGGTGGAGAATTTTTTTAAGCGTCCAACTTTTTTCAAACACGTGGTTTCCGTGCACGGTGACGAGCGTGGGTACGCGAGTGAGCCATGAAGCGGCCTTCATGGCCGCGGCGCAAGTGGCGCCCTGCGCATGGTAGAGCGAATATTTTTTGCCGCTAAGTAGCAAGTGGAAGAAAATCCAAATCATGTAAGCCACTTGCATGAAAAAATTCCACGGATGTGAGGCAAAGCCAAATTTTTTGATGCGGAGGGCCGGGATTTTTTCGCTTTCTTTTTGTTCTTGTGTGACATGTCCTTTAATGGCACGCGTTAAAATATCCACTTCATAACCGAATTCACGCGACAGCGCTTCCGCGAGCTTGGCGGTATAAACCTGCTGCCCCGTATGCACCGGGAACCAGGTGGAAATGAGTAAAGCGATGCGAGGTTTGTTGCGTCTGATTTCTTGAATTTTCATGAGGCGAACCCGTAGGGTTTGCTAAAGAGTATTTTCCATTTTGAGCGATTCGCGAAGTGAATTGAGCGCGACTTCCAATTGAGCATCGTCGGGATTCTTGGTGGTAAGGCGTTGCAGTAAAAGACCGGGGCACATAAAAGCCTTCATAACGGCGGATTTCTGAAACTTTGCGCTGAGCTTAAGCAATTCATAACTAATTCCCGCGATGAGCGGAATCACTGCGATGCGTAAACCAAGTTGTGCCGCAAAGCCCTCTGCGGGCGGTACCACGGTATAAACAAAAATACTCATCAAAATAACAATAAAAATAAAACTGGTTCCGCAGCGCGGATGGAAACGAATTTGTTTGCGCGCGTTGGCCACGGTGAGTTTAAGGCCATTTTCGTAGGTCCAAATGGATTTATGCTCGGCCCCGTGATATTGAAAAACCCGCCGAATATCCTTAAAGAGGGAAATCCCCATAATGTAAGCTAAAAAAATTGTGATTTTAGTGAGTCCATCAATGCCATTAAACAAAAAATAATTTTCTTTTACTACCGGCCATAGTTCCGCGGCTTGTCCGGCCACCCACAAAGGGAACACCTTGAGCATAAAAAGCGTCACGCCCAGACTGAACAGAATGGAAAGAACTCCAAAAGCTCCTACGACGAACTGCATCACCTTGCTACGCTTCTTTTTTTCTTCCTCGGTTTCGCCCAAAAAAACCTCATTCGAGTAACTGAGGGATCGCCAACCCAAACGCATGGATTCTATCAAATGCACCACTCCGCGAATGAGTGGCAATTTGAGGATTTTGTAACGTTCGGTCAGGCTTTGAAATTTTTCCTGCTTCATCTGCACTTTTCCGTCCGGGTCACGAACACTCACAACGGTGAAATGGGGTGAACGCATCATCACGCCTTCAATCACAGCCTGCCCCCCAACAGCAAAGTCAATCGGGGCGCTCAAAAGGAGACGAAGAAGAATGTTCATGAGGGTAGTCTGCCAGAAAAATGGCAAAAAAGCCATCCCTGCCAAATGGGCTGTCCATGCAGGCAAAAGGTGAATATACACTCACCTATCATTTTGTCACCAGGAAACGAGCAATTAAACCTGTTAAATAGGCGTTTTTCTGCTAGAATTTAGATTCACTAACACCTCAAATTATGACAGATGAAGAATTGTACGAAAAAGCCCTAATGTACGGACGAAATGCGCTGTTGTGGCGGCAGAAATTTATGGGCTTACTTCCTGAAGTGCAGAGGAGGCGACTTTATGAGAAAAAAGGCTTTGGCTCTATATTTGAATTTGCCTTCAAGCTGGCGGGTCTGAGTGAAGAACAGGTACGAAGGGTTTTGAATTTGGAAAAAAGATTCAGTAACAGGCCTGTTTTGAAAAAACTTCTAACGGAAGGCGAAGTGAGCATGTACAAGTTGGCCAGAGTGGCCTCTATAGTAACATCTCAAAATGAGGAAGCGTTGGCCCAAGCTGTGCAAGCTTTGCCACAGAGTGCCATTGAAACTTTAGTCCGTGATGAGAATGGCTTAAACGGGCCACAAATTGAGTTAAAATCTGTGCGTGCGCACACTTTGGAGTTGAATAATGAACTCACCCAAAGACTGCTTGAATTGCAGGGGAAGGGAATAGATGTGAATGAAGTTCTTACAGAATTGTTGGACAGGCGTGAGCAGGAAATTGAGGAAGAGAAGCTAGCTATTGCCAGCGATTTGAAAGAAACTCATTCTCGTTACATCCCGGTAAAAACCAAGGTGGTAATGCATAAGGAATATGGGACCAAATGTTCCATACGAACTTGCTATAAACCTGCTGAACACCTTCACCACACTCAAATTTTTGCACTCAGCCACGTGCACGACCCGCATTATTTGGCCCCGCTCTGCAAAGAGCATCATGTGATAGCTCACGCAATCAATGTAAAAGTCGGTTCAATGAAGGTCCAAAATCGCTCGGGCGTTTAATCCCGCCACCACTCCCCGGTCCATCATCGCATTGAATTTCTTCAGTATTATGCCATACTGGACCACGTAATCCACCCTCCCTTATGAAAGCTCGCCTCAAAAAACAAGCCAAACATTTCGGACTTCCGGCCCTTGTCGTATTCGTTTTGTTAATCCTGGCTCTATTAATTCCCAGCCTGCTTAATTCGCGCCCGATGCCGATTGTGAATGCGCACGAATCCGTGGAGAGCGTGGCGGACATCGTAAAATTGCAAACCGTCATGTCCACTTTGGGCATTCAAAAGACGATTCTGCATGGAATCCCCAATGACCTTCTGTATTTTGAGGGAGAAGGTGTGGACCTCTCCGATGTAGACGAAAATAATGAAGCCATCAAAAAAGCAGTGGCAGAATATCCGGACCAATTCTCTTATTTTTGTACTCTCGACCCCAATGATCCTTTGCGTAATGACGTGGTGGAAAGTTGCGTGGAAGATGGAGCTATGGGAGTGAAACTCTACAACGGATACAGTTACGCACACGAAACACCTGTGGACGACACCAAGCTGAATGATTTTTACGCACTTTTGGCGGAGAAAGGTTTGCTGCTCATGCTTCCCGTGAACTCTTCCGAATATGAAACTGAGCTGCGCAACATGCTGACATTAAATCCGGATCTCACCGTGATCTGCCCTCACTTCTGCCTTTCCTCTAAAAATCTGACCCGTCTTTCCGCGTTGATGACCGAATTCCCAAATCTTTACGTCGACACCAGTTTTGGACACATCGATTTCGCAAAGGAGGGATTCCAAACTTTGTCCGACAGTCACGACGATTATGAAGAGTTTTTTGAAACTTTTCAGGACCGTATTTTGTTCGGTACTGACGCCGTGGTGACAAGTTACGAAAACAAAACCGTGGAGTGGCTGGACGCACTTTACGGGGACTACATTTCCATGCTTACGGACGCAGACGTTGTGCTTCAAACCGTCCCCGATCTTTCCGTCCAAGGCCTCGACCTCCCTTACTCTATTCAAAAGAAAATCTTTTATAAAAACTGGAATAACATTACCCAATAATTATGGTTGATCTCATTGCTTCTATGCCCGTCATTCTCATTGTCATAGGCATTCTTTTGATCATCAGTATTCGTCAAATCAACGAATATGAACGCGGCGTGCGGTTCACGATGGGACGTTTCAGCAAAGTTAAAAACCCGGGTTGGCGCCTTGTGATTCCGATTTTCCAATCTATGACTAAAGTGGATTTGCGTGTGCGAACCGTGGAAGTACCCAGCCAGGAATCTCTCACCAAAGACAATATTTCCGTGGGAGTGACTGCGGTGCTTTTTTTCCGTGTGGTGGATGCGCAGCGTGCGATTATCAACATTGAAAATTTCTACTACGCCACGATGCAACTTGCTCAAACCACCATGCGAAATTTGGTGGGGGAAGTGGTTCTCGATGACTTGCTTGCCAAACGAGAAGACCTTTCTGAAAAGATCAAACTCATTGTGGAGGAAATAACGAAGCAATGGGGAATTGAAGTGGTGAATGTGGAGCTCAAGGACATTTTGATTCCGGATGACATGAAGCGGACGATAGGGAGAGAAGCCGAAGCGGAACGTGAACGACGTGCAGTGGTGATTAAATCCGAAGGAGAGGTAATGGCGGCCGGGAACATTGCCAAGGCGGCAAAAATGCTCTCCGATTCTCCCGGAGCCTTGCACCTTCGAACTTTGGAATCGATCAACGATATTTCTTCCGATCAATCTAATACCACCGTATGGATGGTGCCGGTAGAAACCTTAAAAGCACTCGAAGGACTCGCTGAATTCACAAAAAAGAAATGAAGAAATTTTGGATTATTGGACATCCGCTGTCCTTCTGTTTGACAACTCCCGTGATGAACGGGGCGCTCAAAGAAGCCGGTATTGAAATGGAATTTGAAACGCACGACATTGAACCGGAGGCGTTGCCGGAAGTGATGAAAAAAGTGCAAAGCGGCGAGCTAACGGGGATTGTGGCCACTATGCCGTATAAAACGCCCTCCATTGATTATTTGGACGAGGCTTCGGAAGAAGTGAAGGTGATCAACGCGGTGAATTTGGTGTGGAACAAAGATGGCCGCCTGCACGGCTACGACACCGATTGGCTGGGGGCTATGGGTGCTTTGCATGAAGTGCTGCCGGACGTGAAAGACAAACGAGTACTGATTTTAGGAGCAGGAGGGGCCGCGCGTGGCGCGGCCTACGGTCTTAAAAAAGAAGGCGCACTCGTAACTATGTGGAACCGCACTTTGGAAAAGGCGCAAGTTTTCGCCGAAAAAATCGGCATCGACAGCATCGAAAACCTGGAAAGCATCCGCGAAGAACCTGACATCATCATCAACGCCACGGCGCACAGCAGCCTGGATCGCCAATCCACCCTCGTGCCTTTTTATCTCTGGCGCAATGTTAAAGTGGCCATGGACGCCGTTTACGGCAAAACCAGTCTTTTTTTGGAGGAAGCCAAAGCGGCTAACGTACCTCATACCATCTCCGGCGAACACTGGTTTCTTAACCAAGTTTTCCCTCTTTTTGAAATTTTGACCGGCCAAAAAGCCCCCATCGAATTGATGACCAAGCTCACGGCGGAAGCGCAAGATATCCAAAAACAGTAGTTTACTTAATTGTTTCAAAATGATACAATTAGACTTGTCGAATGTAACAATTAGTTTATGGCCACACTGACCAAAAGACAGGAAGTCATTCTCGCCTATATTCAAAAAAATGAAAGTAGGTCCAACTTGCAGATAAAGCAGCATCTGGAAGAAAAATTCGGCACGTTTTCCCGTTTAACCGTACTCAGAGATATTCAGGAACTTTTAGAGAAAAATCTGCTTGTCCAAGAGGGTAAGGGAAGGAGTGTCAAGTATAAAGAACCCATTAAAAGTTTTATTTTGAAACGAATAAATCAAGGCACTTATTTCAGAAAAGATGTTGATGAACGCGACCTCCCCTTTGAAAAGTTCAACTTCGCCGTTTTCAAAGAACTCAAATATCTTTTGACTAAAGAAGAAAAGAAGAACTTGGAAAAATTGAACGCAAAGTATTTGAAAAACATCAAAAAATACGACCCCCACTCACTCAAAAAGGAATGGGAGAGGTTGAGTATTGAGCTATCTTGGAAATCGTCTCGGATTGAAGGGAACACCTATTCGCTCATCGATACGGAGATCCTGATTAAAGAACATAAAAAAGCGAAAGGGCATGATTTAGAAGAAGCTCAGATGATTCTCAACCATAAAACTGCCCTGGACTACATCTTTAGCTACAAAAACGAATTCAAGAAACTATCGCTGCATAAAATTGAAGAACTTCACCATCTCCTCATAGATAAAATGGGCGTAGCTTTCGGTATTCGGAAAAGGCTGGTTGGGATCATAGGAACCCGCTACAAGCCACTGGATAACGTGCACCAGATTCGGGATGCGCTGGATAAACTCATCACATCCATTAATCGAGAGAAAAATCCATTTACGAAGGCGTTAATGGTGCTTTTGATGATTTCCTACATTCAACCTTTTGAAGATGGGAATAAAAGGACGGGGCGTATCACGGCCAATGCCATTTTAATTGCCCATAATATTTGTCCGCTCTCCTACCGCAGTGTGGACGAAGTGGACTATAAAAAAGCTGTCATTTTGTTTTACGAACAAAACAGCGCTCAGGCGTTCAAAGATCTTTTCATCGATCAGTTTAGCTTTGCAGTAAAAACCTACTTCAGTTAAAGCTTTTTCACCGCTTCTTCTCGGAACAAAAATTCCCAAGCAAAAAGCACAACGGCACATACAATCCACACATCTGCCAGATTAAACGTGGGCCACCAATAAACTTTAATGAAGTCGATCACATAGCCAAAACGGAACCGATCAATCAGGTTTCCCAGTGCCCCCGCCAGTAGTAAAGCCAGGCCGGCCAGATGCCAGTGGTCCTGCCAAAGCTTGTATTTAATGACCAAATAAGTTCCCAAACCCAGAATTCCCGCGCTCAACAAGTAAATCACCACCAGAGGCAGATCAAAACCAAAAACCATCCCGTCATTTTGCGTCAACGAGAAGCCGACGTCAGTAGCCTCACCCGGCTGCAAATTCTTCACCGCCCACTCCTTGCTAAGCTGATCCGCCCCCAAGAACACCACAAACAGCGGCGCAAAAAAGGTCCAAATTTTGTCAAGTTTGAGGGAGGCCATGCCATTCATGGTTTTAAGGTACCAAGAATGATTTCCTTTGCCAAGTCGCTCTCCCTTAAGCTACTCTTGTCGCCAAACAAAAAATCTGCTATACTTATACAATATTTCTTGAATTCCGTATGGCATTTGGAAAAATTACCATTGATCAGGATGAAAGAGACCTTCGTCTCGACGACGAGCGTACAATTGCACGTTGTAGGGGCAAGTTCCCCAATGGGGCTATTTTTGTATTTGATAGCGGCGGACACCTTTTAGTCAAAGGTTTAGGTGCAACCTTCGCAAATCCCGCAAACCCCAGTGAACAAGAACAGGTAAAAGCCGCATTAGAGCGAAAATTCGGGAAAAGACGAGTGAACATAGAACCGGATGGACGTTTTGTCCTTCTAGACACGCCCAAACCTAGTTTATTGGACGAAATCTCGAAGGAAGGAGATGCCCTCGCAGGTGAGGTACATGGCCTCGCCACAGAAACGGCAAAAAGAGTGCATGGTCTTGTTGGGGAAGCTGCAAAAGGAGTAAGTGGTTTTGTCGGAGATAGGGCGGAAGAGCTTTTCACTGCCGTCCAAGAGACCGCTGAATATGAAGAAGCCGCTGCATATGCCAGACAAATCGGGATGGTAAGTGATGTACGAGAGCTTTTAGATCGGCACGAAGATGTGGCGACAATCACAGAGCGTATGAGAGATAGCTTTTCTAGTGAAGATAATCTGGATCACCTCATCACAGTCAGTCTGAAAGAAGCCGTTGACGCACCGGCAAACCGAAGAGCTGCCGGGGCCGTGATAGCAGAAAAAAATCTGATTGCCATTACCGTCGATCGTCTAATCAAGGACGAGGATGCAGACGCAATCCGGGCTTCCTTGGAAGATGAAGTTAGGCATGCCGGCGCCTACCATCGTGCGTGGTCAGAAACAAGGCAAATCGTAGACCTTGTCATGGATGCCGCTCAAAGAAAAGTGACAAAAGATAAAACTACTGCCGAGAAACGAAGGGTCAAAAAAAATCGCGTAAATAGGTTTGCCTCTCATATTCCAATTACCGAAGAATTTGGATGGGATGAAGTACTGCGGGCCAACAGCGTGATGAGCACTCTCCGTTTTTTGCGCGACTGCGGAATCCCAAAAGAGCTGGTTCGTAAGACCCTGGACGATGAATTGAGAAAAAATGGCATTGCGCGCCATGAGGAAATTTTGGAGTATGCGTTCGAGCATCTTTCAGATCCAAGTTTCCACGAAAAAACTGCAGACAAACTTGTCATTCAAAAAAATCTGGATGAAGCAGTGGGAAGAGCGATAAAACTGGGCATCCCTCAGGCTGAAATTGTAGAGGGTATCTATGACGAACTGGGTGGCGACACCAGGTCTCCGGAAGAAGTAGATGAATTGATTGATGCCGCATTTGCGCGCGCACAAAGTCGAGAGCGAAAAATGACAAGAAGTGCAGAACTTAAAAAAGAAATTCCATTCACGGAAGAACGAGCTTGGGACGCCCTATTGTTAGACAATGGAATTTACACACTTATTCGCTCACTAAAAGCTTCCGGGGCCTCTAACGTCGAAATCCGCAATGCTCTGGGGGCCGAGCGCGTTATCCAAAAGAATAGAAAACAGGAAGCCCTCACCGAATATGCTTTAAGACATTACGATGACAAGGGGATATTAAAAATAACAGCTAGAAGAATCGTCGACCAAAGAAAATTAGGAGAACGAGTGCTTGCGGTTGAAAAAACTCCGGGCGCCACAAGAGATAAAATTGAAAATCAATTGCGATTTGCATTAGGTAGCAATATCGCGCCTGAAGAACAAGACGCCATTATCACCGCCGCCTTCGAGGCGGCGCAATGGATTCGGGTGAAAGAAAAGGCTAAAGACGTGGCTTACCGCACTCCACTTAGAAAAGCGGGAGAGGCGGCGCTGTGGGCTAAAGAAGGCATGCGGGACAAAGTTCTCCCCGGGGTTTTGAACGCTCCGGGCAATGCCGTGGACTGGGTGAGAAAGAATCCGGGCAAGATCAAAACTGCCGCTGTCATTGCCGCTCTGGGAGCTATTAAGGCTACGGCCTTTGCCATTGCAGGCGTGATAGGAGCCGGTTCTCTCCTTTGGAGAGGGCTTAAAGCTGCGGGGCCTACCCTCAAAAAGGCAGCCGTGGGCACAGGCCGTTTTAGTTTGAATGCGGGAAGGCATCTTTTATCTAATGGAAAGGACGTAGTAGTGGCCACCGGTCAAACTTTGATTGTGAATCCTATCCGTGCCCTTGGAACGGTAGTAAGCAAACCCTTCGTACGAAGCTATCAAGCCTTCAACTGGGGGCGAAAATATATAAAAAAACCGGCCGAATACAAGGCCAAACATTGGTATACCAAACCTTGGCAATGGACACGCAATGCCGCTTCGTCCACTTGGTACCGAAGCAGGCAAGCCGGTTTGGCACTCGCTGCTGCCGGCGGCCTTGCCCTTTATGGATTGGGAGAAGGCGTGGTTAATGCAACTTCCTACAACCTCTTGGGCACCGACTGGAAAGCTCCCGAACTTCAATTCTTACAATCTTCCACGCACACAGCACCCGCAGCACCCACAGCACCCGCTGCGCCCACGAACGGAGCCAATCATCAGACTAATCATCACGCCTAATCAACAACTATGCCTGTTCACGCACATACGCCGTCATCTCATCCCAACGCTGCCCTCGGAGCGCCTGGAGTTGAGCCTGAAGCAGTTAATAATACTCTCCATTTTAATCATGGAGGTATTTTGGGGTTTTCGGAATCCATCGGGAGGCTCCTTAAAGGTGTGACCGTTGATGCGGCCGTAGATACTTTTGGAGGAGAGGCCCAGGAGGCCCAGGGCCCCGCCGCCGTGCATCCAACGCTTGCTGCAGCACCTGCTGCCCTTGCCGCCGCTCCCGCCACCGCACCCACCGGAACCACTACACCTACACCTGCCGAGCATAGGAGAGAAAGGTCCGAGAGAGCCGGAGATGCTGCACGTGTAGCCGTCGAAGCGAACAATTTGTATACGGCTTGGAAAAAAGGCGACATAGAGGATAAAGACATAACCGGCTTCGCCGATGCCGTTCTGGATTTGGTCAACGTAGATTGGGCCAGACCCTTTATAGTGCCCTTGGTCTGGGGGGCCAGACACTTTTTAGGTGTTCAAGAAAACATTGACGACTATGAGATGGACTATGGGAACATCGGAGATCGAGTGCTCAAACTCAGCGACACCACCCGAAAGCCATTCCTTAAGAGAATTCAGAAAGATGGTGTCGGTAGCATGGAGAATCAAATCGGAGACCTATTGAGTAAAGAAAGGGTCGCAGAAGAAGCTGGGCTTAAGCCGGACGACCTGCGCGCTCAAATTTCCAATCTTTTTAACGTGGGGAGTGGGGTAACGACTGCAAAGCTAACGGAAAGAGCGAGACAAATGAAGAGTCGACTAAAATATGAAGACGATCCTGCAAGCACTGCTAGCCCAAAAGCAAAACTTTCAGTCGGCAATCCAAGGTTAGATAAAGTAAGAGACGCCTTTATAACTAGAATTCTTGATAGGGCCTTAGCAAGCCTGACCGTGAACAATCCTGATGTTCTTGCAAAACTCTATCCGCCGGCAGAGGACGCAGCAACAAAGTTTGAATGGACGGAGGATAAGTATAAAGACTTTGGAGCATCTATTTTGGATGAAGTCACCGATGGAAATAGAAAGAACGCTCTAGAGACGTTTGATCCAGTTAAATTGAAACGTGCCTTTAGATATCTTTATCCCGTTAATCCGGCGTCACTTGGAACAACTGAAGGAAGGAAAAGAGTTAAAGATCAATTGAAAACTTTATTTAATCTGGAAGAACCTTTTAAGCGTGATGATCTCCTAAGAGAGGCTGGTGCAATTAGAATATTGTTGATAGGGCCAGGGACCCCGCCACCGGTTCCTTCTCCAAAAGAAAGTCAAAACTTAACAAGGCTGACCGGTTTATTGGATCTTTTGACCACTCCTGCGACAGCTGCAGTAGTTGCTGGTCCTTTTCCTGACAATGAATCAGTGGAAGCTTTATTTGCAGATGTCACCCCGGTATCACCTGAGGATTTTGTGAGAGACTTTCGAGAGCTGGAAGAAAAAGCCGAAATCGCTGCTTATGTGAGAGGGTACAGGTCATCTACTTTCCGTGGTCATTACCCTTACTTAGTGAGTGCTAAACGCTTGGATGGTCTGATAAAAACTGGTACTCCGGAAGAACTCAATCTGGCTAAGAAACAAATTATTGAATTTTCCGGACTGACTGTCTCAATAGTTGATGCGGAAACGATCGCTGATGCAGTTAGAGATTTTAAAACGAGCTATGGCCTGGTAAGGTCTGATCTTTCTAGTCCTGAGGATGTAGCTCGATATGCCGCTTTAGAAGCAGATATCACTGCGATAGAAGCTTGTTTGGTTGAAGACAGGCTGGAAGCACTTTTTGATAGAGATGATCCCTATGTGAATTTTTTTACACAGCTTGCGAAAGTGAATGATTCAAGTCGCCTGATCACATTCTTTAACAGGTTTAATTGGATAACGCTCATGGATAGCTTTGACTATATGAAAACGCCTTCAAAGATTGGAGGGACCATGAAGGCAGAAGAATTAAAACAAGCAAAAAAACAGCTCTGTTCTTTGACAGGTGTTAAAAGGGATATTAAACCAGAACTGACGGAAGTCCAAGATAACGCTGCTAAAGTCGAGAAAATGTTGAGAGCTTCTATGGGGCCACAGGTCAAGAAAATGGCACCTGCCGCCTACGACAATATGGAGTATATGGTAACAACTTTAGCGAAGTTGAGAGATTCGACAAACGGCTTAACACAGGATCATCTGGACAAGCTGTATCCTTAAATTAGACATACTAAAAACCTCAGTGACCTGAGCTTACTTTGATATCCAATGCCGATTAGAGGCTAAAACATTAACGTCTATCGCAGATGTCCAGCTCGGGCTTTCCACCTTCCAAAAACATAGGGCTTCCTATACACTGGCTAAGCTTTTTTGCTATCCATGTTTAAGCGAAGAAAATACGACGTTGTTTTGCTCATCGCGGTTCTTGTGGTGGTGGTGGTTGGAATTGTGATGATTACGAGTGTGGGAGTCCCAAAATCGATCAAGCTTTCGGCGCCGGATATGAAGTATCCGGATTGTGCGAATGATGCAGTAGATTGTTATTTAATTTTGAAAAACCATGTGGTGCGTGCGGGAATTGGCTTGCTCGGGATGCTGGTGGCATGGAAGTTGAACTACCGCTTTTGGAAAACCTTGGCACCCATTGTGTATGGGTTGGCGGCGGTGCTTTTGGTATTTGTGCTTTTTGCCGGGGACGACAACGGAACTTTTGCAACCAGTTGGATCAACGTCGGAGACGCACTACCTTTTGTGGACTCTCTGCAGCCTTCTGAAATAGCCAAGTTGGGACTGATTTTTTATCTGAGTTATTTTTTTGCGGAAAAATTATCCATGGAGAAAATTCAGGATTTTAAAGAAGGATTTTTGAAGTTTGGCCTGATTACAGGGGTGATGGTTTTGCTGATTGTGTTGCAGCCGGACTATGGATCGGCCATGGTACTTTCTGCTATTGCGGTAGCGATTTATTATTTAGCCGGAGCCAACTGGCGACATATGGCGGCCTTGATAATATTGGCGCTGATGGCTTCGATTCTGATATATGCCACCGTTGGTCATATCAACGATCGTGTGAATGCCATTTTGAATCCGGACGAAGCGTGCAGCTATGAGAGTGGAGGAGAAAGTTATTGTTGGCAAACTCGTCAGGCGAACATTGCCATAGGGAGTGGAGGGTTTTGGGGGAAGGGGCTGACGCAAGGAACGCAAAAATGGAGTTGGTTGCCGCAGGCTGTGGATGACTTTATTTTTGCGGCATCGGCCAATGAATTGGGATTTTTGCGAACTGCAGGATTGGTTTTGCTCTACGCGGTAATTGCATATCGTGGCTTCCAGATAACGAATCACGCGCCTAACAAGTTTTCCATGTTGCTGGCGGCGGGCATTACCACCTGGATTTCGGTGCAAGCTTTCGTTAATATTATGGTCAATACCGCCCTGTTTCCCATCACGGGAATCACATTGCCATTCATGAGTTATGGAGGATCCTCGATGGTGATGACATTGGTCGGAGTTGGGGTACTGCTCAACATTTCTCAATACACCACGTCCTATGCATATACTCCTGACAGGGGGGGGAACGGCCGGTCACGTCATCCCCAATATCGCTATAGCGGCCGCTATCAAAGAGTTTAATCCCGCGGCACGTATTACTTATATTGGTTCCTATAACGGCATTGAACGGCGGCTTTGCGAGGAGGCGAACATTCCGTTTGAAGGAGTGCACACCGGCAAACTGAGGCGTTATTTTGATGTCCGCAATTTTGGTGACATTTTTAAAATTCCCGTGGGAGCGGTGCAAGCGTTTTTCAAACTTTTGAGACACCGACCCAAAGTGGTTTTTAGTAAGGGCGGCTACGTGGGATTTCCGGTGGTTTTTGCGGCCTGGTTACTGGGAATTCCTGTGATGATTCACGAGTCGGACGCAATACCCGGACTGGCTACCAAAATGTGTGCGCCTTTTGCTCAGAAGATTTTTTTGGGTTATGAAGCGGCGGCAGAGGCATTGAATCATGTTGCCAACAAGCTCGAAGTGGTGGGGAATCCCGTGCGATTGGATTTATATGACGGCAAAATAACCGTGGCCAAAAAATGGACCGGATTTAGCGGCAAAAGGCCCGTACTTTTGGTGATGGGCGGCAGCAGCGGTTCTCTTGAACTCAATAAGAAAATTGAGAAGCAAAAAAAAGAACTAATGAAGGTGTATGACATTGTCCATGTGACGGGTGAGGGGAAAAGCACGCGCTCGAAGAGTATACCTTCGAACAATAAAAGTTATGTTTCCGTGCCCTTTGTCGGAGAAAAATTGAAGGATCTCTACGCGCTCGCTTCGCTCGCGCTCACCCGTGCCGGAGCCGGAACCCTTGCCGAACTCGAAGCTCTCCAAATTCCCGCGCTACTTTTCCCGTTGGGCACACATGCCAGCCGCGGAGATCAAATCGCCAACGCGCAGGCGCTCTGCAAAAAAAGCAATTTATATCGTCTGGGTGAAGACGTTCCCACTTTGCTAAGTCAGCTTGCCAAACTGCCTGCGCGTCCAACTCGGCACGTAGAAAATTCCGCCACGGAAAGAATTGCCCTCACTCTTTTATCCGAACCTCCGCGCACATGAAATTCGGAATTCCAAATAGGAATAAACAGCCTTATGAGTCCGTGCTCAGTACGGGAGCCTTTATGTACTTCGCCCCCACTCATAAGACCACTCTACTTGGAATTTCGAATTTCCTTCACCACTTCTTTTCCAGGGTTTCCTTACCATTAAACCACAAAGGAAGAATGGACGAGGATCATGCATCCGAGTTCATTCGCTCCCATGGTAAGGAAATTCCCAAATTCACCATTGGCTTTCAAGGATGGTTTCTTAATCAGCCTTACACCGGAATCGGCCAGCATTCTCTAGGTTTGCTGCGTGAACTCGCACTCCAAAAAAACATCGAATGCATTATTCCCGTGCCGCAAAAAATCACCCCCAAAGGTATCCCAAAAAACTGGCTTCACGTGCTTCATCCAAAATTGTGGCTTCTTCATCCGGCACTCAAAAAATGGTACTGGGAACGCATTCAAGTCCCTACTTTTTTTGCGCAAAAAAAACTCGATTGGGAATATTATCCCTACCCCTCGCCGCTTCCACCTGCCGGTCCGCACTTCCGCGCAATCACCGTCCACGATCTCATTCTGTGGAAAGACCCGCGCTACAAAGGCAATCGCCTAAAAAGCTACTATCATTTGCAAGCTCGCCGCAGCCTCATTCACGCAGACCAACTTTTCACCGTTTCGGAATCCGTTCACGATGAACTTGGTATTCCGGCGGCCAAAGTACTTCCCAATGGCGCCGCGCAAATTCCTGCCAAGCTCAAAAAACTTAACTACCAAGATGCGCTGGTTTACTTGGGTGGTTACGATATCCGTAAAAATGTTCCCGAAATGGTGCAAACAGTAGCGACCATTAAACATCCGCCTCGCCTCGTACTCATTGGCCAATCCCCTCATCAATCCCGTTATTATCCCGCCGTTCCCGAATACCCTTACACCTACCCGCTCGGTTTTCTTCCCGATGAGGAAGTCTACAGCGTGCTCAAATCATCTTTCGCTTTCGTTAATTTTTCAGATTCTGAAGGCTTCAATATCCCTTTGCTTCAAGCTATGACGGTGGGCATACCGGCTATTGTGAGAGATCTCCCCGTGAATCGTGAAATTTCAAATAATGCAGCTCTGTTTTTGCCAGACACACACAGCAAAAGCTCGCTTCGCCAGGCTCTATCTGATAAACTCATTCTGCTTGAAGACCCGACTCAGCGTAAAAATATTATCGCGGCACAGAAAAAAGCTGCCGCCCGCTATTCCTGGAAAAAATCTCTCCGAATTTTTTTAAATCAATTAAGCCGAAGCAAACATGCTGCAAGGTAAAGAACATTACAAAAACCACCGTTTCCCGGGACAAAAAAGCGGCGAAAGTATTCAGCTTGTCATCCGCAAGCACTGGATTATTGATGTGAAAATCGCCGCGATCTTTTTGGTTTTTGGGCTCATACCTCTCGTAATTGCGATTGGGGCGGAAGTTTTTGTATGGGATACAGGTTTTGGCGATGTATTCTTGATGATCGCCCTCGGTTTCGTCCTTTATTTTTTGATGGTACTTTTGGTGATTTATACGAAGTGGCTCAATGAGGAGCTGGATATTATTGTGGTCACGGACACACGTATTATTTCGCATGAACAAATAGACCACTTTCATCGCCGGGTTTCCGAGGCCAATTTGAGCCAAATCCAAGATGTGATGGGAGCGCAAAAAGGTTTTTTACAAAGCATATTGCGCTATGGCAGTATTGAGATTCAAACCTCCGCTTCCGATGTTTTCTTTATAATCAATTACGTAAGTTATCCTTACGAAAATGCTCGCGCGCTTCTCGATATGCGCGATAAACTCATCTCACCCCATGCTTGAAAATAGTATTCTTCTCGTTATTGCCGTCCTTACCATTTTATTTATCGCTTTGATGTGGTTGCGCCAAAATCTGCTACATGAACTTCATGAAGCTCAGTCCCGCGAAGCCGTTTTACAGAAAGATTTTGAAAAGCGTCGAGACACCGTGCCTTACCTTTTGGAAGGTGCACGTCAGGCTGGAGAACCCAGCGACTCCTGGCGCAAGTTGGCCGAAGATCGCGCCCAATTTCATAAAATTCAAAACTACCAAAAAGAACTCGAATTTGAAAAAATTCTCAACAACTATCTGCTCACCACCGATTTTCGTACGGTGAATTTTTTGGATGCCAAGAAAGATATTGAAGAACTCTCCGCACTCATAGAAAAACAAAAAGAAGATCGCTTACAGGCCATCGCGCGTTTTAATGAGCGCCGAAAGCAGTTTCCTTATTCACTGGCTTCTGCTATTTTCGGATTCCGTGTCCTCGGCGGAGCCGAGTGAATCTAAAATGAAGTACTTCATTCAGACTTATGGCTGTGCAATGAACACCTCCGACTCCGAACGAGTCGCAAGCGTGCTTGAACGTTTAGGTTACGAAAAAGCTGCCTCCGAAGAAGAGGCTGATATGCTGGTATTCAACACCTGCAGCGTGAAACAAAAAGCGGAAGATAAAGTGACCGGCCTTCGAAAAAGTCTTGCCCGTCTCCATAAGCAAAATCGCAATTTAAAAGTTGCGATCACGGGTTGCATGGTTCGCCGGAGTTCCACTCAAAAAGACGAGGAGCGCGACCATGTCCTGAATGTTATGCCCGAAGTTGACATCGCCTTTCGCATCGAAGAAGTGGCCCGTCTCTCGGAGCTCCTCAGAAAAGTGGGCCCCACTCTCCATTTCTCCGATCAACTCGACGAAGGAACCTTGGAAAATTATTTTAAAATCGTGCCTAAAAAGGACAGCAATTTTTCCGTATTCGTGCCCATTATGACCGGCTGCGATAAATTCTGCACTTACTGCATTGTGCCCTTCACTCGTGGCCGCGAAATAAGCCGTGACTTTGATGAAATTGTAGCCGAATGCACTCACAACGTGGGAGAAGGAGCCCTTGAAATTACTTTGGTTGGCCAGACGGTGAATGCTTATGGGCTCAGCTTCAACGATCGTAAATCCGGAAAATTTACCACCTACGGAAAGAGCCCTTTTTCAGCTTTACTTCGCGAAATTGATAAACTTTATGACAAAGGCCTCCGCCGTCTGCGTTTCACTTCACCGCATCCCCGTGATTTTCATGACGAAGTGATCGAAACCCTCGCCAGTCTGCGTAGTGTCTGCCCATACATTCATATGCCCGTGCAATCCGGCGACGACCGCACGTTGCGTCGTATGAATCGCAATTACACCACCTCCGAATATCAGACCATCATGCGTAAAATTCAAACCTCTATTCCCGACTGCGCAATTTCAACAGACATAATTGTTGGTTTTAGCGGTGAAACCGATGAAGAATTTGAAAATACTTTTAAAATGTACCAAGAAATGGAGTGGGATACCTGTTTCATTTCCCGTTATTCACCCCGCAAAGGAACCTACTCATACAAAAATCTCAAAGATGACGTCACGTACGATGTCAAAGAAGCTCGTTGGCATCGCCTCAACACTCTACTCAAAGAAATTTCTCATAAAAAACACCAGGCTTTTCTAGGCCGCACCGTGGAAGTATTGGTAACTCAGCAAATCGGCGACGCCTGTACGGGCCGCACTCGCGATTATAAGGAAACGCATTTTAAATCGAGTCACCCGCTAATGGGGCAGTTGGTCAATGTAAAAATCGCCGAAGCGGGAATTTTTTGGCTACAAGGTGAACTTTCTTAAATGACTCGTACCAGCACGTAACTGCTGTAGACAATGAAGCCGGCCCCTACAAGGCCAAAAAAAAGATTGAGAGTGAAAAAGAAGTTTTGCATAAAAACTGTGACATTAGCTATAACGCCGCTTACACAAAAATCTTACGGGGATTTAAGCTAAAATGGCTTTGATACGTCGGATTCCGGCGGAAGAAGATTCTTCTTTCACAATTTTAAAAGTCTTCCCAAGCTCACTCGTACGTTCCACATGAGGACCTCCACAAATTTCTTTAGAATAATCGCCTATAAAGTAAACTTTCACGCGGCCGGCCAGCTCATTCTCATATTTATCGGCAAAAACTCCGGTAGCATTGAGTTTACGCGCCTCTTCCACGCTCATTTCTTCAAAATGCACGGGGTAGTCGGCCTTAATAGCCTCATTCACAATTTTTTCCACCTCCACAATTTGTTCAGGCGTAAGTTTATCGGGATAGTTAAAGTCAAAACGCAAACGTTCTTGCGTAAT
>Ga0265296_1002040_pt1 | contig 21321 bp, 23 predicted proteins | sample MunlanPumphouse1_FD_189073 | JGI IMG/M metagenome (GOLD analysis project Ga0265296, IMG submission 189073) | Groundwater microbial communities from a municipal landfill in Southern Ontario, Canada - Pumphouse #1 | ecosystem: Environmental > Aquatic > Deep subsurface > Groundwater | place... | reverse complement strand
AGAGAAATTAACAAAGTGCAGCAGCTCCTGAACGGCAGGCCGCGAAAAGTTTTAGACTATCAAACACCCTATGAAGTTTTTGGTCGATTAATCAACAATATGTTGCAATAGAAACTTGAAACCAATAATAAAAAAAGGTTATACTTTAACGCATAACCTATTTAGCCGACATCAACGGTGTACAATAAAGATTCAAGATCCTTTTCTGATATTTCTTCTTGGTTATTCGGGTCGTGAAATATCGCTTCAAATCTTACTTCCCGGCTCTTATTGCCTGTGTAACTGAAGGATTGGACTATTTTTCGTCCACCTGATCCACAGGATACTTCGCCGGAATATGTAATCGATTGATCAAATACGCCTGAATCAATGAAACCATAAAATTTGATAACAGTTGGCATATTAATCCCGCTCGCGACAAACCTGATTGTTGTAACAATTTCTTTAATGAATGAGCCATCTTGGATAACTTTCATACTCAAGATATCCGTTATATATCCTTTTTTGGTTACAGTAGCTTCCCCCATTTATTTTTCGCCTCCTTTTTCTGGTAATTTCATTACTTCGATTTGCAGTGGTGGATTAGGAGCAGAAACCAATTTGATACTATTAGTATCCCAAAGGTATATATTGGCATTATTCCCAGCTGGTGTAGAGAGATAACAGTCCAATTTACCTATTGGCTCTATATCAACTTGATATAGTAATCCGTATCTGAACTTGATCTTTCCTGCTGATTTAAACTCAATCATAACATCCTTACCCATACAGTTTCTAATATGATCCAGATCCACTAACACTTGATTATTAGTACCTATTACCGCATTGGACTTATCCTGTTCTTCACACCCGAATGATGTTAGTATCATCATTAACATAAAGATCATTACAAATCTTTTCATTTTTTACTCCTTTCAATTCAGTAAAATATATTTGACAATAGAACACTTGGTAATGATTAGAATAACATAAAGTAAATAAAAATAACAACGCAACAATAAAACAATTTAACAATGAACTTCATTCCACCTTTCGTTTTTTTAACACTGCCATTGGTGTTTTTAGGAAAATCCAAAGATCTAACCGCGGCGACCAGTTCTCAATATAATATGTATCTAGTCTCACCTCCTCTTCAAAATCCAAGTCGCTTCTACCCGAGATTTGGGCGAGCCCTGTAATCCCCGGCTTAATCTTTAACACCCTTTTGTGGTGTTTTTTATATTTTGCCACTTCTTCAGGCAGATGCGGCCGCGGACCGACCAGACTCATTTTACCAATGAAAACTAAAAAAAACTCCGCTAATTCATCAATGGAAAACCGTCTAATAAATCTGCCTACGCGGGTTACACGAGGATCATTTTGAATCTTAACCATCGGCGTGCCTTTGCGTATATTATGCTTCGCTAAGACCGTGTAACGCAAACTGTCGCATTTCGGCCGCATAGAACGAAATTTAAAATAACGGAACAACTTGCCGTACTGACCAACCCGCTTTAGGGGCTGTCCTTTATCAAGATGGGAGAAAAATGTTGGTCCCTTTGAATCAAGCTTAATCGCTATCGCAGTGGCAATCATAACGGGACTTGCCAAAATAATCAAAATTATAGAAATAACTATGTCGGCAATGCGTTTAAAAATCCGACCCCAACCGTCCAGAGGGGTATCTTTTAACTCCACAATCGGAATACCGGAAACAGTTTCAATATCTAATTTAGTCACTTGGGCGCCAAGTATATCCGGCACATATTTATAAACTAAATGATGCACATCGCAATAATCCACAATTTTTAAAACCTCTGTTTGCGACAAATCCAAACTGCATTGAATTACTTCATCCACACCGCGCCGTAAGCGTGCCAGATCTAGCTTTTTAATAACATCGTCCTCGGGCAAAATATGGGTCATAATCTTATAGCCTAAACGCGGTTCTCTTTTGTATTTTTCAGCCAAAATTTTGCCAGCATTGCCATTGCCGATTAAGGCGATACGATGCACACCATAACCATATTTTAATAAAACCCTTTGAACCGTACGGATTATAAAACGTCCTAAAATTACAAAGACAACCGAGAGAAGCCAAACAGCCAAGAAAATAAAGCGCGAAGAAAAAAGTTCGCGTTGAAAAAACAATAAAACGATTAACGCCATCATCGCCGTAGAGATGCTTATAAAAACCCGATAAGCCTCGCGCAAACCGCCGCGCGTGGTTTTTAAATTATAAAGTCCGGTCAAAGCAAAAATTCCTAAACAAATTAAGGCCGCAACGCCGCCCCAAAACATATACTCGCGAAAGGAAAAGTTGTAAATAACCGGCTTAATCTCCGTAATGCTCTCTGAAAATCTTAAATGATAAGCGAAAAAAACCGCGAGGAGAATCATCGCAAAATCCACGGGAACTAATAAAAAACTAAAAAAAAGTTCTGATTTTTTCATAATCATGTATGGACAGACCAGTGTGTCTGCCTATAGTAAAAAATCTAGAGAAGAGGTCCGTCCTCACGTTGAAATGTCTTCAAGTAAGCCTGTAAGCCGAATTCTGTTTGGAGAGCCACGAGGGCGCTTCTTGATGATCATCTATCTAGGATATATATTGCTATATATCTCAAGCGTCTCCCCCCCACCTAGAAATGATACAAATTTTATTTTATAAAAATTTGCTCTTTCAGGATGTTTGAAGTAACAACCTAAATTAGAGGAAACCGAATAAAACCATAATAAATCATTTCTAGGTGAGGGGTACAGACTTGCACCAGGCAGGGTTTAGCACTAGCTTTAAGTCACCTTAAGCCAGAGAGGGGTCTTACTCCCTCACTTTTCACCCTTACCTCCCACCTATAAATGATACAAATTTTATTTTATAAAAATTTGTGGATTAATTTCTGCTATATTGAGAAAACAATTATGTATAGCTTTCTCGCAAAATTAGTCAGAAGTAAATCATTTATAGGTGGGGGGCGGTTTTGTTTCTGTGCCACTTTCCCTAGGCTTCGTAATATTTCAAGTCTTAAGAGCTTAAAATATCACTACTCCCGGTCGCTGTTAACGACTGCCACTTTCATCCTTCACTTTATCAAAAGTGAGGGGTTTGGTGTTCGGACTTTCCTCCCAGGTATGTCAAATAAATCAACATACCAGAGCGATCATCCGGCTTACTTGAAGACAAGATTATTATAGCCCAGATTATTTAAAAAGTCAAATAACGAAAAATTAAATAAAAAAAGCGCAGATCTAAAAATCTGCGCAAAGCATATATTTCAAGGAGAGGGAATGTTTTCTATTTGCTTTCCTTCCCATCTTGCTTCTGTCTCTTTCTGCTGGCGTTTCATTTCCAACATTCCTTTCTGTTCGGCTGACATTACCTCTTTCTGACCAAGGATCTTATACCGGAAAACAGGAACCACACGTTCGCTGGTCTCTTCATATTCAAGCTGAATTCTGTCTCCGGGTTTGGCAAATTCTATTGCCGTACTCATCCCGTCAGCAGTAAGAATACCACAACTGAAGGTTGGCAAGGCATCTTTAAGTTGAAAACGAAACTCGGAATTACTTTCCTCAATCACTTGGGTAATAGCGGAGATAACTCCCTCAAGGGCAGCAAGTTTGCTTTTTTCGCTCAAAGCTACTTCATACCCAATTCCGAGTTGTTTTTTTAAAAGCAACAGAGCCTCGTTTTTGGTGTCGCCTATCGTAACTTTGAGAGTGTCGCCGTCTACAATGGCGACACGGAGCAATTGACCGCTTTGTCCGCTTTCCGTTGCTTCATGGCTCTCGTCTCGCCTGCTGGAAGCGATAACAGGCACAACCCAACTGTTTTTCTTACCGTACAAATTGTACGGCACAGGGCAACCAATCACTACAGCCGTATTCAGTTTAGGAAGAGCCTTCTCCACCGCGTTAGCAATGGCTTCTTCGTCGGAGCCAGAGCTGGGCACGAAAAAGTACTTTCCAGTGCGAGAATTGATGAATCCTTTCCCGACCAAGGCTTTGTCTTCTTTTTTAAATGAGGTAAACCCGGAAAACCAATAGGGCTCCCCATCCTCACCATAAACCATACGAACATCCGTATATCCCTTTTTATAATGTGTCGGTTTCATATCTTCTTTGTATGGCTCCCAGGATTTTACAAACCGCCAGCCGTGGTGGTATTTTCCCCACCATTTAAGATAATCCACAGCCACTTCCTCGGGGATAGCGCGATCCACCCAGGAAGGAACATTATCAAGGGTATATTCTTGATAATCGCCTGTTTCCGGGTCAACAATGATCACGCCCAGAACTTGCCAACCGTCGGTAAACCATTTTGTTGGTCTAACCCAGGTTGCAACTTGCCAGGTTCGCAATTCTTCGTCCACTTCAAAGGTGAGATCCATAAACCACTGCCCTGGAAACTTAGCCCTCAAGTAGCGATTCAGATTAAGACCCCAAGACGAATGGACCATATATCTTAACTTCATTTCGGAGCCATCAGCATTCTTAGTGGTTAATTTTGGTTCCTCATCATAATTTTCAGCCGAGACCATAATAAATCCCGGTGAAGATTTCTGACTCCACTGCCGCCCAATACCACCGAACTCCATTGGCGCGCACCAATAAAGGCGGCCATTGACCCTCTGAATAATCATCGTATCGGCGCAGAACTGGTAAAAAGCGCCATAATTTCCACCCTGGCTGATCGCTCTTTGCGCTTTCCAAAGAGCGGTTTCTTTGGATACAACCACTATGTTCTTTTCACTAATCGGATCCTGATTAAACGCTTTGGATTCCAGCCGCTGCGACTCCGCCAGTTGAAATAGGTCATTAGCATACCAAGCATTACAGCTTGCTCCCCAAAAACATAGGAAAAGGCCCAAACAGACACAGCTAACAGTAAAATTTGCTGTTTTAGCGCCTCCTCCTTCGCCATATCCCCAATCTTCAAGGCCCCAACGAAACCAATCTATAACGCAAGTTACAAACAACAGAATTAAAGACATGAGAACGGTCGTACGAACAGTGAAAGGTATGAGCGCCAGCCAGTTGATCAGCCACATAATCAGGGTATAACAGATAAAACGGAAAATCCACCAAAACCAATAACGACCGGCATCATACGCCGCGCTCCACGCCCCGATAAAACTCACCAATAAAGCAAATAAGAAAATCATTTTTCCTCTCCTCCATAGGTTACGGACTTCTGGTCTGTAATGCTTTTTCCACTACCCAGAAAAATCTCCGCAAAATAGATATAAGCTCCTTCTTGATGGAATACGGTCTTTTTGAGTATTCCGCCGCGATCCCAGTGACCAATAACTTTGCTGTTTTCGTACAACAGAATTTCACTAGCCGCAAGCGGCGCTTCCACTGTAATTGTCGCTTCTCGCATCCCTTTCTGTCGCACTGTAATCTGACCTTGCGCTAAGGAAGTAACCGCTTTAGCTTGCGGCTTAGAGACATTAGTATTTTGTCCAACAGAACTGATGATAAAAGCTATCCCGACGATAATTACCGTAACAATAGTCACAAAAATAAAGGTGGACTTATGCACGCGAACAAAGTCATTAAAAGACAATAATCTCTTTTTCGCGCGCTCTTGCCAATCTTTCTGTTTAACATGCTCTTCAGTATGCCTCGCAATTTCCTCAAGATAAGTATCAACCTCATTTGTAATCAAATCTCTGGTTTTCTGGTCTATGTCCCCTCCTTCACCACTAAAGAAAGCAAATGCTGCCGCAATCAGAGGTTCCCGATTTTCCGCTTTCAATTTTTGGAGAGTATCTTTGACTTTATCTGGACTTTCCTCCACTCGTTTTAAAAGGTCACTCACGCTAAGTTTTTCTTCAAACAACTTCTGTAGTTCTATAATCTTTCCCATTAGTCGTTCCTCCTTAAAGTTAGCTTAACTTAATATTATAAATACCAACCGGTGAACATTTTTTATACCTGAATTTTCAAAGAACGCGAATTTTTACCCCGTTAGAGAAAGCCACCGACAAAGTCGGTGGTGGGAAAAATATAGACGCTGATCCCGTTAGAAATAGATTTCTAGACGGGGCTAGAGAACAAAGTTCTCTAACGGGGTTTACTTTACATTAAGATTATGAATTTGTCAAAAAATAAAAAAAGATTATTAACCTGAAAGGTTAATAATCTAATATTCTAAAAAGATCAAAAGAGTTCGCTGACAGATTCCCCCAAATATATTCTTTGAATTGTCTCGGCTAGGAGTTCAGAAATATCCACCACCTTAACTTTTGAGTTAGGAACTTGGGGTAAAGTATTGGTTACAATGACCCCCGTGAGGTCAGATTTTTCAATATTAGCTATGGCATCGCCGGCAAAAATGCCGTGAAAGGCACAGCCATAAATCTCTTCCGCGCCCATCTTTTTTAATTCGGAGGCATCAGTAATGAAAGTGCCGGCGGTGAGAACTTCATCATCAAACATTATAACCTTTTTACCATTCACAGCCTCTGGATCGCCGATAAAATTCACTTTTACTGTGTTAGGATCTATCCTCTTTTTATTAAAAAATCCGATCAAAGGAAAGCCTCTTTTAGCGGCTATATCGCCATTTAACGTGGTGCCTCCCTTATCAGGCGCGATAACGGCGAAATCCCCATCCTGCAGAATATGCTGATCCTGAAAGGCAGCACATAAAAATTTACCAGCCTGGAGATTGTCAAAGACTTTAAAGTATCCTTGAACTTGCGGGCTATGTAATTCAACTGCAACGATTCTGTCCGCGCCCGCGCTTTTAACCAATTCGCAAACTAATTGCGCTGTGATGGAGATTCGGGGTTCATCTTTTTTATCCGAACGGACATAAAAGAAATAAGGGGTAATTACTGTGATTTCTTTGGCCGAACCTCTACGGGCGGCGTCAATCAACATTAGAAGCTGCATTAAATGATAATCAACAGGAGGAACAGCAGTTTGAATGATAAACACTTCTTTTTTGCGGACACTATCAGATATTCTAACCCACTGATTGTCATTAGGGTATTTTCCATAGTCTATCCCCACAGGCGCGATTCCTAAATGTTGACATACTTTGGAAGTCAGATCCAGATGTGAAGAACCGCCAATAATTTTCAAATCCTTAAGATTACTCATCTTACCCTCCTTATTTAATTCAGGGTTTTATTGTTTTGCTTTTAATAAACAATTAAAACCACCAAAGAGCGTCTTTATCTTAGCACAAAAATAAAAAGCGTCAAAATCTTGGTTGACGCTTACGGAAAAAATTATTTTTCGTCATCATCATCAGAGAATAGGTCTAAAATAGCTTTAATGCCATACCATTCTATAGAAGGTCGAGGTAATCTCTCCAAAGCGACGCCCAAATCCAATTTCAATAAAGGCCAATACTGTCTCACTTTAGACACTAAAGGTATTATTATGAGGTAGCCCACAAGAAACGCGGGCGTACCAACAAGAAAAGTATAGAAAAGAACTGACAATAAAATTTTCAACTTTTTCACCTCCTCTTAATACGTCTTGACGACCTCGCCATTTTGATCCAACTCCACAAAATGATGCGCTTTGCCCTCGCGGAAGGCGGAACATTGGTTTTCGGATTTGTCATCCACCTCTTGCCGCGGATTATGCGCTATGTCGCAAACCCAATCCGGAATAATTTCATTGGAAAGACAAGGGCCTTTTGATATATCCCGACCATCTGCCTTTTCTCTTTGAAACAATTCTTTGCATTGCGCGATTGCTAAATCTTTCTCGGCTTCTTGACCGGTTCTGACCGTGCTCGCGCCTGTTAAATCATCAACCCTTTGTTCCACACCTTGCTTACAGCCTGAAAGAAAAACCATTATTAAGATTAAAGATAAAATAAAGATTGCTCTTTTCATAATTTTCCCTAAATTGTGGAATGCACCGTCGTTGCGAGGAGTCCCGAGCTTGCCGAGGGACGACGAAGCAATCTCCTTGAGTGATATAAGTGCTAATTTATGAGATTGCTTAGGTGGAGGGCTCTTAACTCCCACCCCCTCCCCGCCCGCCTCGCCCGAAGCGAAGCGATGGCGGGCAGGCATCTCCCCCTCTGGCAGGGGGAGTGAATTTCGAATTCAAGGTAGTTTAAGTCACAAAGTTGTAATCGGCCGGCTTTGGACGATATAAACTTTGCCTTTCTCTATAGCCCATTCAATATCGCAAGGGAAACCATAATGGGTTTCAATCTTTTTGCAAATTTGGGCAAGTTCAAGAATTTTAGGAAGAGGGAGACATTGTTTGCTGGCGCGGCTGGGAGAAACTTTGATTTCTTTTGTCTTTTCGCCTATTCTTTTTATTTCTATTAATTGTTCATTAACCGTAATATCTATAATCTTCATTTTTTGTTTATCCACCACATAACAATCCGGCGTCACTTTGCCTCCGACGACTGCTTCTCCTAGCCCCCAACTTGCCTCAATCACCATTTGATTTCTATCGCCCGTCACTGGATGCACGGTAAAACAGACTCCCGCCACTTCTGATTCCACCATTTTTTGAATCACAACCGCTACCGAAACTTTTTTACCGTTTAATTTTTTCTCAATGCGATAGAAGATCGCGCGGGGCGTAAATAAGGAAGACCAGCATTTTTTTACCGCGTCAATTAATTCTTTTTTTTGAATCCCCAAATAACTTTCCAATTCTCCAGCCCAAGAGGCAACACGAGAATCTTCGGCTGTGGCGGAAGAACGCACGGCAACATATCGGGCTTTCAGTTTATTAAAAGCTATTGCGATTTCTTTTTCTATAACTTGGGGCATTGGATATTTGCCAATTAAACTACGCAACACTTCCGAAGCATCATCTATGGTATGGGTCTTTTTAGGATCAGCTTTTTTGAGTTCGCTTTCTACTTCCACGTTAAGGTCAGTCTGTTCTAGAAAACTATCAAAAACCGAAGCTAAAATGACAAAACCTGGGGGGATGGGAAAGCCAGCCCTTGTCATTTCTCCTAGGGAAGCGCCTTTGCCGCCCGCTGAAGCGATATCATTTTTAGACAAAGCAGATATTTTTTTAATCAAAGGCATAATTTAGAATTAAGAATATATCAGATTAAGTTTTTAAAAGTATAATAACCTTACATCCCATTTCTTCGGATTTGCGGCGGGGATAAATCGGGATCATTTCAATTATTTTTAACCCCGTTAGAGTTAGTTGTTTTTTAAAAATTTTTAAAGAAGTTTTAAACTCCTCCACCCCTTGGAGACTTCCTTTTAAAGAATTCTGGAAAGCATCTAATGTTTCTTTTCTTGCGCCGTGGGTTTTAAGATAAAACATAAAGAGAGAATAAAACTTTTTAATAGACTTAATTTTCTCTTTCTTATTCCGAAAAGATGAAATAAATTCATCGCCTAAAATTAAAATTCCCTCGGCCTTTAAATTTTCAACGGCGCTTTTTAGGAAAGTCAACTTCTTTGCGTCGGGAATATGATGATAAGTAAAACTGGTGACAATAATATCTACTGGATGAGGATGTTTATAAGATATTGCATCTTTTTTAATCAGCCGCACTTTTTTGTATCTTTTCAATCTCTTTCGGGCACAAGAATAAAAATCTCCGCTGGGATCAATTCCGGTAAGATAAGAAACTTTTTCTAATTTCGCTATTTTTTCAGTTAAAAGACCGGTACCAAAGCCAAACTCCAAAATCTCCACCTCTCCTTTACTTCCAATATAATCTTTCAAAGCCAAAAGTATCTTGTCAAAGGTTTTTTCCACATAGGGAAAATCAGATAATATACGGTCATATAGATCCGCTTTTTTCATATAAAGAGGTTTAGAAGGTATCCGTGCCATACTAGATATTTTGGGTTACTTTAGGGATATTTTGATTAACTTTTGGCTTAAACATGGTAAAATACTATATTTTAGATCTAAAAATCATTGACTTTTTGTGTTAAATATGCTATTATAAAAATTATCAATTGGAATATATAATTGTTCATTGTTATTACGTGTATCTCGTAGTTGTTTCCTATAAAATCTGAAAAGGAGGATTCCAATGTTATATTATGCAATTCCCGAAAATACCGTGTTTACAGTTGGAGAGGATACAGGAACTTATTATCAAAAAGTTACGCCAAATCCACTTGATAATACCATCAACAGGGCGCAAAAAGTCAAAAAAGGAAAAAATGGTTGGGTAGCGACCGGTTCAGAGTGGGGTGGATTTGATGATAATATTGAAGTTAGAGTTGAGGAAGCTCTAGATCATGTGGTTGAATAGGTTGGAGGAATGAAAAAAAGCTGGAAACGACAGGAGAAAGAATAGTTGAATGGGTGGGACTTTTAGTAGAGATAAAACTTCTCTAATTAGCACATCGTAAGGCATCTATATCAAGATGCCTTTTTTAATTAAATTTATTTTTCAAATACCGCTAGCGATAGCAATGTCTTTTTTGTAATTTGAACGAAAGGAAGAGTAAATCGCATAAATCCTATTGCTTAAAAAATAGCTTTTTCATATGGTTAACTTTATTTTTTCGGCCTTAAAACCATATCTCTTCTTAGACGATAAACAGAATGAGATGAATCAATATAAAAATCTTCTACATAGAAATAAGGGAATAATAATTCATAAATTTCCCCCACTGTCGGATCTACCTCTATATAATTACCAAGTATTTCTTTCTTAATATCTCCTTGAATGGGCCAAATTTTTCCTAGCACTTTAGATTCTATTTGATTTCTGGAAGCATAAGCTTTCAATTTCTCTTTTAAGTCATGAAAGGCATAGGCTCTGGCCTCCGAATTAAAAGAATAATTAGCGAGAAGGGAATAAAATATATCTACTTGATTTTGAAAATTCCTAAAAAACTTTGGATTATGTTGATACTTTTTGAAGACTTTTTCAAAAGTAATTTTTTGATCTAAATTTGCAACCATTGTTGAAAAAAAATAAAAGCCATTTTTTTTCAAAATTATATTTATGTCTCGAAAATTTTTCCCCCAATCCTTTAATACCATATTCACTTGGGTTTCATCGCTAAAAACAATGTCAAATTCTTCCTTCTGAAAGAATTGATCAGTATTTTCCCATTTGCCTTGGATAAATTTTTCTTTTTTGGGATCTTGTCGCATCATTTTTTTCATTCCATAATACATCCCTTCATTAGCGTCAAAACAGGTAACATTTAATTTTAGTTTAGCGCAAATATCTCTGGTTTCCGGTGTAGAACCAAAAATCAGCACCTTGGGTTTCGGCTGTTTGATAAGATATTTTTTGAGATATTTCAAATAAAAATCAAGCTGATTTTGATTCGGCCGCCAAGGTGGTTGGATTCCTTGCCACAGCTCAATATATGAGTTCCACTTTGGATTATAGATTTGATTGGGTTTGGACATAAAGTTAAAATAATTATTATTTTTTCTCAATAATTTTTCCAATCCATCTTCTCACTCGATCCAAAGGATAATCGTGCACCTCGGTGTCTCTGCCGCCGATTTTTTCCGGCATCTCAAATTCTTTAAGATCCTTGAAAACAATATTGCCTTTTTTATTTAATTCTTTCATCCGTGTAAAAAACGGCAGGGTTTCGCCCTGCAAATCAATGTCGGCATCAGCCACAGACTCCACGCCAACCAAACGCACATTGAAAGGTAAATCCTCGGCGGTCATTTTCCCTATTGCCTCTCCGTCGGAAATTAAATCATTCATCACTGCTTCCGCGTCCATTCCCTTAAAATAATCTTTCCCCGCTTCACTTTCAAAAAATTCACGATAGTTTTCAAATACCTCCGGCCGCGTTTCCAGCATCGCGCCCATTAAAATGACATTGTCAATTTTTTGCTCAATTTTTTTCGCCGCTTCACTTGCATCCTTATGCAATTCTGCCATTGAATTGACAGCAATACTGCCGCCCCAAGAATGACCGATAATATCTATCTTACCGATATCATCAATCTTATTCCCCAACGACTTAAGCGCGGTTAAAATTTCTCCATTTGCTTTATTCCAACTAAATTTTTCCTTTTTGCCAATGTATTTTTGCTTTTTTTCAGAAGCTTCCTCTTGCTTTTCCGGGCAATGAATATAATTTTTCACATCATCGCCTTCTATCCTTAAACCATTATGCCGCAAAAAAATCACCGCGCGACCATCTCGGCTAAAATCATCGGCATACTTTGCTTCCTGCAGGGCAAAATCGCCTTTGTATCCTGGACTAATAATTAAAATATCCTTCGCCACCCCGTCTTTGGGCAAGTAAATCTTACCTTCCACGACCTCATCAGAATCTGGATTTCTAAATTCGGTCCAATACGATTCATAATCGCCGAGTTCGCGCGGCTCATTATCTTCGTCTAAATCTTTTTCCAGTTTAATTGTTTTCTCGGGATTAAAATTTTCCCCAAAAAGTTTTTCCAGAGCCTCAAATTTTGGAGTGGGCTCTTGCTCCATAAACTTTTCTTGTTCCATAGTTTTATGTCATTGCGAGGAGGCGACCAAAGAGAGCCGACGAAGCAATCTCATTAAAAACTATATACCCATTAAAAAGATTGCTTTGTCTCCCTTACTTACGCTTGGGTTTCTTACAATGACAATACTGATTATTTCTTTTTTAATACATATATCGGCCCATATTTCACAAAAGGATGATCGGAGGAATAAACCTTGCCTTCAATGATGAAAAATTCTTTGAATTCCCTCTCGCTCTCTTTTTTCGATAAAACAGACCAATGATAATCAGCAGCCATCGGGACAAAGTTGTCTTCATAAAAATTGATGAGTTCCTCAATAATGAGGCTATATTGATGATTTTTCAAGCTCTTTTCCCATTCCCTACGCATAATCTTCAAAAGATTCGCCATTGTGTTGTCAAACTTTTTTATGGCGCTGCTGTAATAAAACATACGCAGATACAAAATATTCATCGCGAGCTGAAAACAATATTCGCCTTTTTCTATTTTTTCCCCTGAATCTAATAAGATTTTACGGACGCTGTCTTCCTTGGTTTCGGGCAAATAAACATTATGCCGCGTAATCCATACGCCGTCATTTTTTAAAACGCGGCTTATTTCTTTAAATAACGGGGGGTGCAATTTCGCGTCCACATTACAAATCACTTCATCGCCTACAACCAAATCAAAATGCCGGCCGGGAAATTGAGTGGCAAGCCAAGAGCGGGGGAAAAACTTCTCTTCAGAATGGCGACCTTTTGCTAAAAAATTCGTCATCACGCGGTACATCGTAGGGTTGATGTCCACGCAATAAACTTTGGCGCCAGCCAAGCTTTCATAGGTATATAAAATCCGCCGCAGTTCCGGTGTCGCGCCCATCACCATAATTTTAGGATTTTTTCTGTTCTTTAAAAACTTGGCGATCAAAATGCCGTAATTTTTACAATCTTCAGGGCTCGGACGATTGGGCACTAAAATTTTACAATATTCACCGGCGACTTTTTCCCAGGCCGTAATTTTCTTTTTAATGGTTTGAGTCATATTTTTTTCTGACAGTTAAAGCAAAAGGTAGAAAATATGCTTGTAGAGTTTGGGAGCGAATACGATATAATTTAGTTTGTAAAAAATAATCACAAAGTACTTCCCTTAAGCGTAAAATTTCGCCTGCTTTCTTGATACCAGCAACGCAATCTATACTTAAATCTAAAAGATCCAAAACACGCCAGAAAGCAGCCTCGCACTCTTCCTTATTCGCGCTTTTCCGCCAATAAATTAAACGGGAAACTTCGCTGCCAATATTAGCCAGCTGGCTTAGAATGTCCATCTTTTGCCATTTTTTTCTTAAAGAAGTATTGATCATTATTCAATAAATTTATTCACTATTCTTTTTATCTTTTTTTTGATCGCTTGATCTTCAATCTCCATGGAACGATTCGCCACACTCGGCTTAATATTAATTAAAGCAGTGAATTCAATTCTGTCTTTTTTAGGATGGTCCAAATGAATATTGGCGCCCCAAATATATCGCGATTTTGATCCTTTCTCTAATAATTTCTCTTCGGCATCAGAATGTAATTGTCCGCCTAAAGCGATAATTCCCTTCTGCACATCCACAGCAAATTTAACCATTGCACCATAGGTTTCTTGGGCAATCTTTTCTAGCTCGTGACGGTTAATTTTTTCAATCAGTATTTTAATCATTATTTTTTTTCCATTTTTTGGCAAAATAAATCCGATAACATTTGTATACTGGGTGTTTTTTATTGATATCGGAATCTATGATTTTAAAATATTTCTTTAATGCCTTTTCAAAAATTTTACGGGGCGGGACAATATATAAATATCGGCGGGGGAAGAAAATATAATCGGCAATGGCGCCAACTTCTTCAGCCCTAGTTTCTATATTACGCGCGCGGGCTTGATTTAAAAGTTCATTAATAGACAACCAATAATGACCATAGTCCTTTTTATGATATAAATCACTATTAAACATCAAGGCATATAGCCAGTACCATTTTTCCTCTTTATCTTGGCGCAACTTTTTATCCTTGCGATATTTGACTAAAAATTTTGGAAAATCTATTTTTTCTTTGATTTCTCGTAAAACTACATTAATAACACAATATCCATCAGGATTAAGATGTCTTATAATATTTTCAAAAAAAGGATTATATTTAGAAAAAGGTATATTACAGAAAAGATGATCGCCGCAGGCGAGGTCAAATTTTTCTTTTACTCTGAATTCTAACCAATCGCCCCAGACTTTTTTTTCTTTAGGATTTTGGCGCGTAGTGAGCTTATCCATTGCCGAAACCATTTCCGGATTAATGTCAACCATGGTAACACTAAGATTATATTTGGCAAATAAATCTCGTAATTCAGGAGTGGCGCCGAACAATAGAACCTTAGGCTTTTTGCCTAATTTTTTGATTATTTGTTTTAAGAAACGTTCATAAATTTTAATTTCGCCTCTTGATGGCCGCATCGGCGGCTTTAAATCCTTCCAAACTTCCGCCAGACTTTTCCAAGAATATTTTTGGGTTTGCATAAATTTCGTGGTCTCACCTTCCTTAGAGGGAGTAAAATTTGACTTTACTTTATTATACCTCCAATTCTGCAGTAGAGACAGGTTTAAAACCTGCCTGACGGTAGGCAGGCCTGTCTCTACTTAGGTATTAAATTAAATTATTTTTTCTTCAAAACATAAATTAAATATCTATCACCAAAAGGATGATCGCGGACAGATTCAATTTTTTCAATTTGGAAATGTTTTTTAACTAGACGCTCGTGAGCAGGTTGAGTCATACCTACCCACACCTTATCATCTAAAACTGAATGATAGTCCTTAAGAAATTTTCCCAAAAATATTTTTTTCAAAGGATCCTTAATTTCTTTTCTCAACTTTTCAAAATCGGCAATTAAATATTTAAGACTATATTCCCCTTTTTCATTCAAATAATAGGTTTCTTGCACGATCGCGCTATAAAAATAACCTAAAGTATCCCTTAAGCTTAATTGTGCCTTTTGATATTGCTGAAAATATTGATTCAAAACTTGAGATAAATTAAAATTCCTATTTCTGTTTTCTTTATAAACCAAAATGCGGGTCACAAATCTGCCTTCTTCTTTTAAGAGCCGCTTTATTTCCTTTAAAAATTTTTCCTTATCTTTTAAGGCGAGATTTGTGATCACTAAATCTCCAATAATGAAATCAAAAAATTCTCTTTGGAAAGGCATCTTAAGCCAGTTGCAAGGTTTAAAATACTCATTTGGGTTGTTAAAATTCAAAAAAGCGCGCATCGCACGAAACATCCCTTTGTTAATATCCGCTAAATAAACTTTAGCGTCTTGGGTTAAAGAATATTTAAATAACAGATTGCGGATTTCGGGGGTTACGCCAAGCACTAAAATATTAGGACTGCGCAGAGTAGATAATGTTCTTTTAGTCCATAATTCATAAACCTTGCAATCTCCTAGGGAAGGGCGAGAAGGCGCGGTAAAATTAGCCCAATTTCGGGCAATCTTTTGCCAAGTTTGAACTTGAGTCATTGTACGGGGCATAATAGTATAATCAATTTTTGTTATTTAATCGTTGCACTTTTTGGGTTTTTTGTCAAAGAACATTTTTAATCTAGAATCCCCTTTAGGAGGGGAATCTTTACTCCCTCCTTGATAAGGGAGGGGTGGAGTGGGTTATAAAGGATGTGCTCTCTGATAATTAACCCCTCTCTAATCTCCCCTTATCAGGGGAGAAGTTTTATTCCATGACAAGGGAAGGAAATATTTTAATAGTTTCGTAATTCAAGGTTATTGATCCTTTCTTTAAACATAGCAAATTAGCAATAAAAAAGCGCCGAGCAAATGAAGCCTATCGCAATGGGCTCCATAAATCGACGCAAGAAAAAAGATAACTATAATTGCGTAAGAACATCTTCAAGAATGTCCACGCCTTCTTTAGAATGACCCGCCGAAATACGAATCAACGCGGGGTCATAATCTTCCGCAATAACGCCTAGCGGTATAATCCGCCAGTCTTCAGCGCCAAAGGAAGGAGCAATAGACCAATGGTCGTAAGCACTTAGCTTATCTGCCAATTGTATTGCCGCCTCTTTCCCACCTTTCATCAGAGCATAGAAAATGCCACCAGCCAGACCATCAAACTGGGAATGGACAAGATTGTAGTCAGGATGTGAAACCAAACCCGGATAGAATACTTCAACCTTGCTGGGATAATTTGCCAATATTTCTGCGGCGGCAATGGCGTTTTCACAGTATCGGGGAAAATCCCGCTCCAGCCGTGCTAATACGATTTGTTCCGCCACAATCGGCTGCATTACTACCTGCCGATAGTAATCATAATCCTTGATGCCTTGGATTATCTCCGCGGAACCCGAAATTCTACCGCCAGCGACTACTCCGCCCGATTCCCATTTAGACAGCGATCCGACTTCAATTACCTTTACACCCCAGTTTTCTTGCGAACAAGAATGAAAACTGGGAATCAAGGTGGTATCCACGACCGCAACGGTCTCTGTGCCCGTCAAAATATCCAAAGTGGCTTTATAGTTCACTACCGGCATCCCCGGACTATTACCGATCATCTCAAAGAAATAGAACCGCGGCTGCTCTTGCTCTATCATCTCTTGTAGCGAAACGACATCTGCAGGATCGATAAAATGAACCTTTATCATATCTATTTTCTGCCCCAGATTTTTTGCAAGCCGTATTGTCCCCGGATATAACGCTTTAGAAAACAGAACGCAGTCACCCGGCTGAATTAAAAAGTTCACTACTGCCCCAATTGCCGCCATACCGCAATTAGTGACAGCGCTTGCTTCTGCGCCGGTGTATTTAGAGATCTCTGTTTCCAACTGTAATTCTTGCGGAGAATTCACAAGATAGTGTCCTTTAAAGAAAAGTTCCTGAAGGGCATAACAATTCACAAATTGTCTACTGATTCCATCCCAACCTATCATTTTCCTCACCTCCCGTTTTTAGAAAATGCAAAGATCATCAACCTAAAGACACCTTAAAGTTATTTTCTTTAAGGTGTCTTAATATAACATATATCAAATAAATTATCAAATAGTCCGTAATAGTTCAATACTTTAAAAACACCCAAGGCATAATAAAGGTATAAAAAGTAACCATTACAAACTCTTGACTTTTATTCTAAAGTATACTTAAATAAGGTGTCTAGCTCATATTGGGTGGGCTAGCGAAATAACAGAAGGAGGAAGATTTATAAGTTTATGTCCAGTTTGCGGCAGAGCAATGTGTGATCACACTCTGGAAGAGCGGAGACAGACATATAAAGAAATGATGCGACCGCTTTCTTCTAAAGAGGAAAAGGTATGGCGAGAAGAGCCGAATGGTTCTCCAAAAGTAATCAGGGTTGCAAAAGAACACGCTCATGACCCAGTGGAAGGAGATAGATAGAAGTGCCAAAGCTTGAAATGGAAATTAAAGAGCAGGAACAGAAAGGACCAGACACTGTCCTTAAAATAAAACTCAGCGAAAGTCCGGAAGATGGGAACAAAAGCACTACAGTTAAACTCACACTTCACAATGTGAAGAGCAGCAATGTTGGAAAGAAACAGGGCGGCATTCTTTTTTATACTGAAGACGGCGCACCCTGCATATTGAGAATTGACGCGCCTCTTAGCGCACCAGATCTCTAACAGTCACGGATGGTTGACGAATTTCAACCATCCTTTTTTTATTTTAAAAAAATGAACAAAAATTAAGTTTTTATTGAAAAATTCCCTTTAATTTAGCTGTTGAGTCCCTCCTCCATCGGGACGAGATGACCACGAAATTATTGACCCCATTAGAAACATGCCCCGCCCCGTTAGAAAATTTTTTCTAACGGGGCCCGCAGCTAGGCTAGCGGTTAATGTAAAAATATAGATAACTCGTGCGGTTGGGTTTCATGCCCCGCACGAGTTTCTAACGGGGTTGACTTTTCAAAAGTGGTGGTGCCTATCAAATAAAGTCAGAACTTATTATGCCTGCCCGTCCGAAGCTGAATAGCGAAGGCGGGAGCAAAATCCCGATATTGGCTAACCCCTGACTATTGCATAAAAATAAAGTCCACAGTAATTCTTGCTTACTGTGGACCTTTGATATTCATCTTGTCCTCGGAATTATTTTAAAATTCCCGGGGTAACGAAGATTACTAACTCTACATCCTGTTTTTCAACTTCCTTTTTAGAAAAAAGAAAGTTAAGAACAGGAATTCTGCCTAAAACAGGCAACCCTCTCCGAATCTCTCTGGAAAGTTCCTGATGCAACCCACCAATAACGATGGTGTCGCCGGATTTTACTCGGACCACGGTTTTGGTTCCTCTTCTCTGAACCACAGGAAGTTTGCCGTCATCCGAGGGCTGGTCCATATCAGAAACCTCGGTTTGCAGAGTAAGCGCTATCTCGCCCTCACGAGAAATCTGCGGTTTCACTTTCATTGTCACTCCGCTGGCTATGGGCTTTGCCTCAAATCGCTGATAGTAATAATACGGCGTATTACTACTACTGGGGAGTTCGCTTCCAAGGGAGACATACTTATCCCTCACAATATTGATCTCTCCCTCTTCTCCGTTGCAAACAACAATTTTTGGGTTTGCCCGTAGCTTTAATGAGCCCTGCTCGGCTAACATCTGAATGGACGAAGCCAAATCCCCTTTCAACCCGCCGGTATATGTCCATTCAACCCCCCGTTTTAAATCCGCAGCGCCCGAAGCGGAAATATTGAGTATTTTACTCCAGTCAATCCCAGCCGAGCTTCCTTTAGTTGCCCTTACCTCGGTTACTAAAACCTCAATAACCACCAAAGGTTGAGAAGAGTCAATGGTTTCCAAATCTTTCTTAATTCTTTTGGCAATGTCTGCTGGCGCGTTGATTGACAAGATATGCCCGCCTTTAGCTGTTTTTACGAACAGCGCAAGGTCAGGCGACAACAGCGCAGCCACCTCTTCAGCCAAACGATTCGTTATAATCGTTTCGGTTTCTGAAAGCGCTAAAGCGCTGGGAGTGCCGGGCGTGCCAGAGCCCACCAGATAATGCGTGGAGTCCATTCTCTTAAACACATAGCCGCGGGGCTCCAGAACCATTCTTAGTGCCTGTTCTAATGGCACATTCTCTAACTTTAGAGTAACCGTGCCCTCCAGTGTTTCGTCCCAAAGTATATTAACCCCAGATTCAGCGGCAATATCCTGCAGAACCGTTTTAATATCCATATCCTCCCAAACATTGGTAACCTTTGGTTGTTCGGCTAAATTCTTTTTAACATCCGATTCAGCAACAACGGGCGAATTGGTCTTTGTCGTATCACCTGCCCTCACAATGGACGGCAAATCCGATTTTGGATACTGCATCGGAACCTGTTTGGTAGCCGCGCAGCCAACCATTAAGGAAGCTACCAAAATAATTAACACAAACTTTTTCATCTTACTTCTCCTTCTTTTCCTTCTTTGTTTCAGACACAACAATGTCCACAACCACGGGTTTGCCTCGTTCAGGCGTTAACACAATCTTGCCAACTCTTGCCACCGGCTCGTTGGCTGGCACGGAAATCATAATTCTTAAACTTTTCTCACGACCAGAGCGAATAGTAAATTCAGCCGGCTCCACTACAATCCAAGGAACTTGAGAAATCGCCTTAACAACCAGCGGCTCAAAATCAAGATTAAAAATCTCAACAGATCGAGCCCTGAAAGAACCGGACAACATTTGCGCTTCAATTGGGTTGGGTTCAGCAGTCAGAGTTAAAAACTCTTTCTGCTTGTCGCCAACTTCTTGGCTAACCGTAAATTTTGCCTCTGACTTGGCTTTTTGGGAACGGTAGCCATAAGCGAAAGCAATTTCAGCCGTATATTCCTCCCCGGCTGGCAAAGGTCTCTGAACTGTTCCAGAAAATTCTCGGCTGCCCATTGGATAAACCAATGCTTCGCCTTTGGCGTTTTTGCCGGCTCCTTGGAGAACAAATTTGTCAAAAATCCTGTTTTTAGAATTCTTGATTAAAACCTCTCCACGAGCGTCAAGATGCAACGCGCATTTGTTCGCCAGAGTGGCAATTATTTTGATGCCCTCTTCCTTGTTTTCGGCTGAAGGCATCTCCACTTTTACTTCGCCGACCTCGGCTTTTTTAGAAATAGTTCTACCCGGCACTGTAATCCTCACAATACAGCCCAGCCGAAAATTAACGGCAATAACAATTTCTTGACCTTGGCTGGTTTTGGCTTTGCTCGGCGCTTGGGTTTGCGCAAAAATACAGGCAAAATAGTCGCCAGGTTTCGCGGTTTTGGGCACCGCTATTATAACCTCGGCTTTCCCGGAACTTTTGGCAGGTATATCAAACTCGGCTGATTTGGCTTTAATCCAGCTTGCGGCGGAATAATCCGGTGTGGCATCTTCAAATCGCTGTTTGCCGTCTGACAAAACTTCAAAACCGGTTACGGCTATTTGGCACAAAATCGGCTTTTCAGAATCATTGTTGACATTGAAAATCTGCGTCTTGCTTTCGCCTCTCTTGACTTCCAACTCCAGAGAAGCCGGACTCAAACTAAACGCGCCAACCTGATTTACCGACAAACTCAACCCGACTAAAACCATTAAAATCAAAACAAACTTTTTCATCTTCCTCATCCTCCCTTATGGATTATTAGTTACAGTAATTGTCAAGGTTGCTTGACGAGTACCAGGCGCATCTAAGAGAACTATGGCTACACTTACATTCACTGCGCAAGCGGTAATCCCTTGCGGCACATTCATCGGAGCAACTGAAGTTGCAGCTGTATTGGTCAGGGGTGGCGTGAAAGCGCTAATAGAGCTTGCCACTGTCGCCCCCGCGGGCCAGTTAATCCCTACCGTAAAAATGTCTGAACCGGTATAAGCGCCTGGGGTTGGTCCGAAAAGCGAAAAATTATCCAACCCCGTAATCTC
>Ga0265296_1002039_pt1 | contig 21322 bp, 22 predicted proteins | sample MunlanPumphouse1_FD_189073 | JGI IMG/M metagenome (GOLD analysis project Ga0265296, IMG submission 189073) | Groundwater microbial communities from a municipal landfill in Southern Ontario, Canada - Pumphouse #1 | ecosystem: Environmental > Aquatic > Deep subsurface > Groundwater | place... | reverse complement strand
TTGTCTGCCAACTCCGATTCATTTGATTGAACTCCCCCACCCCCGCCGCAACAAAAACTTTCTTCCCCTACTAAATCCATTTCTTTTATTTCATAACCCAATGACTTAATCACTTCCCGCGGCGGCAGATATACGCCCATCTGCCGACCAAGGTGGCACGGATCGTGGTAGGTAACCGCGCCCTTTGAGTTCTTCACCTTCCCAACTTTCCGGCTTAAAACTTCTGTCGCGTGCTCCACAACAATATCCCATTTTTCTCCCAAAACTTTTGGATATTCTTTTTTAAAAATCATAAAACAAGCCGGGCAATGGGTAACAATTTTACCGACCGAATGATCTTTAAAAATCTGTAAATTTTTTTCTGCTAATTTTTTAAAGTCATCGGCATATCCCGCTTTAAGCGCCGGCGAACCACAACAAACTTCAAGATCTGAAAGTTCAATAAAATCAACCCCGGCCTCACGCAAAATCCGGCGATAGTTTTCTACCAACTCTTTTGCCACGAATTTAGAAAGGCAGCCGGGATAATATAAGGTATTGCCTTTGAATATTTTTTTAAATATTTTCATTTCACTTGATATTTAATATTTTATTTTGTAATAACGCTTTTTCCGCTAATTGGAGCCGATCCTTGCTCTCTCCATACATCGTGAAAAGCACATCACCCCGCCGTACCCTGTCTCCCATCACCTTATTTAAGTATATTCCAGCAATTTTGCAAGGGGGCGCCCCCAAAATCCGACAAATCGCGACGATCGCCCGATTATCAAAACTCGCGATCTGGCCATCTGCTTTTGCCTTAACTTTCAAAATTTTATTGCTCAAAACAACTTCTTCTGAATCAATCTGCGCTTTTCCTCCTTGAGCCCGAATAATTTCCTGCATTTTTTTCCAGGCCTTACCACTTCGGAGGGCCTCCATCGCCCGATCATACCCATCTCCTTTTTTAGAAAAACCAACTAGGTCCAAAAGTTCGCCCGCCAACTCCAACGCTTTCTCTTCCAGATCAAGTGGCCGGTGTTCTTTTCTCTGAAGCACCCGCAAAACATCCCGCGCCTCAAGCGCCGGACCAACGCCGCGGCCGATCGGCTTCAAGGCCTCATTGATATCAACTTTTATTTTAATACCAAAACGTTTGGCCAAATATTTCATTATCCGTTCAATTTTTTTTGCGTCAGCCACGCGATGAATTTTAGCCGTCGGCCCAACCGGTAAATCAATCACTAAATATTTTATGCCCATGGCTACCTTTTTCGCCATGACAGAGACAATCATTTTTGTGTACGGCTCGAGCGAGAGTGGATAGGAAACTCTAATAATTCGATCATCAGCCGGAGCGATCCGCGTTCCCCCGCCCCAAGCGATGCAGGCGCCGGTTTTTTTCACAATCTCTTTTATTTTTTTCATGGGGAAGGTCACGGGCGCTAAAACTTCCATGGTGTCAGCCGTGCCGGCGGCCGAGGTAATGGCGCGTGAAGAGGTCTTGGGAATTTTAAAACCTAAGCTCGCGATAATCGGGATCACGAGCATCGTCGTCCGATTTCCCGGCAAACCGCCAACTGAATGTTTGTCCACAACCGCTCCAGGAAGATGCAGCATCTCGCCAGTTTCAGCAACGGACTTTGTAAGATAATAAAGTTCGTTGTTGGAAAATTTTCTGGCAAAACCCGAAGCGACAAAATAAGTTATTTCAATATCTCCAAGGACGTAGTCGGCGATGTCTTTAACGATCGCGTGCATTTCCTTGTAATTTAATTCTTTGCCCAGAATTTTTTTCTTGATTGACTCAATAGACGCCGGCCGTTCAAGGAGCGTAAGTTCAATCATCTCGTTCGGCTTGAAAGTTCGGCTCCGCCAAATTTCCTTAAAAAGCCCAACCTCGCCCTCGCCGACCTTAGCCGCGGTATAATTGGCCGTCACCACGGTTTCCTTATTGTCCCATTTCAACTTTAATTTATCGCCCATTCTAATACCGTAGGCCTGGGCCTCTTTTTCCCGAAGAACAATAATCCACCGTCCGCCGGTTTCAAAATCTAATTTTTTTACTTTAAAAAATGGCATGTATGTATGTTTTACTTAAATCAAAAAATTATTATTTTAACCTTGTCTGCGTCCAATTTCTATTATTTTATCACAACCAACAAAAAACTCCCAATTAGGGAAGTTTTTGGCGAGAGACAATCCACTGCTTTGCATGCAAATTTTGATTTGCAAGTCCCGTTTTGCGGGACTTCTTGCAGTAGATTGCCCCTCACTCTATAATATAACAGACAAAAATTAAGAAAAAATTAAGTTCCAGGAGAATCGTCTGATTCCCAATAAACAAAAATGCTGAAAATTTTATTTCCAGCATTTTTAGCTCAAAACTATCAAAATCTACTTTTTGCCCATGATTCTAAACATCTTAGTTCCGCAAGTTGGGCATGTGCCGGTCATCGCGCGACGCGCCACGCCGCCTTTTCCCTTCATTTCCACCTCTTGAGGGTCTTTCATTTCTTTTTTAGCCTTGCATTTTACGCAATAACCTACCACTGGTTCATTTGCCATAGTAAAAATTCGTTAAAAATTAGCCCTGTGTATAACTTTTATCTAATTATAGCACAAAATCTTAAAACTTGGAACTTAAAACATAAAGCTATTTTTACCACAAATTCCTACCGACCTGCCAAGCTGAATCATCCCCCTTTAATTTCAACCAATACCACCACTCAACTCCCCAAAGATAAGCCGGCGAAAAACCTGTTTTACGAGCAAAATCAATATGATTTTCTATCCGCTCGGGTCCCATAAGATTTTTCTGTTGATCAAGCGGCATATCTGCGATTGACCCTTCACTTACCCATGGTTCAACTTGCAATTCGGAGATAATAACTTTTTCCCTTGAAAGACCAACTAACGCGGCTTTCAGACGATAAAAGGCCGGCGGGAAAAAATGGTGGAAATAGCCCACTAACGGATTATAAACCAACCGATAAATCGAAGTGCCAAAATAATCACCGAGATGAGCCGTGCGGCGCCAGGTAGACAACTCGCCACTATCAGTAATTAGGATGGGGCGGTCGTCCAAGGATTTCACTAAATCGATTTCTTGCCGTAAAAAATTAACGTTACCGCGCGGACATTCTCCAAAAACATTCAGAAACGGTTCGTTTTCCACTTGCCACATTTCTAAAACTGGCGAATCCTTATATCTTTCGACAACTGTTTTCACAAAATTAAGCAGCCGCTCTTCCACTTCCCCTCTTGGTGAGAGAAAAAGCCAAGCCGGCGCATGACATTCTGGCCAACGCGGCTGACGTTCTCCAACAGCGAGCAAAATTTTTGCTCCGCGCTTCTCCGCTTCGGCGATCTGCCAATCAAGAGCGGAAAAATCATAAAGACCATCCGATGTTTCAATTTCATCCCATTCTGAGCTAAGACGCAAACGCCGAACTTCCAAATCGTCTAAAATCGCAAGATATGTTTCCTGCCAATCAAGCCCCATGGACTCGGCATATGACTTACTGAAACTCGCGCCAAACTCAGTCGGCTGAGCCCTATTAAAAGTCGGCAACCACAAAACGGCAAAAAATAAAACTACGGCAACTACAATCGCGCCCGCGACAATCAATATTTTTTTAAGAAGAGAATGCATTTAAGTAGGATCCCAAGCACTTAGTATTGCAGCACCGCCTTCATCTCTTTCATCTCCGCTACTTTATGTTTAATAAATTTTTCAATATTGTAGGCGCCGTATTTCCCTCCCTCAAGAAATCCCTGCATCGCCGCCCGAGCAAACCAACCGCTCTCCAGCCAATCAAAAAGCCACTGGCCAACGTACTTGACGTCTTCCTGCTCAATACCCGATCCGATGCCAATAAGCCACTTTTTATTAAAGTCCTCTTGCGACCCGATTGACGGTGCAATAATAATCGGCAACCCGAGCGCCGTGTAAAAAGATAATTCAGAGGGCTTGGTCCATAGGATGTCAACCTCCCGAAGCGCCGCATTGAATTTTCTAAAATATTCTTCCGTGTTCGCGCCAAAAATTATTTTAATATTTTTCCCCAGATGACTGCCCAAACCGCATTTTCTGACAGCTCTTTTGAAAAATTGATTCACTTCATTTCTTATGCCAGCCACAAGAACTACTCTAAATTTATTTGCTCTTATCCTCGGGGCTAAATTTTTAATAATTTCTACACCCAACTCTCTCTGTGCACCAGCGCCGCCGACCGCGAACATAAGCGAAAGCGGCCGCGTGGACTTTGGCGGCGGCCACTTTTCTCCCAAGTGCTGATCGATCGTCAAATGATATTTAGAAATATAAATATTTTTTGGATCAAGCCGAGTCAATCTGATTCCAAGATCTTGGCGTAAATTTCCAAGATACCTTCCCCCCGTATTTTCTTCAGGCAAAGGAAATCCCGTCAAAAAAATGTTTTCCGCCTTGACTCCGTAACACTTCAAACGATCTACGACGCGGTAATTAGGAGCAAAATATTTTATTTTACTTTGCGTCGGATCAATCGGCGCCCATGCCCGAGAAATGTCGGCATCGCAAATCACGCAATATATTTCACTACTATAACCCCAAACCTCGGCCATGTAAGCCGGAATAAAAAAAGTGGTAATCAGTGGAATTTTCTTTTTGTCTAGCGTATGAATTAAATGTTTTCCCCACTCTCTTTTTCTGATGAGACCAATCGTCTCTTTAAGTTGAATGCTCGGGGCCGATAAATCTCGCTTGGGATAAAATGAAGGAATTTCCTGAAGTTTGTCGTAAATATTAAAAGCCGCTTCTCCTACTAAGGGAATCTTCTTAAACCGCGACATGAATTCATAAAACTTTTTACTCTCCCGCCAAACTTTTCTATCAGAACTTGGCATTCCCGGATAATTACTGGCATTGATGATTTTTCCGCCATAGGCAAATTTTTTTAAAGGGAAGGCGGCGCGCTGGTGGCCGTAACCCATGTCGACGGCAATGACCCAAGCTTTTTGATGGTTATTATGATTATTGTGATTTTTATTATTCATTTTCGACAACTTAATTTTATCTAAAATCTTCGTGGATTTTATTGACCGGCTTTTTAAAAATCCACTCACCAAAAAAATTCAAAACGTATTTAACCGCCACCTTAATGCCACCCTCGTGTTGAAAACGTCGAGGCGAGGTATAAACGTATAGGGTATTGGTAAAATCAATTTTTCCGACTTTAGCGATTCGCCGCGTCAAATTTGTATCATCACCAAAAAAATCTATTCCTATATCAAAACCGCCGATCGCGAGAAGTGCCGATTTTCGGACGGCGGAATTTCCTCCCAAAAGCATTATCCCGCCCCGGCGTAAAAGATATTTCCAAATAAATTCACCAGTCGGCATAACAACATAATTATAAAACCACTCCAATCCCCTCGCCCACCAAGAAATCGCTTCAAAATGGTACGGACCGGAAACGCCCATCAGTTTTGGGTTTGATTTAAACTTGGCTACGGCAATCCGAAACCAATCTGGGGGGATAATCGTATCAGCGTCAAAAAATACCAAAATATCGCCGGTCGCCGCTGTCGCCCCGGCTTGTCTTGCGCGATTTACGCCCTTCCTCGGTTCGTTAATTACTCTGACGCTCGAAAAACTCTTAGCAATTTCTTCTGTCCGATCAGTTGAAGCATTATTCACCACTATAATTTCGTAATCCTCCGGCAACCTGGCCCTAAGAATTGAAGCAAGACAACGCGACAATAATTTTTCTTCGTTGTAGGCGGGAATAATAATCGATACTTTCATAAACTAATTTAATAACGTAAACCAAAATTAACGCATTAATGATTGATAAATCTCCATTAATTTTTTCGTCAATTCTTCATTGGAAAATTTCTCGGCTACTTCTACCGCTTTCAGCGAAAATTTTTGATAAAGTTCCGCGTCGTGAAATAGAGTTAAAACTTTTTGGGCAAAGGCAGCCGGCTCAGGCGCGCCAACCAAAAAACCATTCTCCCCTTCAAATACTGTATCATGAAAAGCGAGATCATCCAAGGCGACAACTGGCAAACCGCAAGAAGCCGCCTCTACCACCACAAGCCCCATTGTCTCGCTAAGCGAGGGCATAACATAGACGTCAGAAGCGCTGTAATAGGCAGGAACCTGATCGTGCGGCACAAAACCGGTAAAGATGACGTTACGCTCCACCCCAAGCGCCTTTGAGGTTTTTTCAAGTTCATCGCGCTGATAACCATCCCCCACCAGAAGCAAAATTACATTTTTTTGAGATTTAAGAATTTCCGCGAACGCTTTTAACAAAAAAATCAAATTTTTTTCCCGAGCCAACCGCCCCACAAAAATTAACACTTTTGTTTCCTCGCTTATCCCGTATTTTTTTCTTACAAACTCCGCCCCTGATTTATCTTGCTTAAATAATTTCGTATCAATGCTGTTTGACAGGGCGTAAACGGGTTTTTTAACTCCACTTTGAAGAAGTACCGTTTTCATTTTTAAAGAAGGGGCAGTAGCCGCGTCATTTTTGTTTACATATTTTTTTACCCACCACTTCGAAAGCCACGGCAAAAATTTTTTCTCCCACAGATTCGCCTTAATCCAGGTCGGAAAATCCGTGTGGTGCGTATAAAGCAAGGGAATCCCCTGGCGCCGGGCAATGCGCTTCGCCAAAAGCCCAAGAGCAAACGGCGACTGGGAGTGGACAATATCCAGTTTAAAATCCATTATTTCTTTTAAACTTTTCCCTACCGGTAGAAAGGGAAAATTAAAAAACATCTTTGGATTTTTCTGAAATTTCCAGGCCCTAAATCGAAAAATATTTTCCGGGTCATCTTTTATTTCTTTATCATGCGGGGCATAAATATAAATTTCATGGCCGAGTTTTTCTAAACCGTCCCGAAAAGAATTCATGGCAAATTCCACACCAAACCCGCCCGGATAAGCGTAGTCAGTAAAAAAACCAATGCGCATAATTTATAATTTAATTATAACAGAAACCAAAATAGAATGGCCAAAATAATCCGGTAAACACCGAAAGAAACGAAAGAATGATTTTTGACGAAACGAAGTAATAATTTAATCGCGGCAATAGCCGTAAGAAATGAGAGAATAAAACCGACGGCGAGAAGACCAAATTGATCTAGGGAAAATCCGCCGCCGCTTTTTATAAGGTCAAACCCGGTAGCCGCGGCCATGGTTGGCACGGCAAGTAAAAAAGAAAATTCCACAATGGTTTTTCTTTTGAGACCAAGGGCGATGCCGCCGACAATCGTCGAGGCCGCTCTGGAGACGCCGGGGATGATGGCGATTGATTGGCAAAGGCCGATAATCAGGGATTGACGCCATGATATTTTTTCTAACTCATCTACGGCATCTTGCCGCTCGCGATAAAATATCTCAAAAATAATCAAAAAAACTCCCCCGAGCCCGAGCGCCCACAAAACCACCGTTTCGCTCCCGAGCAAAAATTGTTTAACGACTTTATAAAAAATCAAGCCGAGTATTGCCGTCGGCAAAAAGGCAACGATTACTTTTTTCAAAATTTCAAACTTAACAAAAAATGATCGCCAATAAAGAACGACCACGGCCAAAATCGCGCCGAGCTGAATCGAAATTTCAAAACTTTTTAAAAAATCTGTTTGCGTCAACTGTAAAATTTTTGAAGTCAAAATTAGATGACCCGTGGAGGAAATCGGCAGAAACTCGGTAATACCTTCAATAACACCCAAAATTACCGCGTGAAAAAAATTCATACTTTAATAATGGTAACTTTTGCCTTGCGCGATCGTCGCCGCCCGATAAATTTGCTCCAAGAGTACCACTCGAGCTAACTCGTGTGGCAGAGTCATTTTGGAAAGAGAAATTTTAGTGAAACTTCTTTTCGCGAAATTTTCACCAAAACCCAACGCTCCACCAATAACAAAAACTATGCGTCGCGCCTCGCGACTGAAAAAATCAGTGAATTCCACTGAGGTAAATTCTTTACCTCTTTCGTCAAGAATGATAATTTCACTGTCAGAATATTTAGCCAAAGCCCCGAGAAACCGCTCCCCTTCTTTTTGTTTTGTTTTTTCTTTATCCGATTCTCGCCGAAACGGCTCGGCCGTCACTTCTTCTATAACAACCTTAGCGAACGGTTTTAAACGCGCCGAATATTCCTCGACTGCCGTTCGCCAGTGTTTTTCCTTAATCTTTCCTACCGCTAAAATGACAACATTTAACATAAAGACCTTCCTTAATCTTCTCGAACGAGAAAATTTTATTACTTCGGCCAAAATAAAACTTCAAAATAAAATTCCGCCTCCTGTTTCGGGCGGAATTTTATTTTTTAGAAACTTAAACTATCAACCACTCTTTCGAAAACCGCCTCTTCTTCGCTTGTGCTATTAATTTTCGTGTAGACAATTCTGTATGTCTTTCCATCTTTTTCAAAATGGTAAGCAATGACTTTTTGGTTTTCCACCATTTCATTCGTGCGCACGCCGGCGTATTTAGTCGCGGAAATTCCGCCAACCGTGGCCGCAGAAGAAATCAAGTCGGAAACGTTTCGTGCTAACTCATCTAAACTTTTTTCGGAGATCTCAATCACGATTCGACCGAGATATTCAGTGCCGAAACCGGGCAAGGGATTCGGATCGGTGATGAATAAATCCAGAACTCCGGGCATGGCCTCACTAATTTCTTTTTTAATATAATGCTGCCAATACCATTTGTCCGGCCGAACAATTTTGTAGCCGAACGATTTGTTAGTGTAATCAACAAAAACAACTTCCCGAACTCCACTAACCTCTTCACCGGAGATCTCCTCTTCCGGTTCGACTGAAGTATTAACATTTTGGCCAGCGCCTCGATTTACGTTCTGATTCACGTTTTGATTTTCATCTTCCGCCGGCGTCTCGCCCTCTTCCTTGCACCCTGCCCCCGCCAAAACTAACACTCCCAAAACAGCAACCGTCAAAAATAAAACTTTTTTCATACCCCGTTAGAGGTCTGCCATTTAGTAACAGACCTTTTTAAAAAAATAAATTACTGAAATATCTATTCAGCCCCGCCTCGATATTCAAGAAAAAATTTTTAGAAAATTTTTCCGTGGAGGACTTCTAACGGGGCATAGATTTTAATTACCAATTACTTCGTCAACGCGTTTAAATCATCGTATTCCAGCCCGTTAATCTGCGACTTCAACTGATTCAACTCTTCCTCTGTTACGCCTGGCTGGACCGTATTAACGTTTTCTCCGGCTTCTCCATTTACGGCCGCGTTAGTGTTCGCGCCCGTATTAACGTTCCCGTCTGATTTTTGTACGCAGCCGGCTCCAAGAAGTACCAAGCCCGCCGCTAAAAATAATCCCGCAATAGTTATTTTTTTCATATTTATTGAGAAATAATTAAATTAAAAGCTTCTTGCAATTGCCCTGTCGCAGCCGACAAATTTACTTTCGCCTGTCTTAAATAACTGTTGCCTTCGGCAAATTTTATTAAGGGCGTACCCGGCAAAACGACTAATTTATAAGATGTATTAGCCGCGTTGATTTGGGTTCTCGCCAGATCAATTTCTGATTTGGCAATGTCCAGTTTCGCAAGAATAGCAGTATTGTCGACCAAACCATTTGCTGTCGTTCGTAATTTAATTTCAAAATCCGCCGTCTTGTCGGCAATCTGATTTCCCATATAAACCCAGACCTCACCCGTGTTTCTCGCCACGTCGGTCAATAATTCAACATAAGATCCAACCATCTTCAAAAAAACTACAACAACTTCGCCTCTCGTTTTAATCGCCACCACTTCATTCTTTAAACCATCAATTTTCGCCAAATTTTTTTCAACGTCTTTTCCGATATTCACCTTTAACTCAGCCGACGCGTCACTTTCCTTTGCTTCTTCATTTTTCCATTTTAACCACGCAGCGGCTTCGTCGAGTGCCGCGCCCAAAACCGCCTTAGCCGTATCAATAACTTTTTTATCATTTTCCGGGGTCTTATTAGCCGCGTAGTCCAACTGCGCTTGTTTGTAGGCCGCATCAGCAGTAATTCGCGTCTGCATGGCAGAAAGCCATGTTTGTTTTGCTTCTCCGCTAGTCAAGGCGCTCGCGAGTCCTACTTGAAAAAGGAGCGAGGCAATGACCGCGATAACTATCCACGATTTTTTCATAAGAATAGTTTTAATTAATTTTTAGATTTTCCTTAAAAAATAACAAAATTTATTCTTTTATTATAGCAAAAGCCGATAAAAATATCAAGAGTAGACCAGTCCCCGCGCAAAAATAAAAATTACCAAAGAATGGGCAATTTTTATTTCTGAAAAATAAATTAAAAAGTCACTTCTAATTTACCGGCCAGCTGACTCGTGATGGAAAAATCTAAATGAAGCGACCGGCCGATCTTTGAGACGTAAAGATCCCCGCCTTCGGATTCGTCAATTTTGTATCCCAAACCCTTGTAATACTCTTCTACAACAAGAACGTCTTGGCGCGTCACGAGTCGCGGAAAAACATAATCCAACCACATGCCGGCCAAACTGTCAGTCATCTTTACCTTGTTATTAAAAATCTGCTTTAAGATCGGCATCAATTCCTCGTGAATTTCCGTGGCCTTTGTGCCATCAAGCGCATCTTCCGTGGCGTTATCATAATTTATCTCGGCCCAGGTTTTCGCGACCGGTGTCGACGACTGGCCGGACGGCGTGGAAACGGGGACGCTCGGAGTCAAATACGAGCAATCTGGCGTTATGTTACTCTTTTTATATTTACAAATGTCCCGGGTTGTATCTTTAGTAGTCGCGATTTTTCCTTTTACTTTTTTATTAATCTTCAATGTCAGATTTTCCGCGCTCGTAACGTTCGCCCCCATATTTTGCATCACAAGATAACTGCTCTGGTCTTCAAGCGTTGCTCCGGAATGATCAGACACGGCGGCACATCCGTCAACTTTGCCGTTCGCGTCAACTTTGACCAGAGTCGCTTCTTTGTACGGCTCCATAGTTAAGAACACCATATGCCTTTTTGTGGTGAGCATGCTGCCCGACACCACCACGCCCTTGTCGGCGGTCGGCGCGAGGCCATATCCTGAAAAATCTCTTTCCGCGTCGATTTTTTTGACCCACCGGGGATTGGCGTCGGCATCAATTTTAATCAATTCAACGTTCGTAGCCAGAGCGTCCAAGAGGACCGCCATAGCGGCGTTTGCCGCATCAGCGAACGACTTGACCTCGGTCGGAACATTGACCGAGTCGGGACAATCAACTTTAAGCTCTTCGCATTTGTCCGAAAATATCTTTTGCTTTTGGGAGGCGTCACTGCTTTTCGCCTCCACTCCGTCGCTGTCGCGAATCACATCCTGCATAATGACGAAATCATTGTCCGCCGTTTTAATCATTTGAAAATCATTGCTCGATATACCTGAAACCATATCAACAGTTAATTTTTTTGCCCATTTGTAATTGCCCGCCGCGTCAACTTTTACGGCTGTAAACGGATGCGTAGTGAAACTGGTGACATTACTTAATCCGCCGCTCAAACCATGAGTTAATCCCAAATTATCAAAACCAACCGCCAAAAAACCGCCGTCAGGGGTCGACTCTATTGCTCTAAAATCACCGCCCGCGAAACGGATGGTGGTTTTTCCAATAATAATGCCGCCGGCGTAACTGGTCGGGGTGCTTATCACTGACGGAATCATTTCTAAACTTTTAGCCCACAAAACATTCAAATTGCTATCTAGTTTGATAATGGTCGGCAAATCTCCCATGACTACCTCCGGTCCCAAAATATTTTCCAGTTGTTCTGTTTTGGGAACGGTGATGTTGGCCAGAGCAATAAAACCGCCGTCCGCCAACCACTGCATGTCCACTGCGTCCCAGGCCACTTTTTTGGAGGACTGGACTTTCCCGTTTTTATCAATTTTAATCAAAACACTATATTTAGGTACGACATCCGTGTCGGCCACGTCATCGCCGTACCCGGTCTTCATAAACCGAGCGAGAAGCATTACTCCGCCGCCGGGCAGGGCCCAAATTTTTTGCGGACGATCAATGCTGTAATCGCCGAGCATCAATGACCAAACCTGCGTTCCTTTAGTATTTATTTTTGTAACCAAAACATCGCCGTAAATTTCTTTTTTATTTTCGTCAACAAAATCAATCACGTCGATGGCCGTAACAATATAGCCGTCGGTTGTTTCCACGACTAGACGTCCAACGTGGCGGGAACTCATATCGCCGAGGGCGTTGCTTTGGCTACTAAATTTCCGAGCCCACGAGAGCCCACCCTTGGCATCAGTTTTAACAATAAAGGGGTAAGGTGGCGCCATGCCCGTGGCGGGAAGAATATCGCCGGTCAGCACGTATCCGCCGTCTTTTGTCGGTAAAACACCAAAACCATCGGTTAAATCAAACAAATGATGCGATTTTATAAAAGTGGTTGAACTCACCGATTTCGTGGAACAGGCGCTAGTCGCAATTTGCACTTCCTCGCTATCAAAACTTTCAAAAGACACGACAACTGACGCGAATAAAAAACAAAACAAAAATGGCAAGAAAATTCTCGGTTTAGTAATCATGAGTTCGTTTACGGGTTTCAGTTTGCTCATATTTTTATTATCTAATTTTAGCACAATTTCGTATTTAAAAAAACACCCACTAGGGGTGATTTTTTAAACAGTTGCCGCGCGAAATAAATACAGTCTGATTTAAAATAAAAAAAGCCGACTTAACGGCTTTCTTTATTCAAAAAAATTTTACTCTTTTGAAACATTTATCGCTCGAGGGCCTTTCTCGGACTGCTCGACTTCAAAGGTGACGGCGTCGCCTGATTGCAACTGTCCGAACTCAATGCCCTGAAGACCGGTAGCATGAAAAAAAACGTCTTTGGACCCGTCTTCCGGGGTAATGAAACCAAAGTTCTTTTCCGCTATTACACTTTTGATGGTGCCTTTCATAAGATGGCAATATGCAAAGTTAATAAAAATCTTTTGTAGAAATTCGACGATATTTCTACTTAATATATTTTATGTTGTAAGTGTGCCCTAAACCCAGAAAAAAGTCAAATCAAGGGGTTATTTTTTACTCCGTGCCAGAGCCTCCCCCGCCGCGCGCCCCGTGGCCCAGGCGGCTTGAAGATTAAACCCGCCGGTGAAACCGTCAATGTTCAAAATCTCTCCGGCAAAGTAAAGCCCCTGACAAACTTTTGATTCCATGGTGTGCGGATTCACTTCAGCCAATTCCACTCCTCCGGCCGTGACCAATTCTTCCCCCGCTCCAGGCGATTCGGCATGAAGCGGCAAAAACTTAAGCCATCGTCCCGCTTTTTCCATTTCCGCGTTGCTGACTTCGGCATTCTTTTTTTCGGGAGGGATGCCGATCTCCCGCGGAATTATTTCAGCGAGTGATCGCGGAACAAAATGATGCAGCGTACTTTTAAAACTCTTCTTGGGATTTTCCTGCGCAAGATTTTTCAGGTCAGCGATAATTTTTTCCGCCGCGAGGTCGGGGACGAGATCAATAAAAATATCAAGTGGGTTTACCGAACTAAAATCTAAAAAAGCAACGAGAGACGATAGGGCGAAAATTGCCGGACCGGAGACACCCCATTGGGTGAACAAAACCGAGCCGACTGTTCGGTAACGCTTTTGGCGTTTGGCCATGACCGCCGATTTAGCAATAGTGAGACCCGAAACTTCTCTCGGCCATTTTTCTTTTGTGACAAATGAATATAAACTGGCCGCGAGCGGAGTCATATGATGCCCCAGAGATTCGGCCAGGGCGTAGCCGTCTCCGGCAGATCCCGTGTGGCGGTACGCCTCACCGCCAAGAGCCAAAACTACGCGATCGGCTTCAAGCGACGGCTGTTCTTTAAAATAAATAATAAAACCGTTTTTATTTTTTTCAATACTTTTTACCGCGTGTTTAAAAAGTATTTTTGTCCGATGGCGGGAAAAAATTCTTTCAAAAACGCCGAGCACGTCCTGGCCATTGTTGGATTTTGGAAAAACGCGCAGATCTTCGCCGCACTTTTGCGGCACGCCGCGCGCGAGAAACCAGGCGCGGACGGCCGAAGGCGAAAAACAATGCATGGCGGGAGTCAAAAATTTTTCTCCTCGCGGATAATTTTTAAGCACGGTTTTTATATCCGTTATTCCGGTCGTGATATTACAGCGACCGCCGCCGGAAATTAAAACCTTTTTTCCGAACGATTCATTTTTTTCAATCAAAAAAACTTCAACTCCCGGATTATTTTCATTGATTGCCGCCGCCGACATCATGCCGGCCGCCCCGCCGCCGATAATCGCCACGCGCATATAAAAGTTTATTTAAAAACGAGCATAGCTCTCGCGGCGCGAAAACTGACCAAATTCGCGGCCGCCGTGTCTCTGTTTCGGAGCGCTTCCGCGTTTAAAACCGCCGCTTCGTTTTTGAAAATTACGACTTCCACCCCGAGCATAACTGCCATTTCCGCGTCCGTATCCCCTGTCGGTTTCTTGAACATTAGCGCGGCGCAGCGGCAAAACCGGCAAACCGATAACGGGAATCTCCCGTCTGATCAGCCGCTCAATTTGTCGCACATCAAATTTTTCTTCCGGAGTGGCAAAGGAGATTGCCTGGCCGGAATTTCCGGCTCGGCCGGTACGACCGATTCGATGTACATAATCTTCCGGATTATCAGGCAAGTCAAAATTTATAACCATAGCAATGTCGGAAACATCAATGCCTCTGGCGGCAATATCTGTGGCCACAAGTACGCGATATTCTCCCGACTTGAAACCGCCAAGCGCTGCCTTGCGCTGAGCAAGCGAACGGTTGGAATGAATTTCCGCCGCGTTATATCTCATCGCATTCAGGTTCGCCGTAATTTTTTTAGCGCCGAATTTGGTGCGAGCAAAAATTAACGCTGTTCCGGAATTGTCGGTCAACATTTTATCCAATAACTGCATTTTTTGTTCTTTGCCGACGACAAATATTTTTTGATCAATATTTTCGGCCGGCGTACCTGACGGCGCCACTTCAATCCGCAAAGGCATTTTCATGTGCCCCGCGGCGATCTGGGCAATTGCTCCCGGCATTGTGGCCGAAAAAAGCATGGTTTGCCGATCGGTCGGCGCCACGGACAAAATTTGTTTCAACTGCGGCGCAAAACCAATATCCAACATACGATCGGCTTCGTCTAGAATAATAATTTTTACATTTCGCAACGAATAATTTTTTTGCTTAAGATGATCAATCAAGCGGCCTGGGGTCGAAACCACGACATGTGGATTGCGACGCAACATCTGTAATTGCTGATGCGAAGACGCGCCGCCAATTACGACTGCGGTTTTGAGACCAATCGGCCGTCCGATTTGCTGCAAAACCTCGTCAACTTGAAGAGCAAGTTCTCTGGTTGGCATTAAAATTAAGGCCTGGCCACGATATTTTGCCAGCCGCTCAATCATTGGCAAACCGAAAGCCAGGGTTTTGCCCGTGCCGGTCTGAGCAATACCCACGATATCCCGACCCTCGAGAGCCAACGGAATACATTTGTGTTGGATCGGAGTGGGAACGGTAAAATTCTGTCTTTCCAAAATGGAAAGCATTTTTCCTGAGAGGCCGAGATCGCTAAAACGAACGGCCGTTTGTGTTTTTGGTGTCATAAAAAAAATTAGTGACCCGATTTCTCTAGTAGAGGCCACATAATTTAATGCATGACACAAAAGAGGTTCGAGTCTTGTCGGGACAAAAATTAGTCGCGACATTAGTTAAGATTACTTAGTATAACACGGAAAGGAAACTCTGTCAAGGCGAGAAAACTAAAAATCGGCTTTTAGCCGATTTAGGGCGCTACAAAATCTCACGTCCCAAATATTTTTGTCAGGTTTTTTATTTCAATGATTAGATATTAAAAATATTCTTTTTCCCTTTTCCAATAATTTTTTTACTCTTTCCCTTAACTAACACTGCCTGCTTATCGGTTATAGCTATCACTTGACGCTTTGTATTTTCAGCCGCTTTCTCAATAATGGACCGGAATTTTTCTTCAAAGTGAACTGCTATTAAGAAAGGAACTAATTTCAATCCCTTTAAATTTTTCAACTTTAAAAAATTTTTATCTAAGAATTTTTTATCTGCATGCTTCCATGTCGCGGCTTCGATTGTTGAGCAAGCAACATAGCTTCCGGCACTTATTCCGAAATAAACTCCACCCCTCTTAACAAAACTTTTTATCAATTTATCAAGACCAGTTTTTTTAATTCTGTATAAATACTCAAAAGTGTTTCCGCCGAAAACGAAAATGACGTCAATATTTTTAAGATCTTCTTTTTTGGCCCTTCTATCAAGTTTAAAAAAGGTAATGTTCTTTTCCGGTACTCTAATCTTTCTAAGCTGTCCCAATATGTGTTTATTCCGTTTGAGATATTTTATCGGAGTAACGACCAAAAATATTTTTATCTCAGATGGCTTCTTTCCAACGAGTTTTAAAAATTCTTTTCCTATTTGGGGATTTTTCCGCCAACCGACTGAAGTTAGAAGAAGTTTCATAAATTTTACGTCTTACTGTGATGTACGGCACCAAATCTCAGACGTTTCCTATATACCGAAAAAAGTAAAAATGAATTTGCAATGAGTAAATAAATTTGGAAAGCGGAATTTTCAATATCCCACTTGGGAATGGATGGAATAATTAATACCACGGCTATGAAACCCGCGAGATAAGTTAATCCCGTTTCGGTTTCCGGATTTTTCCATGCTTTTCGAATAGTCGGGACGGCGGCGAATCCGTCTCCCAACGCCGCGAAAAGTATGGCCAAACGCGGAGAATCAATACCGATCCAAAGTAATAGGGCCAAAACGGAACAAGCCCCGCAAAGTAAATCAAAGGTAGTCAATTTCCAATAACTTTTAGGATTTACAAAGGAAGCAGAAAAAACAATCAGGGGAAGAAATCCGGCTAAAAAAATACGACTAGTTGCCCAGATATCGGCCTCGGCGTAAAGAGCGGCGGCCGTTCCTATGAGTGGTGCAAGCGCCCACATTGACCAAGTGACGCGGTTTGGTTTGGTTTTACCGCTAATGGTATCGCGGATGTAGGCAACTGAACCGGCAATACTAATAACCGCGCTCAAAATAACTAACCAATGTACAAACGTGATTCCAAATAACATAATCACAATTTTTTAAAGGAATCGGAAGCTCCTCGGTGCGAAAGCGACCATAACGGACTTACGGTGCGAGGTTTCTCTCCAACTCCGACCTCATTGGCCAAAATCACCGTCATCGACGGTAACTTTGGCCAAGCGGGGGCGGAAGGAATCGGACCCTCATCCCTGGTTTTGGAGACCAGTGTTCTACCACTGAACTACACCCCCACGGTCTTGGCGGAAAATTTTTAAATCAAATTAAAACAACAATACCGATAAATTATCGGCCGAAAAATTCTTGAAAAATATAATTCACAAAAAATTATAAATTACTTCGTTTCTTTGTGCACGGCGTGCTTTCTGCACCACTTGCAATGTTTTTTGAGTTCCAGTCTGTTCTTCAGGGTCTTTTTATTTTTATGAGAAAAATAATTGACGCGCTTACAGACCGTGCACTCCATTTTGATTAAATTTTCCTGTGACATAAGATAATTTTAGATTTATAATCTTAAATTTTATGGAGCCAGCGGTCGGATTTGAACCGACGACCTACGGTTTACAAAACCGTTGCTCTGCCAACTGAGCTACGCTGGCGAACGAATAATTATATATAACTAAATGGGCAGGCAAGGATTTGCACCTTGGAAGGCGTGAGCCAGCAGATTTACAGTCTGCCCCGTTTGACTACTTCGGTACCTGCCCCCAACACCAATTGTGTTTTTAAACTATTACACTTTTAAAGAAATGGAGCCGTTGGCCAGAATTGAACTGGCGACCTTCTCCTTACCATGGAGATGCTCTACCAACTGAGCTACAACGGCGTAAAACAGTCAAAAACAAAAAATGTTTTACCCTATCTTCAATTTTTCCGCCAAAGGCGGATCCGCCCTCGGCGGATACCTGCAATTTCTAAATTGTTTTTATCTTCTCCAAGAACTCCGCCAACTTCTGATTTTCCGGGTTAACTTCTCTCAGTTTCTTCAATGTCTCCTCGGCTAAATCTTTATTCTTTACTATTATACTCATCTCAATTAAAAAATCAAGGTTTTTGGGATTGGTCGACTCAAGTTCCACCGCCCGACGGAAATTCGCAAGCGCCTCATCATTCTCTCCTCTTTGTTTATGAAGTGAACCAAGATCAATGATTGTCTCCACGTCGTCGGGATTAAGTTTAAGAATATGCTTAAATGTTTCGCGAGCATTGTCGTAATTTTTCTGTTCCAAATATACTTGGCCTAATTTTTTATAGGCGTCTATGTTTTTATGATCAAGGGAAATTATACTAATACATTTTTTTTCAGCCCCTTCCGGATTTCCCGTCCGAAGACATTCCTCCGCCTCAAAAAACAAAGTTTTTACTTGCTCTCCGGCGTCGTGAGGATGGGCCGGTTTTTCTTTTTTCTTCGCGTATTTTTTTTCCAGTTCCGAAACCTTTGTGTAGACATTCAAAAACATTCCCCTCAAAACTCGCCAAACTGGAACTAAAATTACGTACAAAAATTTTCCCGCGCCAATAAGCTTGCGTTCAAGACGCAGCGCGACAATTTTTTCTTTTTTTGCCGCCTCCTGCACACTTTTTATTGAACCAACATCAATCGCCGCCAAAACCGGAAATTTTCTGATGATAATAAAAATAATACCGGCAAGAGAAAGAACAGTAATAACAAGAGGGATAATATCGTAAGCAGACATAAAAAACTTGAAACTTAAAATTTATGCTTTCCCGGCGGCGCCAAATATTTTCGTTTTTTCTGCCACCACTTTCGCGACCGCTTCTATCGCCGGCGTTAAAACTTTTCTCGGATCAAAAATATTTTTATCAGCACCAAGAGTTTTCTTGAGCGACTCGGTAAAAGCCATTCTTAATTCCGTGTCGATATTTATGATGCGGATACCAAGACCAATCGCTTTTTTTATTTCTTTCTCCGGAATACCAGAAGCGCCGTGCAGGACCAAGGGAACTTTAACTTTTTTTTGGATTTCTTTCAATCGCCCGAGGTCAAGTTTCGGCACGCCTTCTCTCATTTTTACAATTCCATGAACGTTGCCAATCGAAACCGCGAGCGTGTCTACGCCGGTCTTCTTCACAAACTCCGCCGCTTCATCCGGATGAGTCATAAACGCTTCATGCCCCGCGACGCGGACCACGTCTTCAACTCCCGCGAGTCGCCCCAATTCCCCCTGCGCCCACGCCTTGTGTTTATGCGCGTACTCCGCGGCTCGGCGAGTCATCGCGATATTTTCTCGAAAAGGTAGATGCGAAGCATCCATCATAATTGAGGAAAATCCAGCCCCGATGCAATCCACGATTGATTGAAATTTTTTCCCATGATCCAAGTGCAGAGCCACCGGCGCGCGCCGCAAAATATCTTTCGCCGCGGTTTTCACGATTTCTGTAATTGACGCCAGGCCGGCATAATCAATTGTCGCTTCACTGACCTGAATCACAAGCGGCGCCCAGTTCGCTTCCGCCGCGCGCGTTATCCCCAAAGTAATTTCTAAATTCTGTGTATTAAAAGCACCGAGAGCATATTTTCCGCGGTTCGCATCTTTTAATAAATTTTTGATGTGGACAAGTGGCATAAAAATTACGCGATTGCTTTTATCATTTTAACAAATTCTTCAACTTTTAGCGAAGCGCCTCCGACTAAAACTCCGTCAATATTTTCCCGATCGACAAAATCGGCAATATTTTTACTGTCAACGCTGCCGCCATAAATAATTTGAAAATGTTTTTCTACAATATCCACCGGAAAATTTTCAAGCAAGGCCTCGCGAATCATCCGATGCGAATGTTCCGCGTCCTCCGGCTCCACTGCCTGGCCGGTACCGATCACCCAAACCGGCTCGTAAGCAATGATAATTTTTTTGTTGCCGAAAAGTTCTACGTCCCGAATGGCTGCCTCAACTTCGCGAGCGACGACCACGTCCCGAATCCCCTTCTGTCTTTCTTCAAATGTCTCGCCAACGCAGATAATCGGCACGAGATCGTTTTCCAATAAAATTTTTACTTTTTTATTTACCATTTCGTCCGTTTCGCCGAGATTCGCCCGCCGCTCCGAATGGCCGACAATTACATAGCGACAATCAACTTCTTTCAACATTTTCACGGAAACCTCTCCGGTGAAAGCGCCTTTTTCTTCCCAAAAAACATCCTGCGCCCCAATTTTTAAATTCGCCGGATTTTCTTTTCGGAAAATTGCCGAAAGATTATCCAAGGCGGGAAAAGTTGGACAAAGAATTATTTCCGTTTTTTCATTGGCAAGAGTTCGTAATCCTTGGCTCAATTTTTCCGTGAGATCTTCCGTTTCGGCCACAGTCAAGTTCATCTTCCAATTGGCCACGAATAATTTGGGATGCTTCATAAAATATCTGCGTTTTTATGCGTCTCGATCTGCGTGCTTCTGCGGAACGCTCCGCAGATTGACGCAGATTTAAACGCGGGATAGACGCGGAAAATAAAACCTACATTTTTAGAAATTTCGCGAAAGGCGTTTCATCTTTGAACGGCCCAATCAAAGCAACTGTCATATTTTTTTTCTGCATTACCTCTTTCGCCACTTTTTTAATATCGCCGGCCGTCACGGCAAAAACTTTTTTCAATTTTTCTTCCGGCGTCAAAATTTCTCCGAGCAGAAGTTCTTGCTTGGCGTACCAATCGGCAACCTGGCTCGAATCCTCAAGCGCCAAAACCAACCGGCCCTTCACGCATTCCTTGGCTCGCACCAATTCTTCGTCGGTCACACCGTTTCGGACGACTTTATCCAATTCTTCAAAAATCGCGCCGATGGCCGAGGTAATTCTTGTTTTATCTAAACCCGACTGAATCACTAAATTTCCCGTGTCTTCATAAATATTCGTATAAGATCTGATGAAATAACAGAGTCCCCGCTTTTCGCGAATGGAAATAAAAAGACGCGAACTCATGTAGCCGCCCAAAATTATACTTAAAATCTGAAGAGCGTAATGTTCCGGCTCAAAATGGGAATAGCCCGGAAAACCGATGGCCAATTGCGCCTGCTCGGTTTCCTTAAACTGAATTTTTAATTTTGGTTTTGATTCTCCCGAAGGAAAACTAAATTTTTTAAAAACTGGTTTGACTTTCACGCCTGTCTCGCCAAAATATTTTTCCGCCAACGCCACGGCCTTATCATCAAATTTTCCGGCCAACGCCAAAACCGTGTTGTTTGGTTGGTAAAATCTATCGCGATATTCCAACATCATTTTTCTATTAAAAC